>Ga0206952_10252_pt1 | contig 12879 bp, 18 predicted proteins | sample Alteio_BWOrgHeat_39_FD_152966 | JGI IMG/M metagenome (GOLD analysis project Ga0206952, IMG submission 152966) | Enriched cells from forest soil in Barre Woods Harvard Forest LTER site, Petersham, Massachusetts, United States -... | ecosystem: Environmental > Terrestrial > Soil > Temperate forest >... | reverse complement strand
GCGTCGCCGCCAGTGCGGCCAATATTCGCGGCAACAGCTTGGTCAGAAGTTCCCGGGCGCGGGCGGACCAGGCCGGTCCCGCCCTTGCCGACATCGCCGAGGCGGTGATTGCAGGTCTGTTGCCGCATGTGGAAGCAGAGCTGGCGGTCAGCGCGGGCCGGCTGCCGGGCGGCAGCTTTGCGGTGATCGCGATGGGCAAGCTGGGTGGCCGCGAGATGACGGCCAGTTCCGATCTCGATCTGGTATTCGTCTATGACGTGCCGCCCGGGGTGGAATATTCCGATGGTCCCAAGCGTTTGCCCCCGACACTGTATTTTGCCCGTCTTGCCCAGCGGCTGATCGCGGCCCTCACCACGCCTACCAGCGCCGGCACGCTTTATGATGTGGATATGCGGCTGCGCCCCACCGGCAACAAAGGGCCGGCCGCGGTGAGCCTGAAGTCCTTTGTCGACTATCACGCCAGTGAAAGCTGGACCTGGGAACATATGGCGCTGACGCGGGCGCGTCTGGTGGCCGGGCCGGACCAGCTGCGCCATCGCCTGGAGGAAGAAATCCACCGCCGTCTTACCACCGAACCCGACACGCCCAAGATTCTGTCCGATGTGCGCGATATGCGGGCCCGGATCGCGGCACAATATCCCGGCAACAGCATCTGGGATCTCAAATATGCGCCCGGTGCATTGATGGATATCGAGTTCATCGTCCAGGCAATGCAATTGCTGCATGGCCATGCAAGGCCCGATATTTTGGATACCAACACCGTCTCGGGGCTGAAAAAACTCGCTGCGGCAAAATTTCTGCGCGCGGAGGATGCCAGGCTGCTGCTGGATGCGGCTCTGCTGCAACAGTCCCTGACCCAGACCCTACGCATCGCGCTGGAGGAGACGCTGCGGCCGGAGGAGGCGACTCCGGCGCTGAAGGCGCTGCTGGCCCGGGCGGGGGACGCGCCCGATTTCGCCAGCCTGGAACGGCGCCTCACCGGACTTCAGGCCGGCGTCCGGGCGGGCTTTTTACGCCTGACCCAGGGTTGAGGGTTTCCGCCATATCTCAGCTTGAAGTCGGCCGAGCCTTGAGCGATAACCCCCGCCTTCGACGTGGAGTGCGGGCGTAGCTCAGGGGTAGAGCATAACCTTGCCAAGGTTAGGGTCGACGGTTCGAATCCGTTCGCCCGCTCCATTATTTACCAATGAAATTAGAACGTTATGCGGGCAGGCCGATTTTCGGTCTGGGCCGCTGCGCGTGGGGGTAAGCATTAGGTAAGCGCCAAATCGAATTTGGAGGCGAGGAGGCTGGACTCTCGCCCCAATTATGTTCTTCATTTGTTCTTATGGCCACCCTGAGAACCATTGGCGAGGCATATAGCGCCGGCTGGGGCGTCCGCATGAAGTGCCAGCGTGGAGAACAGCGCGGCATCGTCAAAATCGACGCCTGCCGGTATGAGACAGCCCTGTGCCTCAAGACGTTGGTGGCCACCCGAGGCCGCGACTTTCCCCTGGCCCGGATCGCGGACCGTATCCGCTGCCCTAACTGTGGCGACCTCGGCGTCATGCTCGCGTTCGATGTGCCTGGCTCGCCCATCCCGGTCTTTAGACCCGTTTATTACGGGCGCGGTGGATGAACCCGTATGTGGCCGAGTTCCAGTTCCGCTATAACAACGCGAATGTTGAGAAGGCCGCTCCTCCCCGAATGGCGCTACTGGCCAGCAACAGCACTGGCGTTGATGATCGCTCTTGCGTTTTATGGAGCGGCATTACCTATACCTCCTCAACCAATAGCCGCCCAAAATTGCGCCGCCAATGGAAGCGCAGTATGCAATACCGATCCCCAAAATAAGCGCGCCTCCGATGCAAGTTTTATGGGGTTCATCGCGACCTACCATAACGAGATTGAGGCTGTTGCTGCGGCAGTTGGCGCGGTCGCCGGGCTTGCCCTTTTCGTCGTAACTGCTGGCCTTTGGGGCTCCACTGGAAAACTCGCTATTGCTACCGACAAGCTGGCGTCGGGCGCTGACGCCCAAACCACTGAACAGCGGAGGGCCAACGACATCGCCGAAGTTGGCAATGAGGTTGCGTTGAAAGCCCTGGACGAGGCCGTTAAGGAGCACAAACTTAACTGGCACCGATGGGCGGCGGAGCAACGCCCACGACTGCGGATAAGACTTGTCAGGGTTTTGCCCCTCGTAGCAGGAAATCAGGTCGCGATAGAGTTCAGAGTTGTCAATGTGGGCAGTAGCCTTGCAACCATAACAAGCAATGAATTGCGTCTTAGAATAGACGGTGTCCGACAAGGAAGCGGGGTCCAATCCCTGTCGTGGGCTGGCGTCATGTCGCTTCCCGCCACGATAAGAGAGGGCGAATCCGTACTGGTGACAGAAGAAAGCGGCATTACCTTCCAAGACTGGAATTTTCCCGGAATGGGGCCGTGGCGGATACAGGGAAATATCCGCATTATCGGACTTATCACATACAATGATGCCTCCGGTACGACGCGACGAACCGGCTTCTATCGGATCAGTACAGACGACCCGAACCGCTTTGTCCGCATGGGGGACCGGGACATTGAGGCAGATTACGAATACGAGGACTGACGCATAACTGATGTGCAATCTTTACAGCATCACCAGTAGCCAGGCAGCAATCCGGCAGTTGGTGCGTGCCATGCGCGACCTGACGGGCAACCTGCCACCCCTGCCAGCCATATTCCCCGACCACATGGCGCCGGTGGTCAGGGTCGCGCCTGACGGCGTGCGAGAACTGACGATGATGCGCTGGGGCTTTCCGCCGCCGAGCATCCCAGGCAGCAAGCCGCGCAATCCATACCTGACCAATGTGCGGAACACGAACAGCAGCTACTGGAAGCCGTGGCTAAAGAAGCCCGAGCAGCGATGTCTTGTCCCGGCGACCAGCTTTGCCGAGCCCGACAACAACCAGGGCCCCCGGTCCATCTGGACATGGTTCGCCCAGGACGAAAGTCGCCCCCTGATGTTCTTCGCGGGCATCTGGCGGGAGTGGGAAGGCACGCGAGGAACGAAGGCTAATCCTGCGACCGGCAACCATCTGGTGTTCAGCTTCTTGACCACCGATGCCAGCCACGACGTGGCGCCTGTCCACTCAGACGCCACACCTGTGCTGCTACTCACTGAGGGCGAGCGCGAGATGTGGATGGGCGCGCCGGTCGAGATTGCTCTAAGCCTACAGCGCCCACCGTCACCAGGTTCGCTGAAAGTCGTAGCCACAGACACAAAACAGGACTCTCCGCTAAACGGGTGAATAGCCCCGCGTCCGGCTGGTACACCCCCCGCCGTCCCATTAGACTGATTTCCATGAAGGGGTTCGATTTAATCTGGGGCGCAGAAGTTGCGCTTGTCCTCGTATTTGCGGTCGCCGCGATAGACCACGGCGATGACCCAATCTTGCTCATAATACTTCTATGCCTAGCAGGCATTGCGGCCTTGGCTGCCGTCGTCCGCTCAAGGGCGTCAGTAAGCGCAAAGCTATTTTTGTCATGCCTCTCCTGTATTATTTTTGTCTCCGAAGGTTACGGCTTGCGGGAACGCTACTTGGCAGAGCATCCACCCGTCATCCTGTCATACGACAACAAAATAAAGATCGATTGCAAGGATGTTGGTACTGCATCCGAGCGGACCGAAAGCGGCACGTATTACATGCATGAATTTTCTGAACCAGCGGAGAGCGGGGGTGGTGTTGCCCAGATTACCAGCGCACCTGGTACTCTGGTTTGGGGGGCGCCAAACATATTTCTTGTAAAGTGTTCGGTAACAAATTTGGAGCCATCGCCAATCCTATCCTTGGGCAGCGCGCTGCATGTTGCATGGCTAGAGCCAAACTTCACTGCCGATGGAAAATCAGAAACATCAGGGAGGCAAATCGCATCGGCAGATCATCCATTCGTACTACCGACGATTCCAAATGGTCCCTTACCTACGTTTGATTTCTACCTGCTCAACATAGGAAAGAATTTCGTCAAAATATCGCTTCCCAAAACTGCGGAAATTACTGCGCCAGACATCCGGGGAAAAAGGACAGTCGTCCTTGTACCGCCCAGTGACATTCCATTTTTCTTGAGCCCGTATCCTACACATCCTTTGCGTTCCATCCCCGCCGCCCCGGCGCGCACTCCCGACATTCGGAGCCGCACTGCTGCTGCGACGCCTCAAGCAGGGGCGGGTGTGCCGCCAGCCGCCCGTGAGCAAACAGGCCCACCCAACGCATCGCCCGCCGCAGTAGCACCCCAAGTTGTGATCAGTAAACCGTCCCAGACAGAAACGACTTACGAGATAGCGGGGATAAGGTTCGCTGCATCGGTCCCTGTCATAGTAGAAGCGGGCCCCCCAGCCCGGATACGAATAAAGATTACAGTCGGTCGCTCCGGCGCGCCAAAGATTACTGACACAGACCGAATTGACATCTCGTATTACGACGAAGTTCCGGACTGGAAATTGCTGACCCCCCGAACTACTTGCAAGGGCGATCAGAAATCAGTTGCCCGAACGATTGCTTCGCTTTTGGTGGGAACGTCTGACAGCCAATACGTGGAGTTCCTATGCTCGCGGGCGGTGTCACAGGGTGAGACCGGTACTCTCGATTTAACAATTCGGCAGAAAACGCCTACTGAAAATGGCCTGTATGCCTATTCCTTCGACACAGCCCCTTTTCAGTAGCATCGGTCCGCGCCCTACGCCCTTTTGCCTCAATGCAAAAGCAGCGCAATTAGGGGCTTCGCTTCTGTCCAAAGCTGGAAAAACTGCTTGCCCAAACTGAGCGCATCTCCAAGGGACATCTGCTGCCTCTGCACTGTTCTCGTAACGTGTTTGCATGGAAAGAGCGTTACCAGTCCGGTCCTAATCTGCATAGCGGCCGGGTAGCCGCCGTTTTGCTTGCGAGTTCTCATCCAATTAAGCGCGAACGGAAGGAGTTCGGGTGGGGTCACACCAGGTGCAAGGCACACTTGGCGTGCATCCATTAGATCATCGGCTATGCCCGACACATAAGCCGCGCACACGCTGACAACTTGCGCCCCCCTATCAGCGGGAGGGTTCGTGCAGCGCATGTAAAAATCGGCGCCCATGGCCTTCAACACCGGCACCGGCACCGGCACCGGCACGGCGGCCTGAGCCGGAATGGCCGACAGAAGTGCCAGAGCAACGCTTGCAGCGAGAAATAGCTTCATGAAGTCTCCCTATCCCAAGGTTGAAAGAACCGGGCACCCGTGACCCGACTATGAGCCTTTCAGGGTTCGCCTAAATACTTTCGATAGGCCGCAATCCAATTCGACTGGATGGCTATTTGCGCGTCCGCAACAGTGAAATGCCCTGAACAAACCTCACCATGCAGGTAGTTTTCGAGCCGGTCTTTCACAACCGCATTCCAAGGCTTGGTGTCGCGACTTTCCGGCCACAAATTCTCACGCGAGTCAGCGCCGCCGATGCCTAGTGGAATAAGATGGTCGATCTCGTAATGGCCGGTGTCCTTGTCGATCCCGTACTCGACGTAGACTTGGTGCTTCAACGCTCCCGGCGTGTGCCGCACCTCACGCGAATAGCCGGGCTGGCAAATTTTGGCGGCGTCTGTCGTCAAGACCGCACCGGGCGTCAGCTTTAGGTCTGGCAGGATCGGGTCCGCAGCAAACGCTGATGTGGCTGCCAGCATGATCATGATTATGCACAAATTTGCGAACTGCTGGCGCATAGCGCCCAATTGTGCATACTCCGTGCAGCCGGTCCACAGACTGGTAGGGGCTTTAGAACCCCTCGATTAGGCGGCCCAAGTGCGCCGTCAAAGCACTCCTCAACCGTATGGTCGAGGAGGCATACGGGTATGTTCAGGGCGAAAGCCTAAAGCCGTATGCGGCTCTCCTAATCGAGGCTTCTAAACTCCCCGATCACCAGGTCGGAGGAGACTTTCATGCGCCATCTATTTTCGCCCCGCGTCACGCCGGAGATGCGTGAATGGATCAAGCGTAACGCAGCCGAACACGCCGCCAAGCGGGGCGACCTTGAACTAAACCACGACCTGATGGAGATCAAACGCGCGGTGAGCGGAGAGGCCGCCGGCAGCGGATACACCAAGCCCGGCGAGTTGCCAGGGGATTCAAGTCCAGAGAAATCTGAACCGAAGCCGCAGGGTATTTGGTCTGGAATGTCCGAGAAGCAGATTCAGAGGAATTGGAACGCTGGACTACTGCTGGCCGCCCTGTCGATGGCGCAGATGGAGGAAGCGTCAGTGACATCGTCGGAGATTCCGATCCAGCCGCATATTCGGAGACTGGGCACAAAGATCCCTGAAAACAATGCTACGCCCACCGAGGAGTTTTTGCGCCTAACGAAGCTGATAGGACGCGGCCAGGCAAAGTTTGAGATCAACAAATTCTTTTTAAGGCAATCATTCTCTCTCTGGCTTATTTACTCAGACAACCAACCATTGATTTGGGCTTATACCGTTCTCCATTCAGTAGCCACCGAGTGGGTTAGTATTCCAGCTTCTATTGTTTTTGCTTTCCTTTTTCATGCATGGTGGATAGTCATTCTTGGCGTCGCATTTTCTTGGACGATTGACGGGGTCATAAAACGCATCACGCCAAGTATTCTGCGCCGGACGTTAATGAGGGACGAGAATTTTCTTAATCATCTCTGGGTGCGCACCCCCTTTCACATGATTATTGTAAGTACACAAAAAATGAAGTCGAGCATCAATAGCCCGGAAAACGGTGCCCCTATAACTGTTGCACCACCGCAGCCGTGGCAAGAGTTCACGGCCGCGTTTGAGCAGGGCTGAATTCCACGGTTCGGTATGCGTCTGGTGGAAGCACCGTTGACCGCGAAGAGAGGCCAGAAACCTCTCCCAAGGACCGGATTGTTCGGCAACCAGTAACCACTGCCAGGACGACACCAATGAAGGGACACTTCAATGAACAGGATCGTCAAAACACTTATACTGTTTCTCAACATAATGCTCGCGTTCGATAATCCCGCTAACGCTGAGGATGCAACCGGCGGATATATGATAATTGGGCAAGGAGCGGATTCTTGCGGTAAGTACGATGGAGCGCGCCAGCAACCTAGCGGAATTGATGCAGTGGTTTATGAAGTGTGGCTGGCCGGGTACCTAACCGGCACTAACAAACAACTACCAAAAACCAACAATATCCTGGGCCACACCGATATAGATGGGGCGCTCGGGTGGCTTGATAACTTTTGCCATGCGAACCCGACAAAAGCCGTTGCAGATGCAGCGGCACAACTATCCGTCTTTCTATACCCAACCCGACAGCAAAGCGCAGACAAGTAGCCAACCTTGTCGTTCGCAACGCCCTTCGCGCGCGCGGGCGCGCATTAGTGGCGAAACCATTGGGGTGATCTGAGGGCGCACACCTTGCGCGTGGGATATCGCCGATATCGTGAAGTAAATCGAGAAATGGAAACCGAGTCGGCAAAGAAAAGCCCGGCGGAACGAATAACGCCAGGCTTTTCCCTGCAAGACGGCGCTCCTAGGGTAAAAAGCGCGCCCCTCTCCTGTTTAAATCGTCGGCTTTTAACTGTGTATTGCCAGGATCGTTTGCATTTCAATCAATTGGTCTGCGCTACAACCCTAGGTCAAACTGCACCAGTGCCCGAAAAAGACATCCGTCTCGGCACTGGCAATAAAGGAGGAGATCAAAGTCTGTCATCACGTCGGGAACTATTCCCGCGCCCCAGCACGGGACTAGCGTGCTAATGTTATCCGCTGCAATTTTTGGGGCACACGGTGACCGATGATCCGCAGGTATTAGCAATAGCGATGCACCGCATGTACAGAGAGGGCGCATTGCAGGTGGCCAAGAATTACGCGGAAAAACACAAACAATCCGGAGATATAGAGAGTCAAAAAATATGGCTGCGTGTTGCTGAGATCATCGCCGAAAAGCAAAAGGACCGCTAGGCAGGTATGAGAAGCCTTACAAAGTCCAATGCGGCAAGTGTTGGGGAAAGTTATAGCGACGGCACCGACATCGGCATCTCAATTTAGTGTAAAAGGACTGCCGCATTACCAAAGGTGGGGCACCAATGGTTGAAGAAAATTGGAGAGCGATGTGTGCTGACGAAAAAGCCAATTATTTAAGAGAAGCGTTTAAAGACGCGATAGACCAGCAATATGCTTTCCGCGCCGACATGGCATCCAGAATTACGGCCTTAGAAGAACAAGTGGCACGATTAGCAAAGTTCATTCAAGAAAATCCCTAGCTGGCTCTATCGGTACATTTCAGGGCGTTGTCGTGGATGGGGCACTTGCTGCCGGCGGGCTGCTTGAGCCCATCCTTCCTTTGGCATTGTGCAGTGAAAATGGTTGCGATTGGCCGGCTCGCCAATCAGCGTGTTCCGTAAACGCCGCATGGGCATGCGCGCGGCGGCCCGGCCGGGTGTTAATTCTTGATCTGGTGCTGTTCGTGCAGGACTAAATTCAGCAGGGATTTGTGAACCTCAATGTGGCCGTTGTAGGTGATGAACCCAAGCTTCCGAAATCTATTCATGAAAAAGCTGACGCGGGACCGTGTGGTTCCGATCATCTCGGCAAGCGTCTCCTGGGAGATTTTGGCGAGAAGCGGCTCCGGTTTCCCTTCGTTGCCGTAATTCGCCAGTATCAGAAGAAGCCGCGCCAACCGCCGCTCGCTGGAATTAAACAATTGGTCGATCAGGTCCGCTTCAACGCGCATCGTGCGATTCAGAAGATGGGTCATGAACATTTCCGAAAACGACGGTTCTTCGTGAAGCAGTCGAACCATTTCCTCTTTCTCAATACGCACAACAACTGATTCTGACATGGCATCAATGGTTGCTGTACGCAGGGTTTGGCCCGAAATGCAGCCCTCACCAAAAAAGTCATCCGGTCCCAGGATCGATACAATCGCTTCCTTTCCCCGATCCGAAACGACAGAGACCCTCATCTTGCCTTTCTGGATATAGAAGACCGCATTGGCGGGTTCTCCCTGCGAGAACACGGTTTGGTTCTTCCGATAGGTGGTGATGCTCCGTCCTTTACCAGCACCGCAAAGAAACGCTTTCGGATCGAATGGCGGGTTATGCCTTTTCGCCATGCCACGACCCTCCTTTAGGCCAAGTGCGCGAAAATCGACTCAATTTTCGAGCAGATATTGGGAAAATTCAAGTATCTTTGGGCGCTCGGAACATCCCGATAAAGAAAAAGGGCGGCTCATTGGCCGCCCAAGTTCGGGGAATCGCTAGCAGACGAGATCAGAGCGTGATCCAGACGCCGCCTTTGTAATAACCGCGGCCTTCATGATAGTCGCGGTAATGGCGGTCCGAATTATCCCACTTCTGGTGGAAATACCAATCGTCGGGATGTACGTTGAAGCGCACGCTCGGCACTCGGGGAGGAGCGGCATCGGTATGCCAACAATCGCCCTCCGCGTTACAGACAACGCGGGCAGAAGCGGTTCCGGTGGTGACTGCCAGAGCACCAATCGCCATGAGCGCGGCAAATGCGGTGGTTGATAGAGTCTTTTTCAGTGAAATCATTTGAAGTATCTCCAATTGGAAGAAGTCCGAGATGAACGTCTTCAACGGCGTTTGGTTCCGTCCAAATCGTTGTGGCTGCATTTGCGAGGCATTGGGTCGCTAACGAATGACCCTATTTAATCGAAAGTGGTAGCTCATAACCACATTGCCAAAAGAAAACGGGCGGTGGAGAGCCGCCCGTTCTGCCGATCCCGCGCGGCTGAGGCTGGGGGAGGCGCGACCGATCTGGCGTCGCGAATTTGCCCCAATACTAACGTAAATACTGCGCAATATTGCTCACACCGATATCTATTTGAGGTTAGGCGTCGTTCAAATCTGCCCGCGCCATCGCGTGAAACAGAGCGCCCAAAGCGGGTGGCCTGAGATCATAGTAGCCATCGCCATGGTAATAATCCTCAAGTGCAGCAGAGGCCGCCTCGATCATGGCTGGTGTGACCTCAATTTCCTCAGTTTCCGGGGAACCGATTGCGGGATTGCGCGTCTTAGTTATCGCCGAGGTGGTCCCCACTTCCCCGGTCACTGTTAAGCCCGGCGCTCGCACCCTTCCCGAGGCCGGGCTTTTCGATTGTCGGGTGTTTTCTTGCGGATTCGTCGGGGTCTTACTCACTTTTTTCATCATGCCCCCTCAGCCCTCCGGGTAAAATCCAGCCACGCCGATGCCAATTCCAGGAAATAACTCTTGGTTTCGTCGTCCTTGGCGGTCTGGGCCTGCTTGAGAATTTCTTCCGCCCGCTTGCGATGCACTGCGGCCTTCGCGGTCTGTTTCTGTCTGTCGGCCAATTTGTCGCCCCGCAGAGAACTGCACAGAAACGGCGCCAAAATTGTTTGGTTCCAACGAAAATATTAAGTGTCACCGGTCATTTGGAACGGATTTGATACAGGGGGATTAGGTGTAATGAAGGTTGAACCGTATCAGCGCTACCGTGAGCAACTACAGTCCGGCAGGAGATTCCCTAGCCGGGCTGTAGTTCTGCGCCATCGCTTGGGCCATTGGTGGCGCATGGGAACGAACCGACGGGCTTTGGAACGTTAGCATAGGTTAGCAACCGTAGGGTGATCTTAGGGCGCACGCCTTGTGCGTGGTAACGCTGCTTGACGTTAACATTGGATAACAAGAGGCGGTATTCACGGCTGGGGCGGCCAAAGTGGCAAGTCGGGCGGTGATCGTGGGGTTCGCCATGAGTTAGGTGGCGCTGCCGGCCGTCATCTAGGCCAGAATGGCAACCCATTCGCGAACGAGCCTAAGAAAACATCATCGCGTAGCGTGGCAAACTAGGGGCATACGTCAAAGAAAAGACCCGGTAGGCCGGGAGGCTACCGAGTCAGTTCAATTATAGCGCCTTGAGGGATAAGGCCCTTCCCTCCAATGCTTACACCGCGCCGTTTAAATTCCCGTTTCCAACATCCCCTGCATTTTATTGATGGCTGAACTCCACAACGCAAGGTCAAGCTGTATTCGCAGCTAGGTGCGCTAATCCGGCCGCTGGGCAGTTTGACCGCCTAGGCCGCATTTCGCTTGGCATTTTTCCTGGCAATCATGGCGGCGCGAACGCTCTCATAACACGGGTCATCGTCATCGATATCCTGGTGGGGATTGAGGATATTGCCGGCGGCATCGCGAACAGGGTCAGCAGTAAAAACTATCCGCATGACCCTCACTTCTCGATCACCAATATCGTCGGGGATTACTGGGGCCGTGTTCCTACCGAACACCATGACCATATAGGGATGGCCGCCGTAATTGGCATTTTCCAGTTTCAGAATGCGTCTGTTTACTTGGCTCATGACTTTTTTGACTCCAATTTGCAAAGGCGGTGTTCAATCTCTACCGTCTCTAGGGCCTTGCGTTTCGTTTCTAGCAGGCCACTCACCAGAGTGGCTTCATCCGGCGTGAGCCGCCCATCTCCCACGGCCGTTAGGACAGCGCTGAGGGCAGTGACGACATCTTCGGGTGTTGCTATGGGCGGGATGCTGAGGGCCACCGGGCGGCCTTTGCGCTGAGGCCAGACACGGGCAAGGATCATCTCAGCCGCCTTTAGGTCGCCCCCTTTAGCCTTTGCCATGACATCAGCGAGGATTGCCTGAGCCTCGCCATCGGCAAGACGGTCCAGCATTAAGCTGGCTGCGTTTCGTGACCCCTGAGGTCGCCCTGGGCCACCTGGATTGCCCGGTGCAAACCGTGATGGTCCCGATTTCGGCTTGTTTTTAGACGTGGGACTCATTGAACATTCTCCCTGTTAACGACCTGACCAACACCTGCAAGGTGATCAAGCGCGGCCAAGGTGCCCACACCATTTTGATGAGCATCTTGATCATCTTCTAAGGCGCTCATGTGAGCGTCATTGAAGGCGCTAAGGCGCTCATCGTTTTGGTGGTGAGCATCATCCTCTGGCGTGAGCATCTTCGGCATCCGACATAGCCAGCCCCCCATGCCGTCCTTTTCTGCCACAACCCCCAGCTTATCCTTGGCGCGCCTAACCGTGCCCCAGGCGTGACCGGCACGCCGCGCTGCGCACTCCAAGAACTTAGACGGGACCGCTCCCGTTCCTAGCATCTCGCTGAGCCATGCCATGGCCGCCTCAAGGGCTGGGGCATTGCCTTGCTCCTGAGGGGATTCCACCTCGGCGAGAAGTGCCTGGGCCGAGCCTACTAGGAGGTTTCCCCATGTAACACGCTGTCCAAACACCCCGGCTGCGTCATCGACGGGGACCTGACTGAGATTATATTCAAAGCCACCGCCATCAGGGCCAATGTTCGATTTGGCCCTGACCAACCGCCAAGGCTCGCCAGGCTCCTTTGGCTTTGCTGTCGCCATCACCAGTCGGGAAACTGCCACGAATGCCAGCGAACCGGTTACCCGCTCCGCCGGATCACGCCCCGCCGTTCCCTTGCTGTAATGCGTGACGCCAAGGACGGCCACGCCGGCATTAGCTGCAAAATCCACCAGCGGTTGGAGGTCTCTCCGGGTCTCACCGTTTTTGTGACTGTCGCCAGTGATAACCGACACCACCGGATCAACAATCAGCAATTTCAGATCCTTGATCTTCCGGGCAGCAACAACCAACCGTTCGACATCGTAGGCCGGATCAAATGGCCTCGATGAGCCGTCTTCCGCACGAACGCCGCTGACAAAATGAAGGCGCGATCTATCGCCACCGCAGGCCAGGAAACGGGGAACGATGGAGTCGGCCAGATCGTCCTCGCCGGTCCACATAAGAACGCTGCCACGGTGCGCCCGCGCCCCGCAGGGGAATACTCCACCAAGCGTGATCGTGGCCGCCATTGCCAAGGTCAGGGTTGTCTTGCCCGTGCCGGGGCTCCCCGCAATCAGGTGGAACTTTCCCGCA
>Ga0206952_10251_pt1 | contig 12983 bp, 15 predicted proteins | sample Alteio_BWOrgHeat_39_FD_152966 | JGI IMG/M metagenome (GOLD analysis project Ga0206952, IMG submission 152966) | Enriched cells from forest soil in Barre Woods Harvard Forest LTER site, Petersham, Massachusetts, United States -... | ecosystem: Environmental > Terrestrial > Soil > Temperate forest >... | reverse complement strand
TGTTGATCAGGCATGGGTGAGGCGTGAAATCCGCGAATTATTCCGCGGCTTTAATGATGGGCTCGCCGTCACACCGGATGGCAAGACGATGGTCTTCGATCGCATGTCCGTTCGTTTCCCGAATGAAATCTATACACGATCCGCTGCGATGATTCGTGAAACGAGTGGCGTCCAAGGCAGGAAGGAATTTGGGCTCAACAACGACGACGCAATTGCGCTTACCCACATCAACACCCCCATCCTCGACCAAGTGCAGATGCAGCCCATCGAACCCTTCTGGTTCACTGGTGCTGAGAACGTGAAGGTACAAGGCTTCGTGGTGAAGCCGCCGAACTTTGATCCCACAAAGAAGTATCCGGTGAAGTTCCTGATCCATGGCGGGCCGCAGGGGGCTTGGGGAGATGACTGGTCGTTCCGGTGGAATCCCGAACTCTTCGCCGCCAATGGGTATGTGGTGATCATGGTGAACCCGCGCGGGTCGACGGGTTACGGGCAGAAGTTTATCGACGACATCAATGGCGATTGGGGCGGGCGCGCGTACCAGGACCTGATGCTGGGGCTGGATTACGCGGAGAAGAATTTTGCCTACGTCGATAAAGACCGCGAGTGCGCGCTGGGCGCGAGCTATGGCGGGTACATGGCGAACTGGCTGCTGGGTCATACGAACCGCTTCAAGTGCATTGTGTCGCACGACGGCATGTTCAACAGCGTGTCGGCGTTTGGCTCGACCGAGGAGTTGTGGTTCAACACCTGGGAGTTCAAGGGGACGCCGTGGACGAATCCGGAGCTGTATAAGAAGTGGTCGCCGAGTTCGTATGTGACGAACTTCAAAACGCCGACGCTGGTGGTGCACGGACAACTGGATTACCGGCTGGATGTGAGCGAAGGGTTCCAGTTGTTTACGTACCTGCAAATGATGAAGGTGCCGTCGAAGATGCTGTATTTCCCGGATGAGGGGCACTGGGTGCTGAAGCCGCAGAACTCGCAGCTGTGGTACACGACGGTGAATGGGTGGGTGGACCAGTGGACTTCGCCTAAGAAGTAGCTAACACCCACCACGGAGGCACGGAGACACGGAGGGTTTTGAGGGGGGATCGTGGAGATCCTCGGGCTCGGTGTTCACATGACGCGGAAAAAATCTTTGAACACGAAGGTCACGAAGTCCACGAAGGGTTTTGACTCGTGACTTTCGGAATGTGTGGGGACCTCGGGCATTCATGAAAAGCGCCCCTATTTCTCCGTGACTCCGTGTCTCCGTGGTGGGTGTTGAATTACTTGGTGGTTACGGTGCCATCGAGGGTCCAGTTGGCCATTTGCTGGATCATGTCCTGGAGTTGGGGGTCGACGGTTTTGGCGGTGGCGCCGGGGGCCATCTCGATCGACGTTTCGAACTTATCGATCTTCTTGCCATCTTTTCCCAGCAAAGTGAACTGGAACCAGGCGGTGGAGGAAGGGTGGGGATTCTTCTCGTCGTCCTTGCCGCCGCCCTCTTTCAGGCCCCCGCCTTTAGGGGTGGGCCACTCGCGACGGACGTTGGTCATGAGGGCGTAGTCGCACTTGATGGAGGCCATTTCGCCCTTGGCCGATTTGTCGTTGTTGCTCATGAGGAGCTGAGTCTTGGTGGCGTCGCCACGGGCGGAGGCCTCGGTGGTGATGGCCTTGAGCAGCGGTTGCTGGATGTTCCATTGGATGGCGTCGCCACCGGCGATCATGCCGACGCAGATCTGCTTTTGCGCGAGGCTGAAGGTGGAGAGCGCGCAGAGTACGAACAATCCCGCTAAGAGCTGTAGCTTATTCATGGCAGTCCTCGACGAGCTGATTATTGCAAACATTTTACAAAATCCTGCTGCGCGATCTTAAATCACGAATCGTTTTGGGAGGTCTGTACATCTGGATTGCCTGTTGAAGTGCGGAGGATGAAATGCTCGATTGGAATGATTATCAACGGGAGATTCTGGGGCGAGTCAAGGAACTTGGGGGATTGAGTCCCGACATTGTGCGGGGATACAGCACGCTGAGCGGAGCCGGGGCGAAGACGGGGCACCTGGACGCGAAGACGCGGGAGCTGATCAGCCTGGCGGTGGCGGTGACGACGCGGTGCGATGGGTGCATCGTGGTGCATACGGACGCGGCGATCAAGCAAGGGGCGTCGAAAGAAGAAATTGCAGAAGCGTTGGGCGTGGCGGTGGCGATGAATGCCGGCGCGGCCCTGATTTATAGCGCGCGCGTGTTGGACGCCTACGAGGCGAAGACCGCGGCTTCTACGGAAACCGTTACGAAAGGATAGAGAGATGGCACCGAAATCGAATGGTTCGCACAATAAGGCAAGCGGCCGCAAGCTGACCGCCCAACCGATTTTTCATCAGCATGCACCGATCCTGCAGGAGTACGACACGGTCAAGCTGTATCCGATTGCGCTGGAAGAGGGGATTCGCAAAGAGATGTGCGCGAAGCTCAACCAGTTGCTGGCCGATTCGATGACGCTGCGCGATCTGTATAAGAAGTCGCATTGGCAAACGTCGGGCCCCAATTTCTATCAATTGCATTTGCTCTTCGATAAGCATTACGACGAGCAGGTCGACATTGTGGACGCGATTGCGGAGCGCATCCAGATGCTGGGGGGAGTGTGTATCGCCACGGCGGCGGATGTTGCGGAGACGACGCGGATCGATCGCGCGCCCAAGGGACGCGAGCTGCCAGCGGCACAGATTTCGCGGCTGGTGGAGGCGCATGAGTTGATCCTGGAGTTCAGCCATGAGGTGGCGGAGCGTGCCGACAAGCTCGGCGACCATGGGACCAACGATTTGATTGCGGGCGGGGTGATTCGTCCGAATGAGATGCAGAACTGGTTCATCATTGAGCACCTGGTGAATGTGCCGACGGCGACGGTGGAGTAGATTCTGCGGGTTCGTTAGCCCTGTCGTGCTGGCGCACGATGGGGCTTTCTTTTTGTGCTGGGGCGGGGGCTGCACGAGTACGGGGGGAAGGTGTACCATGCCGTGCTGGCGATAATATGCGTTCACTCACGATTTACGAGAGGGAAGCTTCGTGATTGTTGGTGTGCCGCGGGAGTCTTATCCGGGAGAGCGGCGAGTGGCCCTCACTCCGGCAGTGGTTCCGAACCTGGTTAAGGTGGGACTGGAAGTTGTAATTGAGACAGGCGCCGGATTGGAAGCTGGATATCCGGACGCGCTTTACGTGGAGAAGGGCGCGAAGGTGTTGCCGAACCGTGCCGCGGTGTTCGCGGGCGCGGAAGTCATCCTGCAAGTTCTCGGCAATGGCGCGAATGATTTGACCGGCGCGGCCGATGTCCCTCTGTATCGACGCGACCAGGTGTTGGTGGGATTTCTTCGTCCGTTTGGTTCCCAACAAGTTGTGCAGCAGATCGCGGATGCGGGAGTGACTTCGTTTTCCGTGGAACTGATGCCGCGCATTACGCGAGCGCAGAGCATGGACGCGCTGTCGTCAATGGCGAACATTGCCGGGTACAAGGCGGTGTTGATGGCAGCGGATGCGGTGCCGCGCGTGTTTCCGATGATGACAACGGCAGCCGGAACGATTACGCCAGCACGGGTGCTGATCGTGGGCGTAGGCGTGGCGGGACTGCAGGCGATCGCGACGGCGCGTCGGTTGGGCGCGGTGGTGAGTGCTTATGATGTGCGTCCGGCGGTGAAGGAGCAGGTGCAAAGCCTGGGTGCGAAGTTTGTGGAACTGGCGCTTGAAACCAAAGATGCGCAGGATGAGCGCGGGTACGCGAAGGCGCAGGACGAGGCGTTCTATCAGAAGCAGCGCGAACTGTTGGGGAAAGTAGTTGGGGAGAGCGATGTGGTGATTACCACCGCGGTGGTTCCGGGAAAGAAGGCGCCGCTGTTGATTCCGGCGTCGATGGTGCAGGGGATGCAGCCGGGGTCGGTGATCGTGGACCTGGCGGCGGAGCGTGGCGGGAATTGCGAGCTGACGCAGCCGACGAAGACGGTGGTCGTGAATGGCGTGAGCATCATTGGGCAGGTGAACGTGGCGAGCGGCGTGCCGTTCCATGCGAGCCAGATGTATGCCAAGAACCTGCTGACCTTCCTGCAATCGCAAACCAAGGAAGGGAAGTTCCTGTTCGATATGAACGACCAGGTCACCACGGACACGCTGCTCACGCGCGGCGGTCAGATTGTGAATAAACGGATCCGCGAACATTTTGGAATGCCGGCACTGGCATAGGGAATTTTGGAGGTCGAGCACTCGTGAAGTTCAACTTGATCGATGGGCTGTTCATCTTCATGCGGCGCTCCGGTGCCAATTACCAGGAGATGTTCAAGAAGGTGAAGAACGAACTCGTCCGCAAATACAAGGCGGTGATATGAGCGCCCAGCAGAACGCGCCCGAGACCGGCGTCCGCACCCGCATCTCCCGTGAGAAGGTCAACAAGCTCGCCCACACCGTGGCCGACACTCTTGCCACCATCGACGAAGTCGATTTCCTCGAAGATCGCAACACCATTCGCCTGGAGGCCCGTAAAGCCCTCGAAGACCTCCTCGCCGAAGAGATGAAGATCGATCAGGCTGCCCGCCAGAAAATCGAGAGCCAGCGCCGCATCATCATGGAAGGCTCGCAGGAGTGGGACATCCTCTATCGCAAGTACTACAACGAGGAAGTCAAAAAACTCGGGCTGTAATCCAAGCAGAGGTTCGCGAATCGCCGGATGCCTCCGGCGATTTTGCTTTTACGACCGATCGCCGCTCGATCCGATCCTTTCCGGCAGAGCTGCAAAAAAGTCACCCCCTACGCAAAATCTGCCCTGTTTCTCCGCCTTACTAAGTGGGTAGGAGAGAAAGTTCGATGATCGGCACACATAAATATCAGCGGTTCCACTGTCACGGCGCAGTCCAGTTGACCGGAGACGGCAACCGCAGCGTTTGGGGACACGTCGGCGAAATCTGTCTCGCCGGCTTCTACGTCTTTACCTACGGCCCTTGGCCGATCAATACCGACGTCAAATTCCACGTCGAAGTCGAAGGCACCGTCATTTGCGGCGTCGGCACCGTCGCCACCCGCAACCCCGGTGTCGGCATGTCCATTGTCTTCCACAACCTCTCTCCCGAGTACCAGCAGGAGCTCGAGTCCGTCATCCACGAACTGTCCAAGTCCGCCGTCGCTCCCGCCGGCATGGGTCTGCGTATTTAAAACGCTCGGCGCAGCGGAGCCCCGAAAATCCCCCTCCGCTCCCCAAATTTCCCAGTCTATACAACGCCTCAACTTATAGAAAAACAAAGTGTTGCGGGATGACCTCGCAAATGAGCCGCCGTGCATTGTCCGGCGCGCCAGCTCGAGGTATTTCTGCGCTTGGAAAAGGAGCTTCCCATGGAACTGACCACCACACCCACGGAAATTGTCAGAATGAAGGAGGCGAGCCACGGCTTCCGACCCGCCGTCCGCATCAATCACGGCCTGCTCGGCGCCGTCGAAAAACGCACCCTGCTCTGGATCGCCGCCCGCCTGCCGCAATCCATCAACTCCGATCACCTCACCGCTCTCGGGCTCCTCGGCATGATCGCCGCGGGCATCTGCTACGCCTTTTCTGGCGACGCACCCGCCATGCTCCTGGCCGTCAACTTCTGTCTCGCCATCAACTGGTTCGGCGACAGCCTCGACGGCACCGTTGCCCGCGTCCGCAACCGCCAGCGCCCCCGCTACGGCTTCTATGTCGATCACGTCGTCGACATCTTTGGCGCCCTCGCTCTCCTCGGCGGCATGGCCCTCTCCGGACGCATGAGCCCCCTCGTCGCCGCCGGAGTCCTCGTCGCCTTCCTCTTCCTTTCCATCGAGAGCTACCTCGCCACCTACACCATCGGAGAATTCCATCTCTCCTTCGGCGGCGTGGGCCCCACCGAACTGCGCATCCTCGTCACCATCGGAAACCTCTTCCTCATGCACTACCGCATGGGTCACGCCTTCGGACGCGCTATGCTCGTCCTCGACATCGGCGGTCTCTGCGCCATCATCGGAATGTCCGCCCTCATGCTCTGGGCCGTAATCCGCCACACCGCGCAACTCTACGACCAGGAGCGCCTGGTATGAGCGAAGCCGTCGTTCCCAAATGGTTTCTACGCTGGCTGAAATTCAACGCCGTCGGTGCCGGAGGCGTGCTCGTCCAGCTCGGCCTCCTCGAGGCCTGGATGCACTTCTCCCTCGGCAACTATCTCCTCGGCACCGCCCTCGCCGTCGAAGGCGCGCTCCTCCACAACTTCGGATGGCATTGCCTCTACACTTGGCGCGACCGTCCCGCCCCCAACCGGTTCGCGATCGCCACTCGTGCCGCGCGCTTTCACCTCTCGAACGGCGCCGTATCGCTCATCGGAAATCTCCTCTTAATGCGATTCCTTGTCACCCTCTGCGGCACGCCCGTGCTCTTGGCGAATGCCATCGCGATCGTCGTCTGCTCCGCGATCAACTTCCTCCTCGGCGACCGCTTCGTGTTCTCCGACACCCCTTAACCCGCCTCTTGTCCCGCGTTGGGAGCGTCGGAACCCACCGCCCCTCAATCGCGTATCTTCATCTGTTACCATTCCCCGACTTCGGAAAGCGAGGTGGATATTGCGTTTGCGTTGGGTCCTTCTGCTCGCGCTGGTTCTGTGCGGGCTCATCTCCATTCATGTCCATGCCCAAGCCACCGATACCCAACCCCAGGCCTCAACTCCCTCCGCCGCCACCGTCACCGAATACTCCCTGCCTCCCGACAAACTCGAACAAGCCCACGCCCTTTACACCGTTCGTACCACGCTCCATTTCGCGGAAACCATCTACGGCATCCTCCTTTTACTTTTCGTTCTACGTTCCCGCCTCGGTGCCAAGTTTCGCGACACCGCCGAACGCATCACGCGCATTCGATTCTTCCAGGCATTCATTTACGTCCCACTCCTCACCATCTTCCTCGACGTCCTCAGTCTCCCCTTCGGCCTCTACAGCCACCACATGTCGCTGAAGTACGGCCTCTCCATCCAGAACTGGGGCTCATGGTTTTGGGATTGGAGCAAGGGTGAACTGATCGGCATCATCGTCTCCGGCCTGCTCATCTGGCTGCTCTACTGGGTCATCCGTAAAAGTCCCACTCGCTGGTGGTTTTACGCGTGGATCGCCGTCATGCCGATCCTCGTCTTCTTCATCTGGGTCATTCCGGTGGTTCTCGACCCGGTCTTTAACAAGTTCGAACCCCTCGCCAAAGACCACATGGATCTCGTGCAGGCCACGCAGAAGGTCGCCGCGGTCACAGGCGTCGACGTATCTACCGATCGCATGTTCCTGATGAAAGCCAGTGAGAAGGTCACTACTTCCAACGCCTACGTCACTGGTGTCGGCAGCACCAAGCGCGTGGTGATCTGGGATACCACCGCCGCCCAAATGACCGTCCCCGAAATCACCTTCGTCATCGGTCACGAGATGGGTCACTACGTCCTTCACCACATTCGCAACGGCCTGATCTTCGCCGCCGTGCTGCTATTCTTCGGCTTCTACATCGCCTTCCGAGCCTTGAAGTGGCTTGTCGCCCGCTGGGGCGGTTCCTTCGGCATCCGCGATCTTCCCGACTGGGCCTCACTCCCGGCGCTCATGCTCATCGCATCGCTGGTCGGTTTCCTCTGCGAGCCCATCGCCAGCACCTTCACCCGCACTCAGATCGAGCACAAGGCTGACGTTTTCGGTCTCCAAACCACCAGCCAAATCACCCCCGACTACCGCCAGGTCGCCGCCCAGTCTTTCCAGAACCTCGGCGAGCACTCCCTGGCCTATCCATACCCCAGCAAACTGATGGTCTTCTGGCTGTACGATCATCCCGACATCGCATCGCGAGTACAATTCGCACTGCACTATGAGCCCGGGCAAGATTAGGCCAGCGGTCGCCCGGCTCGCCGTAGTCAGGAGCTCCTTATGACGCGCGATTCGAAAGCACCGCAGCTTCTCCTCACAGCCGCCTGGCTCATCCACATTGCCGCCTGGTTTTCGCCCGTGATGAAAGGCGGCGTCACGCTTCCCAAAGGTCTTCCCGGATGGGAAGCTTTCATGGTCGCCACCAACGCGTGCTTCAGCACGACGGCCTCACCGGCTTGGTACTTCCGCCCTCTCTGTGGACTCAGCTCCCTCAGCACCATCCTCTTCGTTCTGATCTCACCGTGGATACTCTGGCGCGGCTCGACCCATCTTCACCGCCTCTCCGCTTGGATCGCCGCCTCCGCTTTTATTGTCAACACCCACTGGTTCTTCCTCCTCGGCTCCGATCGCGCAGACCTCCGCATCGGCTATTACCTCTGGTGGGGCTCGTTCCTCGTTCTATCCGCCGGTCTCTTTGCGCTGGCCGGTCAATCACAACCCGAGCCTCTCGCCAAAGCTCACTCCGCCTGACGAGAAACCGTCCAACGCCTTTCACTGGTTGATAATGTTCCCACCGCCATGCCCGACCTCTCCGCCCAAATCAAGCAGCTCGCCCGCGACCATGGCTTCGATCTGGCGGGCGTCGCGGGCGTAGGCACTCATCCCGAACTCGCAAACTTCGCCCCGTGGATTGACGCCGGCCACCACGGCGATATGACGTACCTCGCCGCCCGCAACGAACAGGGCGAACTCAAACGCGAGAGCCTGGAATACGCAGCTCCATGGGCGCGCTCGGTCATCGTCTGCGCCGTCAACTACAACTCCTCCGCTCCCCGCTCCACCCACGCCGGCTCCACGCGCGAAGGCTGGATCGCCCGCTATGCCCAGGGAGAACACGATTACCACGACGTCCTTCTCCCGCGCCTCCGCCAACTCGAAGCCGACATCGCCAAGCTCGCTCCACCAGAGCCTCGCTTCCGCTCCTGGTGCTATGTCGACACCGGCCCCGTCGTCGAACGCGTTTATGCGAAGTACGCCGGCATCGGCTGGATCGGTAAGAACACCTGCATCCTCAATGAAAAACTGGGCTCCTGGATCTTCCTCGGCGTCATCCTCACCAACCTCGCGCTCCAACCCGATCTCCCCGCCGCCGACCGCTGCGGCTCCTGTACCCGCTGTCTCGACGCCTGCCCCACCCACGCTCTCCTCGGGCCCCATCAGCTCGACGCCACCCGCTGCATCGCCTACCTCACCATCGAGAAACGTGGCACCATTCCCGAAGACCTGCGCGCCGACATGGGCCGCCACATCTTCGGTTGCGACATCTGCCAGGACGTCTGCCCCTGGAACCGCAAAGCTCCCGCCGGACCTCTCACCGAACTCCAGCCCAAGCCCGAGCGCATCAATCCCGCCCTCGACTGGCTCGCCGAAATGGATCTTGAAAGTTACCGAAATCTTGTCCGGAAAGGTCCGTTGCAACGCGCCAAATGGCCGGAGTGGAAACGCAATCTAGCCATCGCGATCGGTAATAGTGGCGACGAAGCTCTTCTCGAATCCGCACGCCGTCTCGCCAACGACCCCGATCCCATGGTGGCCGAGCACGGTCAGTGGGCGGTTGAGCATCTCTCAAGGCTATCGAGCAAAAACGACTGAGTACTTTTGCAGTGGCGAGCAAAAATTACCGAACCCTAATGTGCAAAACTCTGCCAACCCCTTTGCATTCAGCAGCCCTGTTTGGCATTTCCCATGCAATGTCAACCACAGGCAGCGTGTTCCTGCCGTACCTCAACCCATTTGAGATGAGTTCGAGGATTGCAGAAGCGAGAAACCGCGATCCTGGAGCTCAATAAGCCTTCCGGTTCCCCCACCGGGAGGCTTTGATTTTTCGGGCAAAAAACAACCCTCCTGCGCGGGAGGGTTGAATGGCAATTCCAAAACGCTTATTGCACGCGGCTCACATTGGCGGCCTGAAATCCCTTGGGGCCTTTCATCAGGTCGAATTCCACCGTCTCGCCCTCATTCAACGACCGGTAGCCATTCTCCTGGATGGCGGAAAAGTGCACGAATACGTCTTCTCCAGTGGACCGCTGAATGAAGCCGTAACCCTTTGCTCCGTTAAACCACTTCACTGTTCCCCGCTCTCTCACAGCAATACTCCTTTCGCCTCTGGTAGTTCAATTCACCCGAATGCTCTCGGGTGTTAACGGATCGGGCGGGTGCCCCAGGTACCGCGCCTTTCGGCACCTGGGAGTCCGAAAATGCCTTCGCACAAACGAACGGGCTCCCGAGTTCTGCGCACTGCCCACTAAGGCGCTAGTCGCGCACAACTCTGGAGCCCTTCCTACCGCTGTACATCAGACTGCTCGGCACGAAACACATCCAACCCAAATCCAACAATCTAATGCCGGAAAACGACTTTCCAGCCTATAAACACGGCATGATTGCAGGATCTTGCAACTTTGACAAGAGGGTTTGTGTCGAAAAAACCACGAATGGGACCCATTTTGGGAGAAGCCTTTATACCCACAATCTAAGGCTGCCGCCCGAGCCTTCCCACCCAGCTACTCTGCTACGATTCTCATGTGGCCACCGAAGGTGTGAAATCCGTTCGTTCCGCGGCGATTAACACCTCCGTCCGCCCCGTCGACCCCCAAGGCCGCTACCCCATCCAAGTCCCCCGCCGCCGCGGTTGGGACACCATCCGCTATCTCACTGAAACCGAAGTCCATACCTACGCCTTTTCGGTAGCCGCCAACGCCATCCTCTCCTTCTTCCCCTTCGTCGTCCTCCTACTGACGATCACCCGTCGCGTCTTCCACTCGCAGGCGATGTACGAAATCGTCCTCAACCTGCTGCGCGACTATCTCCCCAGCAACCAGGACTTCGTCATCAAGAACATGCGGGCCCTCGCCAGCGCCCACGGCAAGACCCAGGTCTTCTCCCTCGCTATGCTGCTCATCACCTCGACCGGCATCTTCCTCCCGCTCGAAGTGGCGCTCAATAAAGTCTGGGGGTTCGAGAAAAACCGCTCCTACCTCGCCAATCAGTTGATCTCGCTCGCACTGGCCTTTGGTTGCGGCATGTTGGCCATGGGGTCGGTCGCACTGACTGCCGGCAACCTGCACATATTAGGAGTGGTGATTGGCTATCAGAATTTCGTAGCACGCGGCAGCGCCTTCATCATCATGAAAGCGACGGCGATTCTGGCGACGATCCTGATCTTCTTCCTGATCTATTGGATCCTGCCGAATGGCAAAGTCCCGTGGAAGTCGGTGCTCCCCGCCGCCATCATCGCCGGAGGCCTAACCGAAGGCGCCAAGTACCTCTACATCCTCATGCTCCCCTGGCTCGACTTCCAAAACGTCTACGGCCCCTTCGCCATCTCCGTCACCCTAATGATCTGGGCCTACCTCAGCGGGATGCTGCTCCTCGGCGGAGCACACCTCTCGGCCTCCCACGAGAATAAGTAAAGAACCAAAGAACCCGGGTGCCCCAGGTGCCGCGCCTTTCGGCACCTGGGATTCCACGATCTCAACCGACCGAAGGACTTTGTTCCAAGTCACAGAGAAGTACGGAAAGTCCTAAGTAGTCTAGAACAAGACGTCGGCCCTCAAGAGGGTGGCGACTTCCATCTCCCCGCCTGCAGTTCCTATCACCGCCTCCCCTATCTGTGCTCGGTCCCTCGGCACGGTCTATTCCCAGCAGTTTCTTGAAGAACCTCGCCGGCGGGATCGCCCATTTCGGGACGCGCGCAAGAAGGCTGCGAGCGTTGGTGGGATAGTCGAACCTGTGTACCCGGAGGCAACATAGGCCCCTATACCTAAGCCGCATCCGCTGGCCGGGTGCAAGAAAGATTGGTAGATGAAGTTCATAACTGCCGTAGCGGCATCGCTCCTCATTCTTAGCGCGGTTGGTTTCGCGCAGAAGACATACCCACACGCGTCGAAGTATCAAGTCGCTGTGCTGGACGAGAACACACAGGTTTACACCGGCGCGGATGTCACCCTCAACAAATCCACTACCGGCGCGAAGTTGGACGGGGGCACTCAGGGATTCCACTTCCTCCACACCGACGCTGGCAACTACCGCGTGGAGGCTCCGGTCAACAAGGGCATGACGTTCCTCAACGCAATGGCTACCCCGTCATATCAGCGAGCCGCAACCGTACATAACAAATGGTTCCTGGATCGGGTGCCTGCCGGAACGCAAGTGCTGTTCGCCGCCGAATGTGGGAAGCCGAGCAAGAAACATCCCGATGAGACGGTGCGCTGCGAGTTCTGGTTCCCAGACCCAGACAGCAACGATCACGAGTACCGCACGATGGGCGACTTTACCGTCTACGTGCAGGGTGATGGCAGCAACACCGCTAAGACCGCCAACGTGCTGTGTGGAACCGGGAAGCTGAACCCCGACACGGAAAAGAAGATCTGCACGACAACAAAGTAGGTAGGGAAGCAACGTCATGCCACATGCCCCAGGTGCCGCGCCTTTCGGCACTTGGGATTAGTGTCCGCCCCCCGACAACTCCTTCACGATGTTCGCCACGAACCCCTTCGCGTCGCCAAATAGCATCAGCGTCTGGTCCATGTAGTAGAGCGGGTTGTCGATGCCCGCAAACCCCGGATTCATCGACCGCTTGATCACCATCACCGTCCGCGCCTTGTCCACGTCGAGAATCGGCATCCCATAAATCGGGCTAGTTTTATCATTCCGCGCCGCCGGATTCGTCACATCGTTCGCGCCAATCACCAGCGCCACATCGGTCTGCGGAAAATCTCCGTTGATGTCGTCCATCTCGATCAACCGGTCGTACGGAATATCTGCCTCCGCCAGCAGCACGTTCATATGTCCCGGCATGCGTCCTGCCACCGGGTGAATCGCAAACCGCACGTTCACGCCCTTCTTCTCGAGCGCGTCGTAGAGTTCACGTACCTTGTGCTGCGCCTGCGCGACGGCCATCCCGTATCCGGGCACGACGACCACTGAACTGGCGATCGACAAAATCTGCGCCGCTTCTTCTGGACTCGCGCTGCGATACGTCTTCGCCTCGCCTTCCGCGACGGCGGCCACTTGCACCTGCCCGAAAGCCCCAAACAGCACATTCGTAAACGACCGGTTCATCGCCTTCG
>Ga0206952_10250_pt1 | contig 13000 bp, 11 predicted proteins | sample Alteio_BWOrgHeat_39_FD_152966 | JGI IMG/M metagenome (GOLD analysis project Ga0206952, IMG submission 152966) | Enriched cells from forest soil in Barre Woods Harvard Forest LTER site, Petersham, Massachusetts, United States -... | ecosystem: Environmental > Terrestrial > Soil > Temperate forest >... | reverse complement strand
ACACTCATCTACGCCATATGCAAAAGTGGCGGTGCAGGCTAGAGAAGAGAGTGTCAAATTTCGCGAATCTGATAAGCCGGCTTCGTCGAGGCGGCACTATCTTTGTGCTGGCTCAGGCATTCATCTAACAAATAGCAACAGGGAGCATTGGAATGAAAAAGATCTTAGTCGCAATGTTGGCATTGAGCGGAACAGTACTGCTCGGCAACGGTTCTGCATATACTCAGGCCCATGCGCAAGCAGCTGCGAGCCAAGGTTCGATTGACCAGGATATCGAGCTCTTACGGAAAGATGTTCGTTCGCAGAAGAAGCAGCTGATCGCAGCCAATGTGCAATTGACTGACGCCGAGGCGCAAAAGTTTTGGCCTGTATATGACCAGTACACCGCTGAACTGGCAAAGATTAACAACGACAAGTATGCATTGATTAAAGAATACGCACAGAGCTACGACACGATGACCGACGCGCAGGCTGACGATCTGACCAAGCGCGCATTGAAGCTGGATGTGGACGTAGCAGCATTGCGGCAGAAGTACCTGTCAAATTTCCACGCGGTTCTGTCGGCGAAGAAAACTGCACTGTACGAGCAGGTCGAGCGTAAAGCTCAAATGCTTATCGATGTCCAGCTATCTATGCAGATCCCTCTTGTCCAGCAATGAGCCAAGAATGTAAACCGCGCCTTCTTTTGTCATCAGAGCGAATGATGAACCATGGAGCATCATTGCGGTCTGTCGCCTCAAGCATGACATCCTGCGCCTTTGAATAGTCAACTGCATCAAGCATTTCTGAGCCTTATTCCTTACGAAGAGGTTCCACGTGAAAAGGCAGTACTGCTGACCCGAGATAAGCACAAGGGTTATGACGATACAGCACCATTGAAGAACGCTAGATTCATTCCGGAGATATATTGACGCAGCCATGCAGGATAGGAGAAATAGATGTCCAGGCGCGCAATATCCCCCTTTGTCCCAATTATCGACTGGCTGCCTGACTGCACGCCGAAGACGATACGTGCAGACGTAATCGCAGGCATTGCGCTCGCAGGACTGCTGGTTCCCGAAGGGATGGCTTATGCGGGCATTGCCGGAGTTTCGCCGCAGATGGGCCTCTACTCCGCGATGGCAGGAATGTTCATTTACGCCATCTTTGGCACCTCGCGCCAACTTGCAGTAACATCCACATCTTCATCGGCAGCCATGCTGGCCGCACTTGTTGCTCCTATAGCGGCCCGCAACGTGACACTCTACGGAATGCTCGCATCAGCGGCTGCGATTGCAGCTGGCGTCATCTTCCTCCTGGGCGGCGTGCTCAAACTGGGGGCGGTGTCGGAATTTATCTCAAAGCCGGTTCTCAAGGGATTCGTCTTCGGCCTCGGACTCACCATCATGATGAAGCAGGTCCACAAGCTTACCGGCATCTCTGGAGCACAGGGAAATTTCTTTCACCTGGCATGGCACATAATCACTTCCCTCAGTGAAGCAAATTTGTGGGTGTGTGCGGTCGGAGTAACTGCAATTGCCGTAATGTTTCTCCTGGGTGCGGTAGTTCCACGCGTGCCATCAGCTTTGGTCGTGCTTGTGCTCGGCGTCCTGTCCGTATCGTGGTTCGGATTGAAACAGCACGACGTTGAAGTCGTCGGCACAATTCAAGCTGGCATGCCCTCAGTTAGTCTTCCCAGGATCGATGAAGATGAGATCGCAGATGTGTTTGTGGGCGCAATCGGAATTGTATTAGTGCTCACAGCTGAAGCTCTCGCCGCCGGCCGAACCTTCGCCGCAAAGCACAAAACTGAGATCAATCCGAATCAGGAACTATGCGCTATGGGAGCCGCAAACATAGCGTCAGGTCTGCTAGGCGGAATCATAGTGGGCGGAGGTATGTCAGGCACCGCCACCAATGACAGCGGCGGAGCGCGCACTCAATTATCCACCATCACGTCTTCCGTAGTTGTTGGTCTGACGCTGGCCTACTTCCTACCCCTTATTCGCAACCTCCCGGAAGCTGTTCTCGGAGCGATCGTTGTCCATGCAGTCGCTCACCTGGCCGACGTTGCCACGCTCAGATACTATCTGAAGCTCGGCAGTGGAAGTTTCTGGATTGCGCTTATTGCTCTGGTAGGTGTTCTGCAAATGGGAATCCTTAAGGGACTTATTCTTGCAGTTGGTTTGACTCTGGCAATCTTAGTACGAAAACTGAGTGTTCCGCAGGATTCAGTATTAGGTAGGCTGCCTAATTCAGTACATTTTGTTGATGCCGCGCGTCATCCCGAAGCAGAGCTGATCCCAAATCTATTAATTTTCCGGCCGAATGGCATCTTATTCTTCGCAAACGCGAATCGGATTCGCAACCGGCTGCGTATTCTCGCAAAGCCTGCTGATACAAGAATCCATGCAGTTTTGATGAACCTTGAAGCGTCCCCGGAAATAGACGTAACCAGCCTCGAAATGCTTGAACAACTACAGAGCGAACTAGAGGCGTCAGGAATCACACTCTACTTTGTACGCGTCTCAGATCGCGTTCGTGATCTTTTCGACCGCAGCGGATTTACCGAACGCATCGGCGCACATCGGATCCTTCCTGGAGTCGATTCAGGCGTCAAGGCATTTCTCAAAGAAAGCTCAGCCTTGGATGATCTTCGTACAAGAGAATCCTGACCCAGCCGATGCTAGAAACACATAAGAAATTCAGAGAGCGTCTTTCCGATCCGATGGAGAGGATTTCAGAAGTTTACAGCTTCTAATTTATGACATACACGATTCTGTAAAGAGTGACAGTATCAATGAGCTGCTCCGCCACCTAGCATCTGGGTGATTTCGACATGCACGCCCGAACGCATAATGCGTTAACGACGCTGCGTGAAGAAAGAACTCTTACCCGGAGGATGAGTAATGAAAAAGCTTTCGTTCATTTGGGTGGCTTTGCTATTTGTGTTTTCGTGCAGTATGTTCGGCCAGGATATTCGCTACAACTTCGACAAGAATGCTGACTTCACTAAATTCAAGACCTACAAATGGGTAGAAATTAAGGGGGCCACGCCGCCTGATGACATAACCGACAAACAAATTAAGGCTTCAATTGATGCTCAATTGACGACAAAAGGTCTAAGCAAGGTCGACGGCGATAGCGCTGACCTGTATATCGGCTATCAAGTTGCGATGGGTACTGAAAAACAATTTACATCCTATGATAGCGGCTGGGGTTATGGACCGGGTTGGTACGGACGCGGATGGTACGGTGGCGGAGGTGGGATGACAACCGGACAGACATCAACCATCTACACCGGCCAATTAGCTATAGACATGTATGACTCCGCCCAGCATACTCTTGTTTGGCGAGGAGTCGTGAGTAAGACCCTCGATCCAAAAGCAAAGCCCGACAAGCGTCAGAAGAATCTTGATAAATCCACAGCCAAGCTTATGAAAAAGTATCCGCCGACAAGTAAGTAGCAGGGGCATTGACTGCCGATCAAGCCACACGTTCAAGCCGATGATGCCGGATCTGGTTTAACAATCCAGGTCCGGCTTTCGGTTTCACCACGTGTCATGGGCTTGCGGTCTGAGTGAATCCGCCACCAAGAGCCAGATAGAGCCCGACACGGTTAGAGAGCCGATCGCTTCGAAGCGAAATCAGGTCTGTCTGCGTATTCAATTGCTTGGTTTGAAGATCAAGCACGCTCAGCAGATCCGTAGCCCCAACGTTGTAACGTATTCGTCCAAGCCGAAGGGCCTCTGTATCCTGCTGCAGAACAATCTCCAGATGACGCTGCTGTTCAGCGAGTAATTGCTCATTGGCAAGGGCTGTTTCAACCTCGTTAAACGCCCTCAGTGCGGTCTGCCCGTATAGAGACAGTGCTGCCTGCTGCTGGGCCGTTGCAATTGTCACCTGGGCCTTGAGCGCGCCACCTGTGTAGAGAGGAGCGAGAAAGTTTGCGCCTGCCTGCCAGAACCAAGGATTTACATTCAGCAGGTAGAAGAGATCGTTACTAGAGTGACCGCCTGATAGAGTGAGCGCAATTCTCGGAAGGCGTGCAGCCTGAGCCGACTGAATCATGTAGAACGCTGAAGCAACGCGACGTTCTGCAGCGACAAGGTCAGGCCGTCGCTCAAGCAGTTCAGATGGAATGCCGGCAGGTACAGGTGGAGGCATATGAGCAAGATCATTTGGAAGCGCGAGGCTGTCAGCCGGATAGCGGCCCAGAATAGTCTCAAGCGCGCGTACCGTCTGCTGTTCTGATGTGGCATACTGGCGCTCACGCCGCCTAGCTCGCTCCAGATCTGCCTGTGCTTCGGCTACATCCAGTTTTCCCACCTGCCCAACATTGTTCTTGAGAATGACTAGCCGCTGCAATTCTTCATATACCTTGATGAAATCCTGCGCCGTGGCACGTAGCCTCTCGGCCGCAACAGCCTGGTACCACATTTTTGTGATTAGGGCCGCGAGCGATTGACGCGCAGACAGCAGGTCGGCCTCGGAAGCCTGCTCCCCAGCCTTGCCTGACGCAGCCTGAGATCGTACGCGTCCCCAAACATCCAGCTCCCAAGACACCTCCACGCCTATTCCCGATTTGTTATTGATCGAATCTCGTCCAACTACGCCTTCTCCTCCAATCGCGCCGATATATGGATACAGTTGCGATCGAGCCTGCGTTGCAAGTCCCGCTGCTATATCAACACGCGCGACTGCAGCTCGTAAGTCGAGATTGTTTTTCAATCCCTCGGTAACGAGCGCTTCTAATGTTGGATCTTGAAAAGCTGGCAGCCAGTCAGCTACTGCTCCTGGAGTTCCTCCCGTTGCCTGCCATGCGGGCGGGACTGAAGTGGAAGGAGCGAGCGCGGCTTTCAACGAATCAACCTTGGAAGGCGGCTGTTTGACTGCGCAGCCCGTGTTCAGAAGACTCAAACTAATGCATAGAATCAGGCTCGCAACCAAGCGTTCGCCGCCGGCAAGCTTAATGAAGCGAAAGATCGAGTTCAACATGCGTGTAGACATCGTGACTCTTACCTCGAATCAATGCAACTTCCAGATGAACCAGTTGAGGTTGGCTCCGATTCGAATGAGAACTTTACGCAGAATCTGAACAGCTTCTAGATGATGGGTATAGATGGCCCCTGCGCCGTGCGCACCTGCCGCTAGAAATATATCCTTGTCATGATCATCAAGCAGCAACTTCACTGCAAATCGGCCTTCGGGAGGTGGCACATCACCAGTTTGAGGTAATGTGCCTGTAACTGGAAGCTGACCTTGACCCTGAGCCCAGATGATGGAATCTACCTTGGTCTTAATAATGCGTCCTGGATAGGTTTCGAGTGTGATTTCGGCTTCGTTGTTCGGTTCTACGGCACGTAACTCGTTCTGGTGAAACAGTCCGATGATAAGCCCTGTCTGCTCAACGAAGCTCATCACAGGATTCATTGGGAGTCGCGACACTGTCGACCCAGGCCGGAGCTGAAGGTTAATCACATAACCATCAGCTGGCGCATAGACAGTGGTCTCAGATAGTTGCCACTCTGCATCGCGGAGTTGCGCAAGTATCTGAGCAACATCAGCCTGATCGCCGCCTGACTGCGCGCCCAGTTTCTGACGAAGACCGGCCGCCTTTGCCTGTGAGGAGGTCACTTCACTCTCCGCCCCCTGGAGTTGTGTGAGCAGTGCGGCTACATCGGCGCGGTTTTGCGCAACGTCCGTCTCCCAGCGTTGTGCGTCAAACTGATCTCCTGCTCCGGACTCCGCGAGCTCTTTGCTCTGAGTCAAACGCAACTCGCCCAGCTTTAAACGAGCACGGCCCGCTTCAATCGAGCTCTTGATGGAACTTACTCGATTAGTGGAAACCTCAATCTGCGCCTCCGCAGCGCGAACGTCCTCTCCTTCCGCACGTACTGATGCCCTGGTCGTCGAAACCAACGCTTGAAGCCGCTGCACTTCATACTCAAACGGTCTGGGATCGACTCGAAAGAGAACATCGCCTTTCCTCACCAGTCGATTCGGCTCAACCGGAACCTCAACAACCCTTCCGGTAACCCTCGGCACAATCTGAACAACATATTTGATCACTCGTACGTCATGAGTCGAAGGGGCATATACATTCAAAAGCAAAATCGTTGCAGTCAGCGCGAGGATCGGGAAAAGGATAATGCCAACTGCAATAGGCGTCGTCCAAGGTAGCCACTTGAACTTAAAGAACACCAGCCAGACGATGAGCGCATAAATGCCGAGGAGTAGGACTTCCATTTAGACGCTCCCCTCTATGTGTTTATCCGCGCGTGCGAATCTTGCCTCCAAGGCAGCCAACTCGGCGCGGATCCTTCTCATAGCCTCGGCCGAGGGCACATCATTGTCCATGGCAGCGATATGCTGCCTTAGCCGTACTACATCTTCGCGTACTACCACCTGCACTGTTTCGATTTCAGCAACTACTTCGGCTTTCCCATGCTCGTGCTCTACCTCGTCAACGCCGTATGCGAGCTTGTGGAGCACCGGCCTTCCGTAAGCCCATATCCAGGCGAGCGGCCACAGCAGACCGCCGAAGACCAGCGAGACATAACACAGCGCCCGGATTGCTTCCGCCTGAGGATGCTTGCGCTTGAACGCGACCTTTTCTGGCAGGACGTGAATTATCAGGAAGACAACGATCAGAACGACCGGTGCAAAGATCATGACTAATAAGGCTATATAGTCGGCGATCGTGTCCTCCATGGCAGAAGCAGCCAGAGCTGGAGCGGGCGATGCGATTACTAACAGGATTAGGAATAACGGTGCGCGCCTTCGCCATCCCGCCATATAGGACTTCCAAATATGGCTGGGGTTTGTTCGCTCCCGGAATTCTGCGAATCTAAGCCCGTCATGAGCCATCGGCGCCGCCTTCCCGATAGGTAAGCTAATGCATTCAACTCTTACCGTTCTCTACTGAATGAGTTCCGGTATGGTTGCCATCAGACATGCCTACAACTGCAAAGATTGCCACAACCGAGGCCAAAGGGACTCTGTCAATAGTTCCAGTCACGCTTAAAAATCTATTAAACAACCGGGCTTGAGCAATGGAGATGTCCGGACTTAGGTCTGGCGGACTCCATCGGTTGAAGAATATTTCTTTCGCTCAATCTTGTGCGAGTAAGAGCCCTAATACGGCATCACCATCCGCTCTCACCTCGGCAACTGCACAAGGCACCAGAGAAACCGCGGAAGACCTGCTAATACGCACAGTATCTTCTCTCTGCTAAACATAGGAGCATCATGTCGCCGATCGATTGTCTCAGCGTCAAAAAGTGTTCTAAGGAGAGAGTGTATGTCCGCGAGTGGTCCCATCCGTCGACTTTCAATCAGCCTCGAAGAGGTGAAAGAACTCGAAAAGCTGAGCCCTTTCGAATTGAAAGACAAGGTAATGCAAGTGGCCGGGGAGACCGGCCAGCAAAATGCGCGGGCAATGCTCAATGCCGGGCGTGGCAACCCTAACTGGATCGCCACAACCCCACGTGACGCCTTCTTCACCCTCGGTCAATTCGCAATAGAAGAATCCAAACGCGTGTGGAACATGCCAGACCTAGGTGGCATGCCACAAAAGCCCGGTATCGCGCAGCGCCTCAAGGACTTCGCGGCGACACACGACAAGACACCAGGCATCGGCTTACTCACTACTGCTGTCGTGGCTGCCTCGAGCAAATATGGCTTTGATGCGGATGCATTCGTATATGAATTAGTCGACGGCATCATCGGCGACCAATACCCGACTCCAGGCCGGATGCTGGTACACGCAGAGAAAGTCGTGCATGAATACCTGGTTAAGGAAATGTGCGCAGGAGACGCGCCCGCTGGTAGGTTCGACATCTTTGCTGTAGAAGGAGGCACAGCCGCTATGTGCTACATCTTCGACTCGCTGATGGTGAATCACCTTCTACATCGCGGCGATAAGGTAGCTCTTGCCCTCCCCATGTTCACTCCATATATCGAGGTCGCCCATCTGGATCGCTTCCATTTCGATGTTGTCCAAGTTAATGCAAACGAGGTTGCAAAAGAAGGCCCGCATACTTGGCAATATCCGGACTCAGAGATTGACAAGCTGAAGGACCCCTCAATCAAAGCATTATTCTTCGTCAACCCCAGCAATCCGCCCTCTGTTGCCATGCGGGCCGAGTCGATGGAGCGCCTTTCCGCGCTCATTCAGACCAAACGACCGGATCTCATGATCGTTACTGATGATGTGTACGGCACATTCGTTCCAGGTTTCCGATCTCTGATGGCGAACGTGCCTCACAATACGATCGGCGTCTACTCCTATTCCAAATATTTTGGCTGCACAGGATGGCGTCTTGGTGTCGTTGCGATCCATCAGGACAACATCTTCGACAAGATGATAGCCAAGCTGCCGGTTGAACAGCGCAATGAACTGAATGCCCGCTACGGCCCGATAACTCTTGAACCCGAAAAGATCAAATTTATCGATCGCATGGTGGCTGACAGTCGGTGCGTGGCACTGAACCACACGGCAGGCCTCTCGCTTCCCCAACAGGTTCAGATGACCCTGTTCTCGCTCTTTGCTCTGCTTGACAAGGAAGACCGATACAAGCATCTGACTCAGAGCATTGTCCACAAACGGAGAGCGGCATTGTGGAATGGTATGGGCCTTGAAGCACCACAAGATCCCAACCACTCGGAGTACTACACCACGCTCGATCTGATGGTCTGGGCCGAAAAAGTGCATGGTCCTAAGTTCGCCGAATTCCTTCGCAAAAACTACCACCCGTTCGATGTCCTTTTTGCTCTCGCGGAGAGGTACTCGACCGTGTTGATGAATGGCAATGGGTTCGCCGGACCCGAATGGTCCGTACGAGTTTCTTTAGCCAATCTGCCGGAAGACGCGTATCCCAATATAGGCAAGCAACTGGCTTCCGTAGTTCAGGCTGCGGTGGATGCATGGAAATCGCAGGAAACCTCATAAAACACGTCGGCTTCCAATCAACGAAATCTCCGGATGCAACGTGACATGCGCTCGAGACCACATGCATTTCACTCATGTAGCTCATCAGAGAAATCTTCGGAGGATTGATTATGGAATGGCTGCTGACAACACTGCGTGAGCATCCTGAAATCGCTTTGTTCCTATGCCTTGCAATTGGCGCCTGGGTAGGTTCGTGGAAGTTTAAAGGCTTTAGCCTCGGAGTTGTAACCAGCACGCTACTGGCTGGCGTTTTAGTCGGTCAGTTGAATATTGTGCTCTCGGCTAATGTGAAGTCCGTGTTCTTTCTCATGTTCCTGTTCGCCGTTGGTTACGGCGTCGGACCACAGTTCTTCCGTGGCCTACGCAGCGGAGGAATGCAACAGGTAATTTTTGCGGTCATTTTGTGCGTCGCATGTCTGCTCTCCACCTATGTGGTGGCTCTATTTCTTCACTACGACGTTGGTCTCGCCGCGGGCCTGTTATCAGGCGCCTGTACTATCTCCGCTGTGTTAGGCGTAGCCACCGACAGCATCAATCAACTGGCCATATCACCCGATCAAAAGAAAGCGCTCATCGACTCGATGCCCGTTGCGTATGCGGTTACCTACATCTTCGGGACCGCTGGATCTGCATGGTTTCTGGCTTCGATCGGGCCAAAGATTCTCGGCATCGATTTGCCCACGGCGGCCAAGCAATTGGAAGCGGAGATGGGAGCGGGGGAACTCGAGCCCGGCGTCACGTCAGCCTATCAAGCCGTTGTAGTGCGAGCCTATCGAGTTACCAACCCCAATCTTATCGGGAAAAAAGTCTCCGAAATTGAGGCAGCAGGAGCGCAATTCCGCGCCTCGGCTGCTGAAGGTTCGACCGGCCGCGTGTTCATCGAGCAGATTCGCCAGAGAGGATCAATCTCAGCCTGTGATCCAGACACTATAGTCCAAGAGGGAGCTGTGCTTGCTATCGTAGGTCACCGGGACGCTGTGCTCGCGCACGACCAACAGGTCGGCCCCGAAGTGAATGATCGCGAACTCCTCGATTTCCCCGGCGAAATACTGGACGTTGTGCTCACCAATAAGGATCTGGCTGGCAAGACTCTGCTGCAGGTTATGGAGTCTCCACTCGGGCAAAAAGGGCGTGGAGTGTTCATGCGCAAGCTCACGCGGGGCGGAATTGACATGCCGTACGGCCCTAACACTGTGCTGGACCGTGGCGATGTTGTGACACTCCTGGGCGCAAAGCGTGAAGTTGAAACTGCTGCCAAAATTATCGGTTATGCCGATCGCGCCACTGAAAACACAGATATGGTCTTTATGGGTATCGGCATCGTCGCTGGCGCGCTTTTCGGTGCCATCACGATTCGCCTGGGCGGAGTTCCCCTCAGTTTAAGCACCAGTGGAGGCGCGTTGATCGCAGGTCTGGTGTGCGGCTGGCTGCGCAGCGTCAATCGCACCTTTGGTCGCATACCAGGTCCAGCGCTGTGGGTCTTCAACAACGTCGGCCTCAACACCTTCATAGCTGTAGTTGGCCTCACATCCGGGCCAGGCTTTGTGAGGGGACTCCAACAGAACGGACTGACCCTCTTCTTCGCCGGCATCTTCGTAACTTTGATGCCGTTCATCGTCGGGCTACTTGTCGGCAAGTATGTCTTCAAAATGAATGGAGCTCTTCTACTCGGCGCTTGTGCCGGAGCGCGCACGACTACCGCTGCACTTGGCGCCATTCAGGAAGCCGCAGGCAGCAAAACTCCTGCTCTCGGGTACACAGTAACTTACGCTGTAGGCAATACATTGCTGATCATCTGGGGCGTAGTCATTGTTGTGATGATGAAATGACGCCTTCAACGTGACGCGCCAGCATAGGGCAGGCATCTTACAGCCCAAGCCCGATCGAAGACATATTCGGTGAGGGGATTAGTCATGTATTCGAACAAGCTTGTCAGGCTTTTCTCTGTCATGATCTTGCTCGCTTCGGTGACCAGCCGTGCTCAGGCGCCGGCTAACGCAACAGAAGTGCAGGAGTTGCGAAAGCAGCTCGACGAGATGCGTAAGCAGATGGGTGCGATGGAATCGAAAATTGAAGCTTTGGAGAGTTCAACAGCCAACGTCGCAGTGGCTCCTGCTCCAGCAACTCCAGTCGTTCCTCAGGAAGCCTCTATTCAAACCGCGCAGCCATTGACTCCCGGTCCGGTCTCCAAGGATGTTGGAGAGCAAACCCGTTCCTACCAGACATTTTCTGAAAACCCTCTTGCAGCAGCACGCATGGACAACGTACCTCTCGACCCGAAGTATCGCGGTTATTTCGTCTTGCCGGGAACCCGCACGATGCTCAAGATCGGTGGTTACTTCAAAACAGATTTCATCTACGATTTTAAACCTGCAGGAAACCCCGAACAATTCATCCCCTCATCAATCCCGATACCGGCTCCGCAAGACGTAAACAATGAGACAGTTTCGGTTCGTCCTACTCGTTTAACTCTCGACTTCCTTATCCCCAATTCAAAAGTTGGAGATGTGCGGTTCTATCTCGAGGGAGATTTCTTTGGAACGAATGCAACTACACCACGGTTGCGTCATGCCTACGGGCAAGCCAAGAACTTCCTGATCGGCCAGACCTTTACCAACTTCATGGATCCCGACGCGTTTCCTGACACTCTGGACTTCGCTGGGCCAAACGCACTCGTCAACCTCCGAAATCCGCAGTTTAGTTATGGATTCCTTTTGGGCAAGAGCACTACCCTCCATATCTCTGTCGAAAGGCCCAGTTCCGACATAGCCTTCACCACCCCAGCGTTCACCGCTCAACCCAACTCTCCCAGCCCAGACGGCGTCATCCGTATCCGACGTGAATTTCCGGCTAGTCACGTCCAGGCCGCGGTGCTATTGCGTTCGGACTCAGCATCTGTTGGAACAGGTGCCAACACCAGAACTGACTCTGTTTTCGGGTGGGGTGTCAGCGCTACAACAGGTTTCAGAACCTTTGGCAAAGACAACATGATTCTCCAGGGAACATACGGAAATGGAATTGCACGGTACATCCAGGACACCTCAGGACTCGGTGTAGATGCAGCGGTCATTTCTACAGCCAACCCCCGCTTACGAGCCACACCTGAAGTGGCCTTCGAGGGTGCTTACCAGCACTATTGGGCAAATTCAGTGCGTTCCAGCGTCGCGTATGGATTTGTTCAGATTGAAAACACCGACGCCCAGCAGGCAAATACCTTCCATAAGAGCGACTACTCGGCAGCCAACCTGATCTGGAATCCGGGTGGATCGTTGAATTTGGGCGCGGAGTTCTTGTATGGCTGGCAAATACTCAAGAACGGACAGACCGGGAACGCACCTCGCATTCAGTTCAGTGCAAAGTACAACTTCGTAAATCTGGGTCCGGCTCCGAAAAAGTAACGGTATTAGAAACGCACGCATTCAGTACAACTCCAGCGCGACGTGGGTTTGGAGGATCTGTAATGAATCCGGAGGAGATCCAGACAGCCGCGCCAGCGCAGGGGTCTGCTGGTACAACGACGAGTTCGGGCCCACACTGCCGAATCCGGGAGATTGATGATCCTGAGACGTATGCCAACAGCACCATTGACATCTTCGACTCTGGCAGCGGTGGAATGGTGACGACTGCCTTTCCGCCTGGGCGTGCAACCTTCCTCTCTCCGCTGTGTGCACCCCTCCGGTGAATCGCTCTTTCGGGCCGAACCTCTACCACTCTCGAAAAACATCGTTTACGATGAGCACAGAGTTGTTTTGGAGGTCACCATGCCGGATGTGCCAAAACCCCAACAAGATCTTAACCACACCGACCTCAACGACGACCAACACCTCCTCGATCTGGAGCCTCTGAGCGACACTGACGGCCTTTCCGAGACCACCTTCGCCGGTCGCGTCTCTCGCCGCACCTTCCTCTCCGGATTGGGCGCCGCAGGCCTCGTTGCAGGCGCTTCGCCTCTCTCGGTGGCAGCCACGCCTGCCCCTATTGCCGAAGAAACATCCGCGGCGGCAGCCTCCGCAGTGGTCATCAATGGCAAGAGCTACGATCTGACGGGCGTTGAAACCCGCGTCACGC
>Ga0206952_10249_pt1 | contig 13051 bp, 14 predicted proteins | sample Alteio_BWOrgHeat_39_FD_152966 | JGI IMG/M metagenome (GOLD analysis project Ga0206952, IMG submission 152966) | Enriched cells from forest soil in Barre Woods Harvard Forest LTER site, Petersham, Massachusetts, United States -... | ecosystem: Environmental > Terrestrial > Soil > Temperate forest >... | reverse complement strand
ATAAGAGGAGAGAACATGTCGGATTACTCCTCAAGTTTTGAGATAGATGCGGAAGGGATGCGCTTCTCGGTGCGTTTTCCTCTTCGTTTACCAGTGTTGATTTTGTCGGAAGACCGCGCGATTACGGGGACGACAGAAAACATTTCAGCGAATGGCGTGCTCTTTCGCCTGAAGGAACATCTTCCGGTAGACGCGCCTGTTGAGTTTCTGTTGGAGATTTCCGCGGGTGAGTTGTTTGGTGATAGCACTGCTGCTGTTCATTGCCTTGGAAGAGTGGTTCGCTCGTACCAGGAACTCTCAACTTGTTTTGCGGCAGCCGTGATTGACGAGTATCGCTTCCAATAGAGCGACGAAGTGGGTAGAAAACGATGACGTCGGAAGCAAGGCAGAAAACAGTCGAAAGCGCTGGGCCGGTCACAAACGGCGCAGCTGGAGCTCCTCACGTCAAGCCGGTGATTCGTGTCATCATGGCCGATTCACAGGCAATTTATCGCGTTGGCATGCGCAAGGTCTTCGCGGTGGAAGACGACATCCAGATTGTGGCGCAGGTGGACAGCCTGGCTACTCTGAATGCCGCACTGCCGCAGCATTCGGCGGACGTGCTGGTGCTGGAAGGGAATCTGCTTGCGGGCAAGGGCACGGCCATTGTCGATTTACTCCACCACGCACCCGAGCTGAAGATTATTGTGCAGGCTACCTCGACCGACGAGGCGCACATCGTGGAGCTTTACCGGCGCGGCGTTCGCGGAGTGATTCCGCGGTCGATTTCGCCGGATTTGCTGGTGAAGTGCGTGCGCAAGATTGCCGCGGGTGAAACCTGGATCGACAACCAGTCGGTTACCTGGGTGATTGAGGCTTACCGCACGCAGGCATCCGCGCTGGCCAGCCCCAAGAACCAGCCCCGGCTCTCACCCAAAGAGCTGGCGATCATTAACTGCATCACGCAGGGCAAGCGCAATAAGGAGATTGCCTACCAGCTGGGCACCAGCGAGCAGGTGATCAAGAATTATTTGCGCAAGATCTATGACAAGCTGGGCGTCTCAGACCGGCTGGAGTTAGCCCTCTACTGCCTGCATCACCAGATTCACGCCAAGGGAACCGAGGCTGACGCGAGGGCGAGCATCGAGGCGGCGCTCGGCGAAACAGCGAAGCTCTAAGAACGTAATCTGGAATGTCATCGGCTCAGTACGAGAGCGACTGGCGTACCTCTTCCAGCAACGATACGAGTGTCGTCAGTTTTTCGCGGTCCATGTGCTGCAGGATCTGCTTTACTCCCTCATTGACTAAAGGGTCTATTTCCTTCAGCAGCCGCAAACCTTCGGCAGTGATGGTCGCGTAGATGACGCGGCGGTCTTTCGGGTCGCGCTTCCGCTTAATAAGCTTTTGCTTCTGAAGGCGGCCGAGGAGGCGCGTGATGTCGGGGTCGCTGCTCACCAGGCGCTCGCCGATCTCAGAGCAGCGCAGTCCGTTGTCGCCTGCTCCACGCAGAATGCGCAGCACGTTGTACTGCGTTGGCGTGATGCCATGCGGCTTGAAGAGCTGCTGGGTGTGATGCTGCAGCCGGTCCGAGGTGCGGCGGATGTTGAGCAGCGCTTCTTCTTCAAGATTTGCGAACGGGCGGGTCTGTTTAATTTCTTCCTGCAGCTTGCTTGCCATGGGAGCCTTTTGCAAAGGTATCAGGTGCGATCCATCATGGAGCGCACCTTCGATCATAACGGAATGGTTTTACTGCTTGATCAGCTCGATGTCCAATTCCACCTTTACGTCGTCGCCGACAACGGTGTCGCCTGACTTGAGGCTGCCGTTCCAGTTCAGGCCGTAGTCCTGACGATGAATCGTGGTCGTCGCCGAGAAGGCGCGGCGGATTTTGCCGTATGGATCGGCCTGCTCCTTGCTCGGCCCATCGAGGGCAAGCGTTACGGACCTGGTGACGCCGTGCAGGGTCAGATCGCCGGTTAGCTGCAGCTGTCCATTGCTGTTCGAAAGGCTCCTGCTTACGAACGTCATCTGCGGATACTTGGTTGCGTCAAAGAAGTCTGGGCTCTTGAGGTGCTGGTCACGCTGGCCAACGCCGGTATCGACAGTGGTGATATCGACGGTGGCGTTCACGCTGGACCTGGCGATGTCTTTGTCGTCGAGGTCGAGCGAGCCGTTGAGGTTGCCGAAGCGCCCATGCACATTCGAGATGCCCATGTGCTTGATGGTGAAGTTGGCCTCGCTGTGTGCGGGATCGATCTGCCACTTCGAAACCTGCGCGGATGATGCGAGGGCCGTGAGGGCTAGAAGTGCGGTGAACATAGCTGCTTTGCGTAGTGCTTGCATTGAATCGCTCTCCTGAAAAACTTTTTGCTGCTGCGACGATTTGAACCGGTCGGCAGTCACTTGCTTTAGATACGCGCATTAATTATTCGTTGCAACAAATATTTTACGAAATGAGATGCACGTATTCGGGCCTTCTCTGGTAAGCTCCAATTTCCAGGCCTGCTGATGCCAACTCGTTTCTTTTCAAACTTCCGGTCGCTGACGTCGCAGCAGCGGCACGCCTTTACCGCCGCTTTTCTGGGGTGGTCGCTCGATGCCTTCGACTACTTTCTGCTGGTCTTTTGTGTATCCGCGATTGCGACGGATTTTCATGCGAAAACATCAGCGGTTGCCGAGGCACTGTTTCTGACGCTGGCCTTTCGTCCTGTGGGAGCGTTTCTCTTTGGCGCGCTGGCAGATAAGTTTGGCCGCCGTCCGGTGCTGATGCTCAATATTGCGTGCTACTCGGTCTTTGAGTTGTCCTGTGCTTTTGCGCCGTCGCTGCATGCGTTGTTGATATTGCGGGCGCTGTTCGGGATCGCCATGGGAGGCGAATGGGGCGTGGGCGCGGCGCTGGCTTTTGAGACGCTGCCCAAAGAGGGCCGCGGATTTTTTTCCGGGCTGCTGCAGGAGGGCTATGCTGTCGGGTACCTGGTGGCCGCCGCGGCCTATGCTGCGCTTTACAAGCCGTTCACGCACCTGATGTTGATGGGACATGTTGTTGGCTGGCGCGGGCTCTTTGTTGTTGGCGCTGCGCCTGCGCTGCTTGTTCTCTATATTGGGCTCAAGGTTGAAGAGTCTCCGATTTGGCGGGCGGGTCACGTGAAAGGCGCGAGGCCTGCGATGTCGTTAGGCAAAGGCATTCGGCAGTATGCTGTGACTTTTATTTTCGTGATTCTGCTGATGACCGGGTTCAATGCGTTTTCGCATGGGACACAGGATTTGTATCCGACATTTCTCGAAAAGGACCACGGCTTTTCGGCGTCGCTTACCGGAGGCGTGGCGGTTGTTTACAGCATCGGCGCTTTGCTGGGAGGTATTTTCTTCGGCAGCCTCTCGGAGCGCGTTGGCCGCAAGCGGGCGATCATTGCGGCAACGCTGCTGGCGCTGCCGGTGATTCCGCTGTTTGCTTTTGGGCAGTCGCTTTACGTACTCGTTGCTGGCGCTTTCCTGATGCAGTTTATGGTGCAGGGTGCCTGGGGCGCGGTGCCGGCTTATTTAACGGAGCTCTCTCCCGGCCCAGTGCGCGCTACCTTTCCCGGACTTGCTTATCAGCTTGGAAACCTGCTGGCGTCGCGCAACGCAGTGCTGCAGGCCAAAGCGGCCGAGCACTATGGAAGCTACGGTGTGGTGCTGGCGTGGACGGTGGTGATTGGAGCGATCTATCTCGCGGTAGTCACTGCATTCGGCAGAGAGGCCCGGGGCGCAGAGATGACGGCAGAATAAGAAAATTCTGCTTGCATCGTGCACAAATTTTTCACGCTCAACAGGAGCGATAAACGTACGGACACGCAGTTTCTCCAGTATTTAGCTGAAAATACGCGCGGACAACTGTGGCACTTAACTTGCATCTTATTGTGTGTAACTTGATAGACGAGATCGAATTGGCAAAGATGACAGGATGACGCTGAGTATCTCGGCAAATCACATAAACTGTCGTACTTGCCAAGTCGAAACAAGCGGCTCTTTTAGAGCCGCTTTTCTTTTGCTGCGCGTGCTTACGAAGTTCTTACGGCTTCTTTGTGATCCGTTTGCGGCTGGCAGCGTTTGATTAAAGTATGAACTCGAATGCGCTGGCGTTGTATGCGCTGCTGATCATCGTGGCGGCGTGCATCTGGTTTCTGGTGTGGATCTTTTATCGTTTCAGCCAGGAAACGCGAAAAGGGCGACAGCGCTGATCGAGTTATGCAGAAGTGGCGGATCACGATCCGCCACTTCTGCATGGATGATTGAATTTACAGATTGCCGCGCGAGGCCTGCTCACGCTCGATGGCTTCAAAGAGCGCTTTGAAGTTGCCTTTGCCGAAGCTGCGGCTGCCCTTGCGCTGGATGATCTCGTAGAAAAGCGTGGGGCGGTCTTCTACCGGACGGGTGAAGATCTGCAGCATATAGCCCTCGTCGTCGCGATCGACAAGGATACCGAGCTGTTCGAGTTCCTGGAGGGGCTCGTCGATTTTGCCGACGCGGGATTCCAGTTCTGTGTAGTACGAGTGCGGCACCTTTAGAAACTCGACGCCCTGCTCCTGCAATTTGCCGACGGTGTTGAGGATGTTGTCAGTAGCCACGGCGATGTGCTGCACGCCGGGGCCGTGGTAGAACTCGAGGTACTCTTCGATCTGCGATTTTCTGCGGCCTTCTGCGGGCTCGTTGATGGGAAACTTGACGCGGCCGTTACCGTTGGCCATGACCTTGGACATGAGGGCTGAGTACTCGGTCGAGATGTCCTTGTCGTCGAAGTGCTGGTAGAGCGAGAAGCCCATGATGTCGGCGTAGAAGTCGACCCAGCGGTTCATCTCGTTCCAGCCGACATTGCCGACCATATGGTCGATGTGGATAAGGCCGACAGGGCGAGCGAGTGGATCGTGGTGCACGGCGCGATAACCGGGCATGAAGGCACCCCGGTAATCGCCGCGCTCGACGAAGGTGTGAATGGTGTCACCATAAGTTGCGATGGCGGAGAGCTTCACGATGCCGTGCTCGTCGCGTAGCTCGTAGGGCTCATGGACGCTGCGTGCGCCGCGCTTAGTGGTCTCTTTCCATGCGAGTTTGGCGTCGTCGACCCAAAGAGCGACATCGTGCACGCCGTCGCCGTGACGGTGAACATGCTCGGCGATCTCACCGTCGGGGCGCAGCGGCGTGGTCAGCACGAAGCGCACTTTGCCTTGCTGAAGGACGTAGGAGGCTTTGTTGCGTACGCTGGTTTCCGGGCCGGAGTAGGCGACCAGCTTCATGCCGAAGGCCAGGCGATAGTAATACGCAGCCTGTCGCGCATTGCCGACGTAAAACTCTACGTAGTCTGTTCCGTTAAGGGGAAGGAAGTCTTTTTGCGTTTGCACTTCCGGGTGCGCAAGAGTGGACATCGAAAGAAATACTCCCATTCTACTAAGTTAGACGCGCATGTTGCCCGTTCAGATGCCGATCTGACCGTAACTGCGACCCATTAACATATACCCAGCGAATAAGAGTTGGCCAGAGCCGACGGTCATGGCCGCTACAAATTGTTTCAGTAAGGAAAAGATGAAATGCCGGTGAAACTCACCGACCGCGATGCGCTGCTCATCATTGATGTGCAGAATGACTTCTGCCGCGGAGGCGCACTGCCCGTGGCGCACGGAGATGAAGTTGTTCCGGTGATCAATCAGCTCGCACGGTTGTTCCGCCATGTGGTGTTGACGCAGGATTGGCATCCGCGAGGGCATCTGTCGTTTGCTTCGAGCCATCCCGGCTCGGATGCCTTCAGCCAGACGCATGTAGCGTATGGCGAGCAGACGCTGTGGCCCGATCACTGCATCCAAGGCAGTGAAGGCGCGGCGTTTCACAAGGACCTGGATACGATGCGAGCGCGTCTTGTACTGCGAAAGGGTTTCCGGCGGGAGATCGATTCTTACTCGGCTTTTCAAGAGAATGATCGCACGACGAAGACCGGGCTGGCCGGGAATCTTCGCGAATTCGGTGTTGAGCGCGTGTTCGTTGCCGGGCTTGCTTACGACTATTGCGTACGGTATTCAGCCGTGGATGCACGCGCGGCCGGGTTTGGGGCGATCGTGATTGCGGATGCTTGTCGCGCGATCGGGTTGAATGGCTCGGTGGAAGCAACGCGAAGCGAGTTCTCTTCGTGCGGAGTTGAGGAGCTGAGCTCGAATGAATTTTAGTTTGATCGTGCGACAAGGTAGTGGGTCAGTTTGACTCCATGCGAGCGAAAAGTTTTTCCGTGTTCAGTCTGTCAGGATCGGAAGGACACTTGTCCGATTAAGCGACTACACAGACAAGTGGATTACTTCCGGATTTTAATACCGCTACGTGCTCAATTAGCACTGATAGACGGCGTGCCTGAGCGGCTTTATTGGCCCAGGCACGAGCCAGGTTTAGCTGGCCCACACTCTCTTCCAGAGCAGCGCACTAGAAAAGAATGTGGGCGCATGGTTGTTTTATTTGCAGCAACTGCTGCCGTCACAGCATGCAGGATTCCCGCAACATGTATGGGCGGTCGCAGCCTGGGCTGACAACGAAAGCAGGAGGGCTGCCGTAAACGTGAACAAGAGCGCTTTGAGTTTCATGAGATCTCCTTTGAAGAAACTGTATGAAAGAACATGCGCGATGGGCGTTTCCATGCGCTCGATAGGGAGCCAGAAAAAGGAGATGATGCTAAATGCGGAGGTCGTCTTTGAGATCAAACACGGCAGTTTGGTAACGAAGGCCGGGAGTTAGTTCACGAAGTGATACGATGACCGGCGAGCTAGGGCGACGGTTAGGGGCATTCCGAGTCCGCGGAATGGAACTTAGCCGCTCTTGTTGGAGAGTCTCCTTTACCGCAACCGTGACAGAGATGTGGCAGGCTGGACAGGATTCGCTGGTATTGTTTGCGGGTTGTGGGCAGCACGGGGAATGGGCTGGCTGACAGAAGGGAAACTCGGCAGAGACTTGCTCTGCCCAAGAGGCTGTCGTGATCCACAGGCAGGCCAAAAGAAGTGAAAAAAACCTGAGGTGACGGCTAGGCTTCACACTCAAACCCTAATGCTTTCACCAATGTAGAACAACCCCTATCGCAACTTGAGCTTGATGAGAACAAAATGGACGCTTAACCCTGAATCCGGAGGTCATTACCCTTTGCCGAATAACGGGCTGATCGTACCTGTGCTGCGCTCGATGCTGGATTCAACTGATCCAATACCCGCGACAGAACCCAGGTTGACACTCCACAATTTGGAGTGAGATGCTCAAGAGTTTTGAACCAAGAGGTTTTGCCGCATGAATCCCGCCGCCGCGCATCTGCATATCGCCGAATCGTTTCTCATTCAGCAGGATTGGAATGCCTACACGCCCGAACAGCACGAGGTGTGGGCGGAGCTGGTGAGACGGCGGATGCCGCAGCTCGAAGAGCACGCCTGCGTGGAGTATCTGGATGGCTTTCATCAGATCGGGTTGCGAGAGGATTCGATTTCCAACCTGGCTGAAGTGAATAAGCGGCTGGGCCCACGCACTGGATGGAATGCGACGCCGGTGAGCGGGTTTCTGCCACCGGATGCTTTTTTTGAGATGCTGGCGGCGCGGCAGTTTCCGACGACGACGTGGCTGCGCAAGCGCGAGTCGCTCGAGTACACGCCGGAGCCGGATATTTTTCATGACGTCTTTGGGCATGTGCCCATGCATGCGCATCCGGTGTTCGCGGATTTTTTGCAGCAGTATGGGCGGGTGTGTCTCGGGTTGATGCATGACAAGGACAAGCTGGAACGCATGGGACGGTTGTTCTGGTTTACGGTCGAGTTTGGCGTGATCCGGCAGGAGGGCACCATCAAGCTTTATGGCAGCGGGCTTATCTCATCGCATGGAGAATCGACGCATGTCATCGACAAATCTTCTGGAGGGGGCCCGGAGATTCGCGACTTCGATCTGGATGCAGTGCTGAACCAGGAGTTTCTGGTGTCGGAGATGCAGAAGGTGTTATACGCGGTTGAATCCTTCGACCAGATTTACGAAGCTGCGAAGGAAGCAGAGCAGCGGCTGGCATAAAGGCTATCCAAAATGCTGCTCGGTGAATCTGATAGATATGGAGACTGAGCGAAAGAACGGATGGCGTGTCATTTTGCGGCAGGTGGCTGGCTATGCGTGCCTGGCCGCTGGTGTTGCCGGTTGTATCCTGCCCATTCTTCCGGGGATTCCGCTCTTGCTTGTAGGCCTGGGATTGCTTGCAGTCGATAGTCCGTGGGCTGCGCGTCTGCGTGACCGGTTGAAGGAGTACGTCTCGAGACGGCTCTCGCGCCAACCCCGGAGCGATGCTCCCAAGCCACAAGACTCCGCATACTGATTCGACGCACAAGCACGGTCGTAACAGCCCTGGTGGTTGCAGCGTCAAGTTTTCGCAGGATTGTTACATATCTGTTGCATACTGAATGTTGGAGGGTTCCTTGCCGCGCATTCATTTCCAGCAGCAGCTTGCCGAACTGAAAGACAAGATTCTGAGTATGGCCGCCTTGTCCCAGCAGGCTCTGGATGCGTGCGTCGATGCGTATTTGCAGCGGGACGCGGGCTTGTGCCAGTTTGTGCGCGAGAACGAGCAGGCGATCAACTCCTCGCAGCGGGAACTGGATGAAATGGCCTATGATCTGCTCGCCAAAGAGCAGCCGATGGCTATCGATCTGCGCTTTATTCTGGCTGTCATCAAGATCAATGGGGATCTGGAGCGTATCGGCGATCAGGCAATGAGCATTGCCAGGCGAACTCTGGATCTTATCGAATTCGATCCTCTGGATCTGCCGGTTGATGTCGGCGAAATGCGCGACTGCGCGGCGAGGATGATTCGCACAGCCCTGCAGTCGCTCCTGGATGCGGATGCGCAAGTCGCCGAGTCGGTTCTGGCCATGGACGATGAAATTGATCGCATGAACCGGATCGCGCACGAAGAGCTGACGAAATTCATTCTGAACAATGCCAACCTGAGCGCGCAGGCGCTACAGGCTATCATTATTTCAAGAAACCTTGAGCGCATCGCCGACCACGCGACCAACATCGCGATGGACGTTATCTTCTGGGTACGGGGCGCGGATGTGCGGCACCAGTTGAACGCCGCTGTCGACTAGACAATCCAAAAAACTAGATTTTTCCCGAGCAAAAGAGTGACAATCCCGTTACATTTTTAAGACGGTATCTAATTGGGTATCGAATACTCTGAAGGTGGGTTCAACCCAGCATGAGAATTGCCGCAACAGCGACCGCGTATCCTCCACACTACTTTTCCCAACAGGAAATCGTTGAGGCCATTAAGGAATATTGGGGTGAAAGTTTCGACAAGGCCAGTGTTCTGGAGAGATTGCACTATCGGACAGGGGTCGATGGTCGCCACTTTTCGCGTCCCCTCGAGGACTACCGAGGCCTCGATACGTGGGGCAAAGCGAACGATGTCTGGATTGAAGTGTCGGAACAGCTGGGCGAACAGGCCATCAATTGCGCTCTTAAGCTAGCTGGTTTCACTCGCGATCGCATTGGCGCGATCTTTTTCGTTTCGGTGACGGGCGTATGCAGCCCTTCGATTGATGCGCGGCTGGTGAACCGGATGGGACTTTCCAAGAATATCAAGCGCACTCCGATCTTCGGCCTTGGCTGCGTCGCGGGGGCGGCCGGTCTGGCGCGCGCAGCGGACTACGTGCGCGCCTATCCGGACCAGATTGCGGTCCTGCTCTCCGTCGAGCTGTGTTCGCTTACCTGGCAACGCGACGATCTTTCTGTCGCGAACCTCATCTCCTCGGGTCTGTTCGGCGATGGCGCTGCCGCTGCCCTGGTTGTTGGCGACAATGTTGCGTCTTCAGGGCCGCGTATTGTGGGCAGCCATCAGGTCTTCTATCCGAATACGCATGATGTGATGGGCTGGAGGATCTCGGAGAAAGGCTTCAACATTGTGCTGTCTCCGGATGTGCCGACGGTGGTGCGGGAAAATCTTGGCCGCGACGTCGATGGATTTCTTGAGCAACACGGATTGACGCGGGCTGATATCGGCTCGTGGATCATGCATACGGGCGGTCCGAAGGTTCTGGAGGCAACTGCGGATGCGCTCAACCTGAAAGACGGCGAATTAAACGCTTCATGGGAAGCACTGCGCCGCGTAGGCAACCTGTCATCCGCCTCCGTCCTTGTGGTGCTGGACGAGGTGATGAAACACCGGCGTCCCCCTCATGGGACGCGCAGTATTCTGGCTGCAATGGGACCGGGCTTTTGCGCGGAGATCCTGTTGCTGGAGTGGTAGTAGTCTCTTGAATCAAAATTCGTGTGATGTCTTAATTGTCGGCGGCGGTCCTGCGGGGCTTGCCGCCGCAATTGCGTTAAGGCTGCAGGGCGCCGACGTTCTGGTCGCCGATGCACTGAAGCCTCCCATCGACAAAGCCTGCGGCGAAGGCCTGATGCCGGATGCGCGCCGCGATCTGGCGGCGCTGGGAGTGGACTGCGAACCCGGTGATGGCGCGCGGTTCCGGGGGGTTCGCTTTATAAGCTGGACGGGCGGAGAGCAGGTCTCTGCGTTTGCGGATTTCCCGAGCGGAGAAGGCTTGGGGATGCGCAGAACCGTACTGCATGCGCGCATGGTGGAGCGTGCGGTCGAACTTGGCGTCCGCCTGCGATGGAATACGCATGTGGCGCTGGGAAGCGGCGTCTCGCTGAATGGTGAAGCGTGCAGGTATAGCTTTCTGGTCGGCGCCGACGGGCAATCGTCGAGAGTGCGCGCATGGGCTGGTCTTGACCGCTGCCGGCTCATCAGCAAACGTTTTGGTTTTCGCCGGCACTATCGAACTTCACAGCCGGGCGAGTTTGTCGATGTTCACTGGTGTGCGCTTGGGCAGGTTTACATCACGCCGGTTGCGCGGGGAGAGGTTTGCGTCGCTGTCGTGACGCGGCATAGTGCCACGCGCATGCACGAGGTGCTCGATGCCATCCCGCATTTGCGCGAGCGCTTTTTCGGACAACCGAAGTCGACGGGCGAACGCGGTGCGCTTACCACGACGCGCCGGTTGACGCGTGTCACGAGCGGTAACGTAACCTTGATCGGCGATGCTTCGGGATCTGTGGATGCGGTTACCGGGGAGGGCCTTGCGATTGGCTTTCGCCAGGCGCGTTTACTGGGCCGTTCGCTGGCCGAGGGCTCGCTTGATCTTTATGCAGCGGAGCATGACAGCACTTTGCAGATGCCGAGGCGGATGGCTCGCGGGCTATTGTTGGCGGATCAACATCCATCGATGCGAAGTGCTGCGATGCGTGTGCTCGCGGCGTCGCCCAAACTATGTCGCGGAATGTTGCAAGTGCACATGGGCGAGGCAAGTCTCCGGCAACTTGTGCTTCGTGACGGTGCCGCGATCGTGAAGGGTCTGCTGTGTCCCGGCATCTCTGCATCTGACATAGAGAGAGCATCCACGTGAAATCATTCTTTCGCAGGCACCAAGTATTTCTTATTGCTGTAGTTCTGTGCATCGCGCAGGCAGCGTGGGCGCAATCGACGACGCCGAAAGTCACCGTGCATCTTGATCCGGCGAAGACCGAGATTCATTGGACGCTGGGCGGCATGGTGCACACAGTGCACGGGACATTTCGGCTGAAGGGCGGCGTGATGACATTCGATCCGGCCACCGGCGCTGCGGAAGGCGAGTTCCTGGTGGATGTCACTACGGGCGAAAGCGGAAACAGCTCGCGCGACGGGAAAATGCAGAACGAAGTACTCGAAAGCCAGAAATATCCGCAGGCATTCTTTCATCCGGTGAAGGTGTCAGGAGACTTGAAGGCGGGGAGTGGTCAAAATGTAACTGTCGGTGGCACATTTAACATGCATGGAGCGGACCACCCGCTTACGCTGCCGATGGCTGTGCAGATGAACGGAAGAGATGTGACAGCGACAATGCGCTTTACGATTCCGTATGTAGCGTGGGGGATGAAAGATGAAAGCACTTTTTTGCTGAAGGTCGACAAGGAAGTGACGATAGACGTGGTCGCTTGGGGAACGGTGGACGGGCTGTCCCCGGCAAAGTAAGGAGCCGGAGTAACCTGCCATTCCCGGGTGGGCACTCCGGCTGAACGAATGAACTCCTTACTTGAACTGGCTGATTGCGTCCCAGACGTACACGCCGATAATAACTGCGGACAGCACACAGGTAGCGCCCGTCATCACGCGGACGAGCGGTTGGATGCGGTTAACTTTCTGCACAATCATGTTTTGCTCCTGTTGCTGGTGGCCTGAAGCCGGATCCAGGAAGAGCTGGTCTTCCTCATAGCGGGTCAGGGTGCCACGGTAAGCAAGGAGCGCTAACAGCACGGTTGTGACGACGGCCCATACGATCCACATAACAAGCATGATGCTCATGGAGCACCTCGGGTTCGAGTTTGAGCCAGTCCCAGGTACGAGCGGGTCCGAGAAGTCCGGGCTCAGGGGTAGATGGGACCGCTTCGATTGCAAATCATAGTCCTATTGCAACAGCGTTGAACAGGGGGCCTCCGTGTCGCGAAACTAACTTGGCAACCTCTTGGGCCGCAAATGACTCCATCCATGTGTCACGCAAGAGCGTGGAGGCAAGAATGAAACTTCGTAGAAGAGAGAATGTGGGCCTTGCAGCACTTCGATTAGCAGCGGCCCTGGCAGTGACCTGCGCATGCTTGTGGCTTGCGGCTTGCAATTCGCAGCAACCGTCCGATGAGCAACTGAAGCAGCAGGCGGCGCAGACGACGCAGCAGGTAAAGGCTGGAGCGCAGCAGGCAGCTGCCGACGCGAAAGTGGCTGCCGCAAATGCCGAGCGCAAGGTCAATGACATAGCGGCCGGGGTTAAAGAGGGAATGAAGTCCGACGGCAAACCGTCCCCGGGCACAGTGGATATCAATTCCGCAACCGAAGAGCAACTTGTTGATCTGCCGGGGATTACAGGGTCGCGCGCGCAGAGAATCATTCGCGGCCGGCCTTACGGCAATTCGCACGAACTGGTGAGCAAGGGCATTCTGACAAGCGAGCAATACGGACGGATTTCCGGACAGGTTACGGCCAATTAAATTGGCTGGCTAACTCTTT
>Ga0206952_10244_pt1 | contig 13206 bp, 15 predicted proteins | sample Alteio_BWOrgHeat_39_FD_152966 | JGI IMG/M metagenome (GOLD analysis project Ga0206952, IMG submission 152966) | Enriched cells from forest soil in Barre Woods Harvard Forest LTER site, Petersham, Massachusetts, United States -... | ecosystem: Environmental > Terrestrial > Soil > Temperate forest >... | reverse complement strand
CGCCGACATCGAACCCAACGCCAGAACGACGCAGCAGGCCATTCATTCGCCCACCACCGCCATCATCGATCCGGTGGAAATTTGCCAGGCATTGCGCAAGGAACTGGAAGCCGCGAATGTGCGCATCCGCACCAGCACACCTTTTAAGCGCCGCATCGGCGATCATGCGGTGGCGATTGAGGGCGAATTTATCGATGCCGGCCGCATCATCAACTGCGCCGGGCTGTATGCCGACCGCATCGCGCGCCAATACGGCTTCTGCAAGCATTACACCATCCTGCCGTTCAAAGGCGTTTACCTGCGCTACGCCGGCCCTGACAAGCCGGTCAAAGCTTGCATTTACCAGGTACCCAACCTCAACAATCCGTTCTTAGGCGTGCATTTTTCGGTGTCGGTAAGCGGCGAAGTCAAAATCGGCCCGACCGCCATTCCCGCTTTCTGGCGCGAAAATTATCAGAGCATGGAAGGCTTCCATTTCGACGAGATGCTTTCTATTGCCATGCTGGAATTAAAACTTTTTGCGACCGACGCCGGTAATTTTCGCACGCTGGCGATGACGGAAATGCGCAAATATAATCGCTCGCACATGGCGATGATGGCGGCACACATGGTGAAACATGTGGATGTGTCGCGCTTCACCGAATGGGGCAAGCCCGGCATCCGCGCCCAGCTGATCGATACACGCAGTAACAGGCTGGTGCAGGATTTCGTCGTCGAAGGCGATAAAAACAGCACGCATATTTTAAATGCCGTCTCGCCGGCCTTCACCTCCAGTTTCGCGTTTGCCAAATGGGTCGTGGAGAATTATGTGCTCAAAACACCTGAGCCACGCGCGCCAAAACCGGTCGATACGCGCCAGGATTGGTGATGCTTGCGTCCAAGCAAGCTTACATCGTTCCCGACCTACTGGCGCCGCATTTAAAGCTGGTTTTTTGCGGCACGGCGGCGAGCAAAGTCTCGGCGCGCGAGAAGGCCTATTACGCCAAGCCCGGCAATCAATTCTGGCCAACGCTGCACCGCATCGGCCTCACGCCGCGCTTGTTTACGCCGCATGATTATCCGAAGCTATTATCGCTCGGTATCGGCCTGACCGATTTGTGTAAAACGCATTCGGGGAATGATGATGAGTTGCCGGAAGCGGCGCTCGACCGTGAAGCGCTTACGCAGAAAATCCTGCGGTATAAACCAAAGCTTGTGGCGTTTACCAGCAAGAATGGCGCATCAATTTATTTCAGCAAAAAAGTAGAATTTGGCTTGCAAAAAGAGAAGCTCGGCAACACGCGATTCTTCGTGCTGTGCTCCACTTCCGGCCGCGCGCGGCGGTTTTGGCGCGAGGAATTGTGGGAAGAATTAGCAGAGCTCTATAGCGCTGGAATCTGACCCAGATAATCCTTTTCCCAAATCTGCCGCTGCGTGTCTGCATCGACATTGCCGCCGGAGAGAATCACCAGCACCCGTTGTTTATTTTTTTGTGTCTTTAGCCATTCAAAGGCCGCCGCCATCGCCACGGCGGAGGTCGGCTCAACGCTGACTTTGAGCAGATGTGAAAGCCACTGCGTCCAGTAAATAATATCGCGCTCGGGAATTTCATAAAATCCGGCAAGCTTCTGCAGATAAGCAAAAGTGCGCTCAGAAATATGCAGCGTGCGCGCGCCATCGGCAATGGTCATCGGCGTATCGGGCAGCGTGACGATTTTTCCCGTGCGATAGGATTCTGCGGCATCGTTGCCCATCTTCGGTTCACCCCCAAAAACCTTGGCTTTCGGGGCCAGCGCCTGCGCTGCTAAATACGTGCCCGATAATAATCCACCGCCACCGCAGGTGGCAAAAATAGCATTCGGATTCACGCCATCCTGCAACGCCTCGAGGCACGCGGTGCCCTGCCCGGCAATCACCCTATCGTTATCGGAAGGATGCAGCAGCCACATACCTTGCTGTTGTTTCTCCGCCGCCAATGCTTCGGTTTCTTGTCTGGTGTCCGTCAAAATAATATTGGCGCCGTAACGGCGCGTCGCCTGCTGTTTCACTTTGGAAACAAATTTCGGCATGATGATGGTCGCTTTGATGCCCAGCAACTTCGCCGCCAACGCCACGGCCTGCGCGTGATTGCCCGAACTGAAAGCGATAATTTCTTTCGGCAGTTTATTTTCTTCTTTCGCCGCCAGTAACGCATTCAGCGCGCCGCGAATCTTGAACGCGCCGACTTTCTGCAATCCCTCCACTTTGAAAATAATCTCATGCCCGAGCCATGCATTCAACAGATGCGATTCAATAATCGGCGTGCGATGGATGAAAGGCGCAATGCGGCGTGCTGCGGCAGGCACTGCATCAACAGACAAGCGCGGATTCTGTCCCTCGCTGGTACGGGAATTTTTTATCTCGTTATCTTTCGGTGCTGACATCATTGAATGGTATACCTCTCTTTCAGCATGGTATTATCGTGTGTTTTGCAATCTGGCCAGATTTTTTCCATTTTTTATGGATTCTTTATTATCTACGACCTGAAGCGCATGCTAGGGTAATCCATGCATAGTTCAGTCCGACCCCCTTCCTCCCCTGATGGCCAAAACGCTCATATCCTCCTTGTCGAGGACAATGTGGCTCACAGGTTGTCGCTGGCGGAATGCCTGCGTTCGCAGCAATATATCGTTTACGAGGCGTCGACGACGGACGAAGCCACCCTTCTTCTTTCATCCCCGCTACTCGACATCCATCTAGTGATTACCGATATCTGGCTACCGGGGCTGATGAGCGGCTGGAATTTTGTCGAATATGTCCGTTATGCCTTTCCTGCGTTGCATATGATTATTATCTCCGGAATGGATAAAAACGTCGCGGCGGCCGATGAACATACTGTGTTTTTTCAGAAACCTTATAACTTTGAAGATATCTCCTTACAGATTTCTAAGATGCTACATAAGAGAAAGGAAATGTAACCTCGGAGCATACGCAGATGGATATTCGCAAGCCTTTTGCACATTCGGCAAAAAACGTCGTCCTGATCGTAGAAGACGATGTCATGGTCCGCACCGCCCTTGCCGAATATCTGCGCCATTGCGGCTACCAGGTCATCGAAACGGCGGGAGAACAGGAGGCCATGCAAATATGCAAGGAAGCAGACATCCCGATAAATGTACTCTTTGTCGCCAGCGTTGCCTTTGGGCTTATGCAATGGGTGCGGCAGAACCGGCCGGGTATTCATGTGATTCTGGCGGGAACGCCTGAAAAGGCGGCGCATGCCGCAGGCGTACTCTGCGAAACAGGCCCGCACCTGAAAAAGCCCTACGAGCCGCAGCAGGTGATTGAATGGATCAAGCGGCTGCAGGCGACTAAGCCTGAATAATCTCTACTTCTTCCCGCCAAAACAATATTCCACGCTGGGGAATGTGTGATTCCTCACCTCTTCCACGTAAGTTTTGACTGCCTTCTCGATGGCATCAGACAAATGCGCATAGTGCTTCACAAAGCTCGGTGTATGGCCGGACATGCCCAGCATATCGTCAATCACCAGCACCTGGCCATCGCAGGCAGGTGACGCGCCAATGCCGATGGTGGGAATTTTTACCTGCGCCGTGATATGCCGCGCCACATCTTCTTTCACCGCTTCAATGACCAGTGCAAATGCCCCGACGTTTTCCACTGCTTTGGCATCCTCTAAGATCGCCGCTGCTTCGGCATCGGTGCGCCCCTGATAACGGTAACCGTCCGGCGTTTTGACACGCTGCGGCATCAAGCCCACATGCCCCATCACAGGGATGCCCTGCCCAGTCAAAAAACGGATGGTTTCGGCCATTTCTTTACCGCCTTCCAGTTTCACCGCTTGCGCGCCGGTTTCAGCCATAACGCGCCTGCAGGAATCCAGCGCCTGCTCCTTCGAGGATTGATAGGTGCCGAATGGCATATCGATAATCACCAGCGGCTTTGACGAATGCTTCACCACGGCCTTTCCATGCTGGATCATCATGTCGAGCGTCACGCCCTGCGTATTTTCCATGCCGTAGAGCACCATGCCCAGCGAATCGCCGACTAAAAGAATATCCACATGTGGATCGAGAATGCGCGCCATCGGCGCCGTGTAGCAGGTAAGTACAACAATCGGCGTTTTGCCTTTGCGGGTAGCAATATCGGAAACGGTGGTGCGTTTGGGCATGTGCAGATATCAGTGGTCAAAGAGCAAAGTGCAATAATCTTAGTGTATTTTTTGCTCTTTGTCCTTTGACTTTTGATTTGCCTGGTTTGGAAACGAAGCGTTTGCCCAGCCTAGTAGAATTTACACTGCCGGCTTGATAACCAGTCCTTCGCGCGGCTGCGGTTTGCGTGGCAGGGTAAAGGTAATCTTGGTGCCTTTGTTCACCTCGCTTTCAATAGTGAACTTGCCGCCCATCAATTCGACGAATTTCTTAGTCAGTGGCAGGCCGAGGCCAGTGCCTTCGTATTTGCGTTTCAGCGTATTGTCGACCTGGCCGAAGGGCGCCATGGCGCGCGAGATATCCTTAGGCGCGATGCCGATGCCAGTGTCGCGTACCTCGAAAGTGATGGAATCGTCGGCAACGTTCTGCCAGGCGGTGACGCTGACCTCGCCGCCGGCGGGCGTGAATTTAACCGCATTGGAGAGCAGGTTCAGCAACACTTGTTTGAATTTCTTGCTGTCGGTGGTCATGATTAGCGTATCCTTAGGGAGTGCCTCCACCAGCTTGATCTGTCCAGTCTCGGCGCGCGGACCGACCAGGCGCAGACTATTCTGCACCAGCTTAGTAACGTTGATTTCCGATACCTCCAGCTCAAGCTTGCCGGCTTCGGCTTTTGAGTAATCAAGAATATCGTTGATCAAGCTTAAAAGATGCACGCCGGCGGCATGAATATCATTAACGAAGTTATCATATTTTCTATCGGTGAGCGTCGGCATCAATTCATTTTTGAGCATCTCGGAAAAGCCGATAATGGCGTTCAGCGGCGTACGCAGCTCATGGCTGACATTGGCGAGGAATTGTGATTTGTCGCGGTTCTCCGCCTGTGCGGCATTCACCGCTTCCATCAACTCGAGATTGGCTTCATGCTGCTTGGTAATGATGGCTTCGGATTTTGCCGATACGATGAACAGGCTTATGAACAACACGAACAGGAAAAACAGCGAAGCCGCGGCAATTGCGCCGATGCCGTATTGCCCATAGCGCAACAGCGTCGGCGGCACCTCCGCCGTGTCGCTGATAATCTCAAGCCGGCCTTCCGTTGCGGTAGCGCCTGGCATGCGGATCGGCACTACCGTCTGCACCACTTGCGCATGGCCATTCTTCATCGCCGCTTCCGGCAATAATTTGCTGGCTATAGTTTCGCTCTGCAGATGATTGGAGACAAAGAGTGCATCGGGTGATGCCGAAGCACCGGAAAGCTGGTCGCCGCCGCCGTTAACCGTCAGCAACAAGGTGCCGCTGGCGGTATAAATATTGGCGCGCAGCATCGGCAGCGCCTGAAAATACTGCATGGTCTCGGTGGCAAACTGCACGACTTCCGGATGGCCTTGCAATTGCGGCGGCTCGGTGGAAAACAGCGGCACTACCGCCTCACGGTATTTTTTCCACACCGTGTTGATATAGCCTTCGGCAAATCCGCTATGGCTTCTTTCCACCAGTTGCACGATGGGCTGCGTCGTAAGGCTGGGCAACATGAGCGCTGCATAGCCCGCCATACCGCAGATGGCCAGCATCGCAAGAAAGATCAAAAAACGTAAAAAGTTAAACATAGGCCTAGTCCTAAAGCCGCATCCGGAATCTTTGAGTGTACCTGAGCCTCATTAAAAAAAGGTTAGGTGTTGAGGCCATAAGTGCTGGAGATTTCATTAAAAATTGGTTTACCGTAACGGCACGATAGGCTATTGACAGCGCCGGTCGTAATCGCTATAAAGGCGCTCCTTTATTGAAGATTTCGCCTCTTTTGGGCGCGCCAATAAGGTCCAATTAAGGATTTGTTATGAAACGGACTTTTCAGCCCAGCAAAATAGTACGCAAGCGCCGGCATGGTTTCCGGGCGCGCATGGCTTCTGTCGGCGGACGCCGCGTGATCAACGCCCGCCGGGCGAAAGGCCGCAAGCGCCTCAGCGCTTAAGCGTGGGATTAGCCACCATCAAGAACCGCCGCGATTTTCTGTCGGCGACGGCCAAAGGCAAAAGAATAGCTACCGGAACCTTCGTGTTGCAAATGCTACAGCGTGATAGCGCGCATCCGGCCGATAAGGCAGCGCGTTTTGGCTTTACGGTGACGAAGAAAATGGGAAATGCCGTAATACGCAATCGCATCAAACGCCGCCTGCGGGCTGCGGTGGCGCAAATGGCGCCGGCACATGCCAAAAATAGTTATGATTACGTGCTTGTTTCTCGTCCAAAAGCGCTTAACTGCTTATTTTCCGACCTGCTGCGCGATATGGAATTTGCATTCTTAAGAATTCACACTATGAAAGACGAATCAACCGCAAAGAAATAATATGTCCCGCTTCGCTCGTTTGTTAATTCGCCTATATCAATATGGCCTGTCGCCCTGGCTTGGAACGAATTGCCGGTTCGAGCCGAGCTGCTCGCATTATGCCGAAGAAGCCCTGAATCGGCATGGCGTGTCAAAAGGTGGCTTAATGGCGCTCAAGCGTTTGCTACGTTGCCACCCGTTCGGCGGGCATGGCCATGATCCTGTTCCTCAAAGGGTGAAATAATGCAGCCCGAGATACCCGATTACAAACGCGTGTTTATTGCGTTATTACTAGCATCGCTGGTGCTGTTTGCCTGGCAGGCCAAGGTCGAATGGCCGCGCCGCCAGCAACTGGCACAGCTCGAACAGCAGACAGCGGCAAAGCGTCATGAGACTGAAGCCAAACAGGTGCAAGAAACTTTCGCTAAAACCGGCGAGGCTGAGGACAACGCCACGCTCACCTGGCAGCAGCGGATCGCCCAGTCGCCGCGCATTGCTATTGATTCGCCTACGCTGCACGGTTCGATTGCGCTTAAAGGCGCGCGGTTTGATGACCTGACGCTCAAAAAATATAAAGAAGCGCTCGATGCGGACAGCCCCAACGTCACGCTGTTTTCTCCAGCTGGCGGCCCTGACGCCTATTTCGCGGTAGCGGGCTGGATCTCGCCTGACAATAAAACTAAAGTCCCCGATCAACACACGCTCTGGCAGGCCGATAAAAAAACGCTGACACCCGGCGATACGGTGACGCTGCGTTGGGATAACGGCAACGGCGTGACGTTCATCTTAGGCATTTCGCTTGATGAAAATTATATGTTCAGCGTCAGCCAGCGCGTGGAAAACCACAGCAGCGCTCCCGTTTCGATTGTGCCTTACGCCTATATCAACCGCACGTATGAAGAGCCGAAACAGCAGAATATGATTCTGCATCAGGGGCCGCTGGGCGTCATGGATGGCACGCTCAACGAAGTGACCTACAAGGAATTGCGCGAAAAAGGCAACAAGGTTTACGACCATGCGGCTGGCTGGTTCGGCATTACCGATAAATACTGGCTGGCGGCACTGATTCCTTCCGGCCAGGATAAAGTCGCCTTCAGCTATTACAATTCCGGCGGCAAGGACCGCTACCAGACCGATTATCTGGGCGATGCATCCACCGTCGCAGCCGGCGCAGGCGCTGAAGATAAAACGCGCCTCTTCGCCGGGGCGAAAGAAATCAAAGTGCTCGACAGCTATGCCAAAGGCAATCCGCCGATTCCATTGTTCGACCGCTCGATTGATTTCGGCATGCTGTATTTCCTGACCAAGCCGATGTTGCTGGTACTCACGTTCTTCTATGGGCTGGTCGGCAATTTCGGTATCGCTATTATGCTGCTGACTATTGTCGTGCGCATCCTGCTCTATCCGCTGGCCAATAAATCCTATCATGCCACAGCGGAGATGCGCGCGCTGCAGCCGGAAATGCTGAAGCTGCGCGAACGTTATTTCGATGACCAGATCACGCTGCAAAAAGAGATGATGGCGCTGTACAAACGTCATAAAGTAAGCCCAGCGGCGGGCTGCCTGCCGGTTCTCATTCAGATGCCGGTGTTTTTCGCGCTGTATAAGGTACTCTACGTTTCGATTGAAATGCGTCAGGCGCCATTCTTCGGCTGGATAAAAGATTTATCGGCGATGGATTCGTCCAACATTTTCACTGCTTTCGGACTGATTTCCTGGCAGCCATTCGGCTGGATGTATTTAGGCGTGCTGCCGATCCTAATGTGCGCCACCATGGTCATCCAGATGAAACAGCAGCCCAAGCCCGCCGACCCGACGCAAGCCAAAATGATGATGTACATGCCCTATTTCATGCTGCTCATTTTCGCTAAAATGCCGGCCGGACTCATTCTGTACTGGACGTGGAGCAACATCATCTCGATCCTCCAGCAGCGCGTCATCACCAAGCACCATCAGTTCAGCATGGCGCGGAAAGCCAAGAAGGCCGCCTAATGTCCCTCTTCCAACAACCCTGCCGGTTCATCGCCGGCGCGGCGTCTATCGAATCGCTGCCGCCCGTGACGCATCCGGAAATTGCTTTCATCGGACGTTCCAATGTTGGCAAATCAAGCCTGCTTAATGCGCTGGTCGGCCAGAAAGCGTTGGCCAGAACCTCGCAAAATCCCGGCGCAACCAAGCAGCTCAATTTTTTTCTCCTGGGCGAGCGGCTCATGCTGGTAGATCTGCCGGGCTACGGATTTGCCAAAGTCTCGAAGGAAAAAAAGGGCGAGTGGGATCATCTGATCCGCAGCTATTTAAGCGGCCGGCCGAGCCTGAAGCGCGCCTGCCTGCTGATCGATGCCAGGCGCAGCGTCATGAAACCGGACGAGGAATTCATGGAGGTGCTCGACGAAGCGGCACTCAGTTTCCAGATTATCCTCACTAAAATCGATGCTTTAGCGCCAAAAACCCTATCCCCGCTATTGAAAAGCCTTGAGAAAACGATACAATCGCACCCGGCGGCGCACCCGCAGGTGATTGCAACGAGCACTTTCAGCAAGGAGGGCATCGATGCGTTACAAGAACAACTTGCAGCTTTTGCAGAATGAAAAAGAAATGAAAACGCGTGAACTGAAAACTCCTGATAGCTGGCTCAAGACGGCGGCAACGTTGTCTGAGGCGCTGCCTTACATGCGCCAGTTCGCCGATGAGACGTTCGTCGTTAAATATGGCGGCGCGGCGATGGGCGATGCCAATCTGGCGCGGCAATTCGCGGCCGACATCGTGCTGTTGAAACAAGTCGGCATCAACCCGATTGTCGTGCATGGCGGCGGGCCGCAGATCGGCAAAATGCTCGAGCGGCTGAAAATCCCGACGTCATTTGTCGATGGGTTGCGCGTCACCGATTCAAGCACCGTGGAAATTGTCGAAATGGTGCTCAGCGGTTCGATCAACAAGCAGATCGTCTCGGAAATCAACGCTGCCGGCGGCATGGCGATCGGCATCTCGGGCAAGGACGGCCAGCTGATCGAAGCACGCAAACTCCGGCGCAGCGTGCGCGATCCGGATTCCAACATCGAAAAAATTCTCGATCTCGGTTTTGTCGGCGAGCCGGTGCGCATCAACCCGACGATTTTGCAGGAATTCGCCGAGTCGAATATCATCCCGGTCATCGCGCCGATCGGCATCGGCGATAAGGGCGAGACGTTCAACATCAACGCCGATACCGCCGCCGGTGCGCTGGCTGCCGCGCTCGCTGCCGCCAAGCTGATGATCCTGACCGACGTCACCGGCGTGCTGGACAAAGAAGGAAAACTCATCAGCGAAATGTCGACGACGGAAGCGAAGAAGCTGATGAAAGATGGCGTGGCCACCGGCGGCATGATCCCGAAAATCGAAACCTGCATGCATGCGCTGGAAAATGACGTCGAAGCAGCGCACATCCTCGACGGCCGCCTGCCGCACGTGCTGCTGATCGAAACCTTCACCAAATACGGCGCCGGCACGATGATTTATCGGGAGGAGTGATTATGGCGGAACAGGAAAATTGGCAGGAGCGATCCGGCAAGGGACCAATTATAGATGCTGATCAGCTACGTGAAATTAAGGGGGCTATACAAGGCATATCCCTCATGTGGCCAAATGTATTGGATCATATTAAGCGGGATCATTTCACGGCTTTGAATGGGGAATTTAAGGAATTGGCTGGGAATACTCTTTCTGCTGGCTCCCTGTTTGGGGCATGGGATGTAATTACTAGACCGGAAATGGTGCGCACTACTGAATTACAATGGCTATACAAACTTGTGAAGTTCGGGAATCGCGTCGTAAACTCTTTGATGGGAAATGAATTGGATGGCGAGAATCGTTCTAAGGAAACTGCTGAACAAACGCTTACGGAAATGCCACAAGGAGCCATGATAACATTGTCACGATTCAATCGCGCTATATCAAACATATCTTATGCTTTACCTCCTCAAGCGGAACAGGGCATAGCATCTTAAGTTACTATAATTTTATAAAGATTCCGGCCACTGCACTGATTTGCAACTCTTCGCCAGGCCCGTTGCATCATCGGTTTCCACCAATAATCCGCACAGCGTGGCCTCACCCATGGCGGGTTCCATTTTGGCTTTGGGGATTTTGGTGAGGAAGCGTTCGAGCGGTCCCTCCGGCTGGAAGCCGATCACCGAATCATAATCGCCGCACATGCCAGCATCGGTTTGATACGCCGTACCCTTGGGCAAAATGCGCGCATCGGCCGTGGGCACATGCGTGTGGCTGCCGACGACAACGCTGACGCGCCCATCCAAATATTTCCCCATCGCCATTTTTTCGCTGGTCGCCTCGGCATGAAAATCGACCACAATCGCCGACACATTTTTCCCCAGCCGCGCCGATTCCAGAATATTATCGGCCGTGGCAAACGGGCAGTTTGTGTGCTCCTTGTGGAACACCTGCCCCAGCAGATGCAGCATGAGAATTTTTTTTCCCGAGACGCTGGTGAAAATGCCGTGACCAATGCCGGGCGCCTGCGCCGGAAAATTCGCCGGCCTGAGCAACCGTTTTTCCTGCGCCAGGTACGGCACGATTTCCTTCTGGTCCCAAATATGGTCGCCGCCGGTCACCACATCGGCACCCGCCGCGAAAAACGCTTTGCAGGTTTCCGGCGTGCTGCCGAACCCACCGGCGGAATTGTCGCCATCGACGATGATAAAATCGAGCGCCCAGTCTTTGCGCAATTTCGGTAAGTGTTTTACCACCGCATCGCGGCCGCTGCGGCCCACCACGTCGCCCAGGAAGAGTATGTTCACTGGCCGCCCTTTTCAGTCACCACCGCATCGAGTTTCGCGTCATGCGGCTCGGCAGGAATGTGTGCCACTTCCTGCGAAGCAAACGCCACGCCGATGATGTGCGCCGTCGGTTTTACCTTACGCAATTCGCGGATGGTGATATCGTAAAACCCGGCGCCGTAGCCCAAGCGGTGTCCATCTTTATCAAACGCCACCAGCGGCGCCAGCACCACATCGGGCACCAATTCCGGTTCAGTTTCCGGTGGCACCTCGATGCCATATTGCCCGACTTCCAGCGGATGGCTAATTTTCCAGCGGCGGAAAATCAGCGGCGCGCGCGGCGCCATCATCACCGGCAAACACAACGTATGCCCGCGCTCGGAGAGTTGCGCCATGGCTTCAAAGACATCGATTTCGCCGCGCACTGGCCGGTAGCCCGCCACAACGAGTCCCGTCCCCGGCACCAGACGAATCAAATGTTTCGCAATGCCCAGGCTCGCCGCCCGCGCCTCTTCCGGCGTAATACGCTCACGCGCACTCAAACATTCGGCACGAAGGGTTTTTTTATCGAGATTTTTTTTTGGTTCAATAGCCATAAGTTTTTCGAGCAGAAAATGATTTATATGTGGGAAGTTCTAGGAATTTTCACGCGCAGAACCGGAATGTACTACAATGTACATGAGGATTCGAGCATGAAAATGACGACGAAATTACCCCTAGAAATCATTTTTATGCCGAAAAATGAACGGAACCGCCATGGCCGTTGGTAACTAAGCCTCATTCGACCCTTACGTGAAGGTGGGCGCCATATGTGCTAAAACTAGGTTTTAGCCAGGGACAGCTCCCGATCGAAACATTATCGGTCCAAGGGACAATGTACCTGACGTACCTGGCAGAACCGTTCGCGGGGATTTTAACGCATTTCGATGCGGTCAGCAATCTTTTCGATTTTTAGCGCGATTTCTTCGAGCGTTACTGCCATGGCGGATTCGATCTCCATCATGCGGTTTCCCTGCGGCCGGTCTTCCGCCGCCATGGACGCCAGCCGATTGGCCTCCGTCACTAATTTTTTAATTTCTTTTTTATTTTCAGATAGTTCGTCAGCCATGGTTAGCGCCGCCAGTAACAGCGACATGGCTTCCCCCGGATTGCCGCCTCGGCCAAAATTCAGCGAACGGACGCGATCATCGACCTCATCGGCCAGGAAGCGCAATTGCTCCTCCTGCCCGTCATCGCAGGCGATGTCATATTCGAACCCATGCACGCGGATATGAACAATGGACATATAACTATTCCTTTATTTTTGAATAGCTTAAGAAATCATTAAATTAGGTTAGCCCAAAAACGACTGCCTGTCACACGGATTTTGTCGATTGTCACAATAATTTCACAAAACTAGCAGGGATTTTGGGGTATTCTCAAGCTAGCAAATAATGTGACCAGGTTAAGAATTATGGCCGATACACCAGATAAATCAGCGCTTGAGCAGCGAATCCAGGAGAATATCTTTGGTAAGGCTCTCGAGGCGACACGCTCCGGCATTTACGCAGAGATCGAAGAAGAAAAAGACAAAGTCCGCCATGGCGAAGGCTTCTGGGGCGCTGTCAAGGCTTTCTTTTTCATGATAGCCGAGGCCCTTGGCATCGAAAAGTGGCTATCCCGGCTTATGGGTTCGCCCATTCCGGAAGATCAGGATATAAATAAAGTATCCACAAGTGTCGCGAACACCGTCAGTAATACGCTTACTGACAAAAATTTTAAATATGCCAATAAACAAGAATTTGAAGAGGGCCTGCAGGAAAAAATCCTGAAAGATCTTCCCGTAACAGATTCTTTCGATGCCGTCCGGTTGAACCGTATTGCCAGTGAAGCGGCCAAAAAAGTCAGCGCGGAATTCAGCGGGTTGTTCGATGAGAATGGAAAAGTAAAAGCCGGTGCCAATCTTTTCCAATCGCCGGTCAATAAGTTAGCGGTGGCCA
>Ga0206952_10243_pt1 | contig 13218 bp, 14 predicted proteins | sample Alteio_BWOrgHeat_39_FD_152966 | JGI IMG/M metagenome (GOLD analysis project Ga0206952, IMG submission 152966) | Enriched cells from forest soil in Barre Woods Harvard Forest LTER site, Petersham, Massachusetts, United States -... | ecosystem: Environmental > Terrestrial > Soil > Temperate forest >... | reverse complement strand
CCATTTTTGGAGCTTATCCTATGTAGAAACGGTTTTAAAACACAAGAAATTAAAATTTACTAAAGCCTGTAGAGGATCTTCTCTTAATTATAACCGTTATGATCTGGTCATTACAGTGGGCGGGGATGGTACATTTTTGGAAGCTGCCCGGCAAGTCAAGAAGGGGGTTGTTTGGGGTATTAATTCCGATCCCAGCTGGAGCGTTGGGCGTTTTTGTTCCGGTAACCCTAAAAATTTTGAAGTTTTATTGGACAAGATCCTGGCCGGCAAGGCAAAGGTCAGGAAATTCAACCGTTTAAATTTATCTTTCAGCGACGGTACCCAATCAATGAATGTGCTTAATGATATATTGATCTGCCATCACAATCCAGGGGCCATGAGTCGTTATTTTCTGACCATTGGAAGGGTCAGGGAAGAACAGCGTTCTTCCGGAGTATGGATCGCCACGGCCGCGGGCTCTTCAGGCGGCCTGCATTCAGCGGGAGGCAAGGTTTTATCCCAGGAAAACAAAGAGTTCCAGTATAAACCGCGGGAGCTTTATCGCGGGAAAAATACACATTATCAGCTAAAAGGGGGCATGCTCAAACCAACCCAAAAGATCACCATGACCTCTCTCATGCGGGAAGGCGTTGTTTTTGTGGATGGCTCCCATGTGTGCTTGCCGTTTTCTTTTGGCGCCAGGATCTTTGTCAGCCGTTCTTCTAACCCATTAAAGATCATTTTTGAATGAAAGCCATCCTTCTGGTAAGCCACGGCAGCCGCTCACCCAAAACCAAGGAAGAAATTTCTGTTTTGGCCGGTCTTATACGCCAGCGCCTGCCCGGAGTGATCGTTGAATACGCTTTTTTAGAAATTGAAGCCCCAAATATCCCCCAAGGCATAGACCAGTGTGTGTCTCAAGGGGCAACGGAGATAGTGGTGACTTTGAATTTTTTAAACGCCGGCCGGCACGTGGATGAAGATATCCCTGCCATCGTGCTCGCGGCACAAAAGAAATACCCTCAATTTAAATTCACCATCAGCAAGCCCATCGGTCAGCATCCCCAGATCCCTAACCTTTTTATTGACCTGATCAACAATGCCTAAAAAGAAGAGTGTCATTGCGAGGAGCGAAGCGACGAAGCAATCTTTTTCCAAAGATTTAACAGATTGGTACGCCCAAAATAAACGCGACCTGCCCTGGCGCCGCACCAAAGACCCTTATAAAATTTGGATCTCCGAGATCATGCTCCAGCAGACCACTGTCAACGCGGTCATCGCTTATTATGACCGTTGGCTTAAAGTTTTTCCGACGGTCCATGATCTGGCCCAAGCCCCTTTGCAAACAGTTTTAAAACAATGGCAGGGCTTAGGTTATTATAACCGCGCTAAAAATTTGCATAAGGCGGCTTCTATCCTTATTAATGAACATCAAGGGACCCTTCCCAAAGATCCTGTAGCGATCCGTTCTTTGCCGGGCTTTGGCCCGTACACCACGGGTTCTGTCTTAAGCATTGCCTATGACATTCCTTTGACGATCATTGATGCCAATGTCCGTCGGGTGGTGATGCGTTTATTGGCTTTACAAGGGGTAGCGGACACAAAACAGGATCCCAAGATCAATGAATTTTTATTTAAGGTTTTACCGGCACGCAATGTTGGGGATTTCAATCAGGCTTTGATGGAATTAGGGGCCTTAGTTTGCCGCGCAAGAGAACCTCTTTGTATCTCATGCCCGGTCAGTAAATATTGCCAGGCCTACAAAGAAGGCCGCCAAGAGATCATTCCTGAAACTAAAAAGAAAATCATTAAGGATATTCACGCTGTCATCGCGATCATTAAAAAAGGAAACAATTATTTTATCCAAAAAAGGCCTTCCAAGGGCCTTTTGGCAGATATGTGGGAATTCCCTGGTGGTAAAATTGAAATAGGGGAGTCAAAGAAAAAAGCTCTAGCCCGGGAATTAAAGGAAGAGTTGGGGGTTCAATTAAAGCTTTCAAAACATTTATTTGATGTGAAGCATTTTTATACCCAATTTAAAGTCCATCTTTCCGTGTTTGCTTGTTCATTAGATAGTGAACCTAAGCTCGACGCCACGCATAGGTTGGTCAGCTTTAAAAATTTTTCTAAATACCCTATGCCTTCCGGTAGTGCCAAAATCGTAGAAAAATTAATTTTACTTGACAAGTGAAAAATACAGTATATACTCCCTATAGATTAACTGGAGATTAAATGATTTCTAAAAAAACCATATACGGCTTACAAGCAGCAATTCTATTAGCCAAACGTTACGACTCAGGACCTGTCTTGATAACGGATTTGGCCTGTGAAGGCCAGTTTCCTAAGAAATTTATAGAAGCGATTTTATTAGAATTAAGAAAAAGCGGCATTCTTAACAGTAAAAAGGGTAAGGGCGGAGGGTATGTCCTTGCCAAAAACCCACGGGACATCAGCATCGGAGATATCATCCGCACCCTTGAAGGGTCTTTTTCAGAAATTTATTTTGAAGATGAAAGTAAAGAAAATAACGAGATAAAAATGGTCATGAAGGAGGTTCGTGATGCGATGTCAAACATTTTAGATAAAACAAGTTTGTCCGATGTTATAGAACGCGCTTCAATTGGCCAAAATGTTCTGAATTATGTGATCTAAATTTTTTTAAATAATAAATCTACTAAATCCATAGACAATATGTATAATAAAAAAAATTCCATAGAGAAAAAAAGGAAAAATAAAGATCTTTACGTCTCGGAGTTATGGGCAGATACCACAAATGACGTTGCAAGCATAGAAACGCGTCTCAATAATTTAGAACAGCAAGTATTTAAACTTGAAAAAATTATAAAACAGATAAAATAAAATTTGGAGGATTTAATGGCTAATGTTACAGTAAAAGACAAACATTGGAGAAGTGTGGTCAAGGCGGTTTCCTGGCGCATAACCGGCACGCTGGATACTACGATCATTGCATGGTTCATTACACACAAGTTATCCATCGCCTTGGCGATTGGCTCTATAGAGGTTTTTACGAAAATGATCCTTTATTATTTTCATGAACGGATTTGGGAGAATGTTAAAATCGGACGAACTACAACGGATTATGAAATATAAACAGGAGGACTACAATGGCCAAAATAGCTAATGACATTACAGAATTGATCGGGAACACACCGTTGGTGCGTTTAAATAAAGTTACCCAAGGCAGTTACGCGACGGTTGTGGCCAAACTGGAATTCTTTAACCCTTTGCATTCCGTCAAGGACCGTATTGGTTTTAATATGATCCGCGCCGCTGAAAAAGCCGGCAAGATCAAGGCTGACACGATCATTGTTGAGCCCACTTCAGGCAATACCGGTATCGCTTTGGCGTTTGTATCGGCTGTTAAAGGCTATAAATTGCTTTTGACCATGCCTGAGACCATGAGTTTGGAACGCCGTGCCTTGCTTAAAGCGTTAGGGGCGGAGCTGATCCTGACCCCTGGGCCTGAAGGTATGAAAGGGGCCATTAAAAAAGCCAAAGAGATCCATGATTCTGACCCGGCCAAATATTTTATGCCCCAACAGTTTGATAATCAGGCCAATGTGGAGATCCACCGATTGACCACCGCTGAGGAAATTTGGAAAGATACTGATGGTAAGGTGGATTTCTTGGTGGCTGGTGTGGGTACCGGCGGCACCATTACGGGTGTTGCTCAGGTGATCAAACCACGCAAAGCATCTTTCAAGGCGATCGCGGTTGAGCCAACCACATCTCCGGTTTTGTCCGGCGGGCAACCGGGGCCCCATAAGATCCAGGGACTTGCCGCGGGTTTTATTCCCAGCATTGTCGATACCAAATTGATCGATGAGATCATTCAGGTGACTAATGAGGAGTCTTTTGCCATGGCCAAAAGACTTATTAAGGAAGAGGGGATACTTTGCGGCATTTCTTCCGGCGCTAATGTGGCAGCGGCATTAAAGGTCGCGGCCCGCCCGGAGAATAAGGGCAAACTGATCGTGACCATTATTCCTTCAACCGGTGAGCGCTATTTATCAACGGATCTATTCGCGGAATATAGAAGTTAGGATATAATACAAAACCATGCAAACAGAACGCGTTAAACAACTCAACATAAAGGCAAGAAGCCTTGATGCCCAGGGTATCATCAAACTGGCTTATGATGAATTTTCTTCAAAAGTCAGCTTTGCCACCAGTTTGGGTGAAGAAGACCAGGTCATTACGGATATGATCGCCAAAATAGCGCCGGGTATAAGTATTTTTACCCTGGATACCGGGCGGCTGTTTGTTGAGACCTATGATCTGATGGCAAAGAATCAAAAGAAATACAACAAACTCAATTTTAAGATCTATTACCCTGATACCAAAAGAGTCGAAGAGATGGTGCGCACGAAAGGCATTAATCTTTTCTATGAAAGCGTTGAAAACCGTAAACTTTGCTGCCATGTGCGCAAGGTTGAGCCTTTACAACGGGCCCTGGCTGATGCCGACGCCTGGATGGGCGGGCTCAGGCGTGAGCAGGCTGTAACACGCGCCGGCCTTGAGCCGGTGGAATGGGACGAAACCAATAAAAAGATCAAATTTAATCCGCTTTATAATTGGTCTTTGGCACAGGTCAGGGAGTATATCAAGAAGAATCAAGTGGATATCAGTCCTTTGCACGCGCAAGGGTTCGTTTCTATCGGATGCGCGCCGTGCACCCGTGCCATTAAGCCGGGAGAAGATATCCGTGCCGGCCGCTGGTGGTGGGAAAATATTGAACAAAAAGAATGCGGCTTGAACAATAATCCCAAGTGGAAGGGAAATAAGAAGCTATGAGCAAAACAATGGATAAACTGGACGCTTTAGAATCCCAAAGCGTGTATATCTTGCGTGAGGCTTACCGTGAATTCAAGTCCCTGGTCATGTTATGGTCCATCGGCAAAGACTCGACGGTGTTGCTGTGGCTTGCGCGCAAGGCGTTTTTCGGCCATGTGCCTTTCCCATTGGTGCATATTGATACCAGCTATAAGATCCCGGAAATGATCAAATACCGCGATGAATTGGCCCTTAAATTCAAGTTGAACATGATCGTAGGCCAAAACACCCAGGCCTTAAAGGACAAGCGCACTTTTCCAGACGGGGCATTGGACCGTATCAGCTGTTGCAAAGCGCTTAAGACCGATGCCTTGAAAAATACGCTTTCAGGGGCCTGGCCGCGCCTGCGTCTCAGCCATAAAACCGCCAAATATGAAGTGGATACCAACACCGAACCGTATATCGGCGTTATTGTCGGCGCCCGCGCGGATGAGGAAGGCTCACGGTCCAAAGAACGTTATTTTTCTCCCCGCGACAGGAACAGCGATTGGGATGTCGGAGATCAGCCGCCGGAATTGTGGAACCAGTTCAAGACCGATTTTGCTCCGGGCACGCATATCCGTATCCATCCTTTGCTCGATTGGACGGAATTGAACATTTGGGAATATATCCAACGTGAAAATATCCCCATTACACATCTGTATTTTGATCAGGGTAAAGGCAAACGTTACCGTTCCCTGGGTTGCTATCCCTGTACGACACCGGTGGATTCAATCGCTAAAAATGTGGAAGATATTGTCAAAGAATTGCGGGAAGGCAAATTCAAAAATATCGCCGAACGTTCCGGCCGTGCCCAGGACAAGGAAGACGGCGGCGGCCTTGAGACCTTGCGTAAAGAAGGATACATGTGATGGAAGATCAGCGGGAACAGATGAATGTGGTCATTGTCGGCCACGTGGACCATGGCAAGAGCACGCTTGTAGGGCGCCTTTTAGCGGACACAGGCTCCCTGCCCGATGGAAAACTGGAATCGGTCAAAGCGAATTGCAAACGCAACGCCAAGCCCTTTGAGTACGCGTTTTTATTAGATGCCCTTAAAGATGAGCAGGCCCAGGGCATCACCATTGATACCGCGCGGTCATTTTTTAAATCTTCCAAGCGTGATTACATTATCATCGACGCACCGGGCCACATTGAATTTCTTAAGAACATGATCTCCGGTGCCGCACGCGCCGAAGCCGCATTATTATTGATCGATGCCCATGAAGGCATCAAAGAAAATTCCAAACGACACGGCTATATGATGCGCTTTCTCGGCATCAAAAATATCGCTGTCTGTGTCAACAAGATGGACCTGGTCCATTATGACCAAAAAGTGTTTGAACAGATCAAAAAGGATTACACTCAATTCCTGACTGAGATCGACCTTGCCCCAAGATCGTTCATCCCTATCGCGGCTTTCCACGGGGACAATATGATTTCCCCGTCAAAAAATATGCCCTGGTACAAAGGAGGCAGCGTTTTAGAGGTGCTTGACAGTTTTGAAAAAGCAGCACCCCGCGACCTTTTGCCTTTTCGCATGCCGGTACAGGACATTTATAAATTCACTGAAGAAGGGGATGACCGCCGTATTGTCGCTGGCAGGGTCGAGACAGGCACGATCAAAGCAGGGGATAATATTGTTTTTTTGCCTTCCGGAAAAAAGAACCGTATCAAAACTGTCGAATATTTCAATGGCCCCGCGCGCGTGGAAGCTTATGCCGGCCAAAGCATCGGCTTTACCTATGATACCGAAATTTATATCCGTCCGGGGGAGATCCTTTGCAAGGCCTCTGAAAAATTACCCCATGTCAGCAACAAATTCCGTGCGAACATATTCTGGATGGGCAAGCAGCCTTTGATCAAGGGGAAGACTTATAAATTAAAAATTGCCACCCAGCAAGTACCTGCGATCGTGTCTGACATTATCCATGTGCTTAATGCCGCGGAATTAGCTTCAGCTAACAAGCCCCACGTGGACCGCCATGAAGTAGGGGAGATCGTTTTTGAGACCCTTAAACCCATCGCCTTTGATGTGGTGGGCGATATAGCCCAGACCGGGCGTTTTGTCCTGGTGGATAATTATGAGATCGCCGGAGGGGGCATTATCCTTGCGCCGGTTTTTGACAGTGATTCAAGCTTGAACCAGCAAATTAAAAAACGTGATTTTGGCTGGGAGCGTTCGCATATCACGCCGCAGTTGCGGGCTGAAAAATACCAGCATAAATCCGCTTTCATTGTCATCGCGGGGAAGATCGATACAGGTAAACAGCGCATTGCCAAAGCGCTGGAAGAAGCTTTGTTTGAGTTAGGGAAAAATGTCTATTTCCTGGGGATTTCCAATCGTTTGGGTTCGGCGGCGCAGGACCCGAAGGATAAAATATTGGGTAAATACGATGCCCTTGTGCAATTGGGGGAATTGGCGCATTTGATGACAGATGCGGGACTGATCCTGATCACCAGTATCACGGATATCGACCAGTACGAACTGGACATGCTTAAAAAACTTAGCAGCCCTAATCGCACCCTGGTCGTTTGTGTGGGAGAGGATACCCGTTTTACGGCGGAAAGCATTGATCTGGCGCTTGTTGAGAATGAAGGGTCCGAAGCGGCAGTTAATAAGATCGTTGCCCTATTGGTCAAGGCCGTTGTCCTGGACCCTGAATATGAGATTTGATTTTTTTAATTTTACTTTAATCTTGCTTTAATCATTTGTAGAATATACTAAATTATAAAAATAATTTTAAACATACCTCGTTATTCCGATATCGGTAAAAGCGGGGCAAAGAAAGAGAGATTTGTATGAATAAAGTTTTGATGTCGTTATTGTTTGGTGCTTTCGTTTTAACAGGATCTGCTTTTGCTCAAGCTCCGGCAGCTGAAGCACCTGCCGCTCCTGCAGCGGAAACCGTGAAACCCGCTCATAAAGAGCATCACCCGGAGATCCATCACGCCATACATAAACTTAAAGGAGCTAAAGCAGACCTGGAAAAAGCCACCCATGATTACGCCGGACATCGCGTTGCGGCCATTAAATTGATCGACCAGGCTTTGGAAGAATTAAAAGAAGCATTGGAATCAGATAAAAGCTAATAAGAAATAAAAACCTGTTTAAAAAAGGGACACTTTAAGTGTCCCTTTTTTATTAGGGGTCAACTCCCTATTTCTAGCAATATATTTTAATATTTTACTCTTTGGCAGTGGTATAATATTTTTTTAGTACAAAGACTTCCCCGGTCTTTGATTTTTTAAAAATTAAAAATTCCCCCGATAATTCTTAGGAAAGACTATGCCAAGAAAATTGAGGGTGGTGCGTCCTGGCCATGCACATCATGTGATTGCTCGGGGGAATTATCGTCAGAACGTATTGGAACAATTCGAGGATTTTCAACAATACTGTTATTGGGTTAAAGAATATCAGCATAAATATGAGTTGGAAGTAGTTAGTTATTGTTTAATGAATAATCATGTGCATTTTATCTTAGTGCCTAAAAATGAGGAGGGGTTGTCCAGATTTTTTAATGCACTGCATATGAGGTATAGCCAATACAAGAACGGAAAAATAAATAAGAAAGGGCATTTATGGCAGGGGAGATATTTTTCAAGTATTGTGCAGGAACGAGAATATCTTTTGAGAGTAGTACGATATGTGGAGCAAAATCCTGTTCGAGCACAAATGGTCGATAAGACCTGGGATTATGCATGGTCCAGTGCACGGACACATGTAGGAATAGATAAGGATCCGATTATAAGGACAATAGGGCATAAGAAAATACTAGATGAGTTAGGTGGGATGGTGACGTGGCAGGAATATTTATCTAGTGAAGAATCATCGGTTGATGAAGTGATAAGGACAAGCACTCATAAGGGGTATATTATAGGAAGTGAAGATTTTGCAGAACAGATGGAAAAGGAAACCGGAGTAAAGTTGACACCAGGCAAGGTAGGAAGGCCAAAGAAAATAGGGAGTTGACCCCTATTAAACCACGCAATCAGCTGGTAGTGTTTTGACCATTAGATCGGCAGTGGCGGGGTTTTCTTTGAGGTGAGCAATGATGGCTTCCATGCCGATGCGCCTATGGAAATATCCGACACTTTCATTGGACTTGGCGTTGGTTTTCCAATTCTTGAGCAGGACATCAATGACTTGCGCCACCCGTTCGCGGGGGATGGACCTGAGATAAATGGCGTCCCCATCAGCTGACAGCATCGGCAGGCCCTGATGGCGGGCATCTTCACTGCCCATCAACTTTAACTGATAGCGGTTAAACCCGGAACCGACAAGGCCAAAAGTTTTCGTGGCAGGCCTGAAGCACTGGCGTTCACAGCCGGTGATACCGATGGATTCTTTCAGATCTCCCCAGCCCATAGCTTCCAGCTGGTCCATTAATTCCGGTTCAAACCTTTCTGAATCCGTATAAGTCAAACGGCAGGTGTCGCGTCCGACGCAAGCCCCGGAAAGTAACCGCAGGGTGGAATAAGCTTTGCCATTGCGCTGTCCAAACCCGAATTTTTTAAGGTCAGCTTCGAAAGCTGATTTCATATCTTCAGGCAAATTGATGAATAAGGCATCCTGGTTGGGCGTGATCATGAATTCAACAGGATAAGTATTCATCAAGTGCTTGCATAAACTTTTTAATTTGCCGTTAGGGGAATTATCAATGAGACGTCCGTTTTCAATGTACATGCCATAAGCCCATTGGCCATTGCTGGGCTGTTTGATCCAGCCATGATGCATGTGACGGGGGCCTGGATCTAACTTTGGATCAGGCAATTCTAATTTAACTCCAAGGATTTTCTCCACTTCCTGGCGGTACCAGTCAATACCCATTTTCTTGACCACAAATTTAACACGTGCCCAAACCCGATTTTCACGGTCGCCCCAATGCTGATGCACTTTAACAACGGCATCCAAGGTTTTAAGTAAATTGGACCCATCCACCCGGGCCAAAGGCAGGCCAAAGCAAGCCATGGAAGGCTTGCCATTACGTTCGCCTTGCCCGCCGCCGACATAGATCTGATATTTGACCACTTTATTATTCTCAACGACAGGGACCACTCCGACGTCGTCACTTAAAACTTCGGTACAGTTATCAGGCGCTAAATTCCCATGATCATCCTTATGCACGGTCGCAAAGCCGATTTTAAACTTACGGTTAAGCAAATTTTTACCATAGGCAAATGATTCGCCGGGTTTACGGACCTTGGTCGGGTCAATTCCCCATACTGAAATGAACGGTTCCAGCGGCATTTGGAAATAAGCGCCGCATTGGCGTGCCAGGGCATTGGTATTTATGATGTCTGAAAAATGGTCGATGGGGCAGCCCATGACATTGCGGGTATTATCCCCGCAGCCGTTGAGGGTATTGAGCCCTGATTCCGCTAAAGCTTTAACAACGAGAGGGACATTTTGTTTCTTGATCCAATGAAATTGGATATTCTGACGGTTGGTCAGGCGGATAGAAGCATGCCCATCGGGGTCCTTAGTGTATTTTTCACTGATGTCCTCAACTAAATTATATTGCTGCCGGGTCAAAGGGCCGCCTCCCGGGATACTGATACGCAACATATAGATCCATTCCTTGTTGCCTGCCGCTTCTTTATCACGGTTGAATTCCAGATAAATACCGTGGGATTTGGCCAATGCTTCAGTTTCCCAGACAATATCATCGCGGCTAAGGTCGGCAAAATCAGCGCGCACATTTCCGGCGATAGAGCCGGCAGCGATCTTGTTGAGCTCTTCTTTGGAGAATTTCTCCGGGGGAGTATTAAAGTTAGGGTTGCAAGGTTTACGGTTCATAGTAAGCTATTATCTTAGCCCAGTACCGACGAAAGTCAACCAAACTTTTCTAATTCGAAACAACAAGTTTTTCGCTGTTTTTTAATGTCAACTCAATGATTTTATGCTAATATGAACTTCTTATGAAAAAGTTCTTTATTCATTTGGGCAGTTATATCCTGCGCGGCATCCTTATTGCCATACCATTCTTGTTATGCTGGTCAGCTTTATGGCTATTACGCAAATTCATTGACCAAAAAGTCCTTAAATTCCTGGCGCAATATATTGATATACGCCAGATCCCGGGTTTCGGTATTCTGCTGCTTTTGCTCAGTTTATACATTATCGGTTTGATATTCAGCAACGTGTTAGGCCGCCAGATCCTTAAATTCATTGATAGTGTCGCGGAACGGATCCCTGTTATTAAATTCATTTACGGGATCGGCAAACAAATTTCTGATACATTTGCCATGGCCGACCCTCAAAAACAGGCTTTTCAAAAAGCTGTTTTGGTGAATGCTTTTAATGGCAACGGATGGATGCTGGGTTTCGTAACAGGGTCCCTGAAAGATCAAGATGACCAAGAGCTGCTCAAAGTTTTTGTGCCTACCGCTCCGCATCCGTTGACAGGCCTGATCTTTATTGTCAAGCCTTCCCAAACCTTGGATTGCGGCTGGACAGTGGAAGAAGCTATCAAGATGATCGTTTCCGTCGGCATCATATCACCTGAAAAGATCAAAAAAATACCTTGAACCCTATGCCGTACCCGGGTCGTTATTGGAATAAAACCGATGATGGCCGTTTGCAGTGCCATCTTTGCCCGCGCCTGTGCACCTTGAGCGAAGGCCAGCGGGGGTTTTGTTTTGTGCGCCAGAATATCGGCGATCAAATGGTTTTGACCACCTACGGCCGGTCCAGCGGGTTCTGCCTTGATCCCGTTGAAAAGAAACCTTTAAACCATTTTTTGCCGGGAACATCAACTTTGTCTTTCGGCACAGCCGGATGCAATTTAGGATGTAAATTCTGTCAAAATTGGGACATCAGTAAATCCAAAGAATTTGACCGGCTGACACAAGAAGCAACCCCGCTGGAAATTGCCCAAGCCGCCCGCCGATTAGAAGCTAAAAGCATTGCCTTCACTTATAATGATCCCGTGATATTCGCTGAATACGCCATAGACACAGCCATTGAGTGCCATAAACTCGGCATCAAAACCATCGCTGTTACAGCCGGCTATATAACCCCTCAGGCCAGGGGAGAATTTTACCAACACATGGATGCCGCGAATGTCGACCTTAAAGGTTTTACGGAAGATTTTTACAACAAGATCACCTTAAGCCATTTGCAGCCTGTTTTAGACACGTTGGTCTATTTAAAAAAAGAAACAAAGGTGTGGTTTGAGATCACCAACTTAATGATCCCCGGGCTTAATGACGCAAAAACCGAGACCGCTGAGATGTGCCAATGGATCGCGAATAACCTGGGACCTGACGTGCCGTTGCATTTTACCGCTTTCCATCCGGATTATAAAATGCTGGACCGCCCGAATACTCCCATAGGTACTTTGCAGAAGGCGCGCGACATTGCCTTGTCCAAAGGGCTTCATTATGTTTATACAGGCAATGTGCATGGGCGCCGGGAGGCACATTGGCAATCTTGGCCACAACTGTCAAACCGCCCTTTTCTTCGGTCAAAGTCACTGTGCCTGTGATCTTGGAATCCGGTGCCGTGCCTTTGAGCACAGCGGTCGCTGTGGCAGACCAGGCAGTCCCTGTCAGTAAAAACGAAGAACATGCCGCGGTTAAAATAAAATTAGAAATTTTCATAAAACTGTCTCCTCTTTTAATTTTTGATTTAAATTTTAATATCAATACCGATCGGGCAGTGGTCCGAGCCCATGACATCTTTTAATATAAAGGCTTTTTTAAGTTTGGGCAATAAATTTTCCGTAACAAAAAAATAGTCAATGCGCCAGCCCACATCCCGGGCACGGGCGCCGGTATAATAATCCCACCAGGTGTAATGCCCGCCATCCTTGGTAAAATGACGGAAGGTGTCCACATACCCGCACTTGATGAATTTACTGACCCATTCCCTTTCTTCCGGAAGAAAGCCCGTATTTTTGGCGTTTTCTTTAGGCCTGGCCAGGTCTATTTCAGTGTGGGCGGTGTTAACATCGCCTGTAACGATCACTTTTTTACCTGCTTTACGTAATTTCTCGATCTTTGCCAAAAAGGCATCATAAAATTTCATTTTAAAAGGCACCCGTTTATTGCCTTGCCCTCCGTTAGGGTAATAAATATTGAACAAAACAAAATCTTCGTAATCCGCGATCAGCGTGCGGCCTTCAGAATCAAATTCTTTGATGCCCAAACCTTCAGTGACAGACTTGGGCTGGACCTTTGTATAAATAGCGACCCCGCTGTAACCTTTTTTCTCAGCGGCAGACCAATAAGAATGGTAACCATCCGGTTTAATGAATTTTTCGGTCAATTGTTCCGGGTGCGCCTTGGTCTCCTGCAGGCAAAGGACATCCGGGGATTCTTTTTGAAGCCACTCAAAAAAACCTTTTTTTTCCATGGCACGGATGCCGTTAACATTCCAGGATAATATCTTCATAATTGGAC
>Ga0206952_10242_pt1 | contig 13292 bp, 12 predicted proteins | sample Alteio_BWOrgHeat_39_FD_152966 | JGI IMG/M metagenome (GOLD analysis project Ga0206952, IMG submission 152966) | Enriched cells from forest soil in Barre Woods Harvard Forest LTER site, Petersham, Massachusetts, United States -... | ecosystem: Environmental > Terrestrial > Soil > Temperate forest >... | reverse complement strand
ATAATAAAGGAGAAGGCGGAATTTTTGCTTTATATGCATTGGTAAGGCGCAGGCGCAAATGGCTAATACTGCCCGCTATGATTGGCGGTGCGGCGCTGCTTGCTGATGGCATTATTACTCCGCCAATTTCTATAACTTCTGCTGTTGAAGGGTTAAAAACTATTCCTGTTCTTCATGATATTTCGGTAAACACCATCATGCTTATCGTGCTTTGCATATTGGCGCTCTTTTTCTTTTTACAGCAATTCGGTACAGGTTCGATCGGCAGGTTATTTGGGCCTGTTATGTTTGTTTGGTTTACAATGATTGCTGTTTTAGGATTTGTGCATATAGCAGATAATCTTTCAATTTTTAAAGCATTCAATCCATATTATGCAATAAATTTTCTTATTAATTACAAAGGCGCATTTGTGTTATTAGGTGCTGTTTTTCTCTGCACAACCGGCGCTGAAGCGCTTTACAGCGATCTTGGGCATGGCGGAAGAGGAAACATTCGTTTTTCATGGGTGTATGTAAAATGCTGCCTGCTGCTTAATTATATTGGCCAGGGTTCTTACCTGCTGGCACATAACAGCGGGGTTACAGTAAGCAATGCAGTAAAAGATCAATTGCATCTTAATTCTTTTTATAACCTGATGCCTGGTTGGTTTGTTATTATAGGTGTGATTATAGCCACGAGTGCTGCTATAATTGCCAGCCAGGCAATGATAGCGAGCTGTTTTACGCTCATTGGTGAAGCATTGCGCTTGAGCTTATGGCCTAAAATGAAAATAAAATATCCTTCAGAAGAACGCGGCCAATTATTTATACCAAACATGAATTTTATAATGTTTATCGGTTGTGCTGGCGTTATTATTTATTTCAGGGAATCATCTAAAATGGAAGCGGCTTATGGCCTTGCGATAATACTTACAATGATTGCCACTACAATTCTTTTTGCCAATTATATGGTGCTTCACCGCATTAAAGCTTTGTGGATTTATGTTTTTTTAATTTTTTATTTAATAGTAGAACTTACATTTTTAGCTGCCCTTTCTCATAAATTTATGGAAGGTGGTTTTATAACAATGATACTTACGCTCATCAATTTTTCAGTGATGTATATTTGGTACAGAAGCAGGAAAATAAAAAACAGGTATATAGAATTTGTACGGCTTGAAGATTATATTCCCATGATACAGGAACTTGCCAACGACAGATCAATACCTAAATATTCAACACATCTTGTGTATTTAACCAGCGCAAATAACCCAAAAGAAATAGAGCATAAGATAATTTATTCCATATTGAATAAAAAGCCAAAGCGTGCTGATATTTACTGGCTGGTGCATGTGTATACTCTTGATGATCCTTATACCGGCGCATATTCTGTTGAGCACATAATTCCTAACGAGATCATTCGTGTGGAATTTCGCCTTGGTTTTAGAATGCAGCAAAAGATTGGCCTTTTATTTCGCACAGTGGTTGAAGACCTGGTTAATAATAACGAAGTAAATATTACAAGCCGTTACGAAAGCCTTGGGCGCAGCAATGTGGTTGGAGATTTTCAGTTTGTTATAATGGAAAAATATCTTTCGCAGGATAATGAGTTGCCATTTTTTGAAAGAATAATAATGCAGATGCATTTTAAATTAAAAGAAGCATTTTTAAGTGAAGAGCGCGGATTTGGTTTAGATTCAAATTTTGTTACTATTGAAAAATTTCCACTTATGGTTTCCCAAATTCCTCAAATATATTTGCGCCGGGTTTTTGATGAGAAAACCAGGGAAGTTTTATAACGTTGCGTGCTGTAAACCATTTTTAGAATTAATTTTAAAACGTGAGTAAGAACATTAACAAGGTTTCTGTCGCGGGTCTTCTTATAGCTTTAGGAATTATTTATGGCGATATCGGCACCTCACCGCTTTATGTGCTTAATGCCATTGTAAATGGCAGGGTTATAAGTGAAAGCTTAATACTTGGTTCACTCTCCTGTATCATCTGGACGTTAACACTGCAAACAACTGTAAAATATGTAATCCTTACTTTAAAAGCAGATAACAAAGGTGAAGGCGGAATTTTTAGTTTATATGCGTTGGTGCGACGGCGCAGAAAATGGCTAGTTTTGCCTGCAATGATCGGTGGTGCTGCACTACTGGCTGATGGCATTATTACGCCACCCATTTCAATCACTTCAGCTGTTGAAGGTTTAAAGCAAATTAATTTGTTTGCTGATATAACCACAAAAACTATTGTAATAATTGTAATTGTTATACTCATCCTGCTTTTCTTTTTACAGCAGTTTGGTACTGCTTCAATAGGTAAACTTTTTGGCCCGATAATGATGATATGGTTTGCCATGCTTGCAGTGTTAGGCATTTTTCATCTTGCCGATGATCTGTATATTTTTAAAGCATTAAGTCCACACTATGCAATTCAATTGCTTACAGAATATCCAAGTGGTTTCTGGATATTAGGCGCTGTATTTCTGTGCACTACAGGTGCTGAAGCTTTATACTCAGACCTGGGCCATTGCGGCCGCGGAAATATCCGTGTATCATGGGTGTTTGTAAAAACCTGCCTTATATTAAATTATCTTGGCCAGGGCGCCTGGTTGCTTGCTAATTATAAAGGCGTAGAAATAAGCGGCCATGTAGCAGAATCATTTAATACTTTTTTTGGAATAATGCCTCAATGGTTTAAACTGCCAGGAACTATTATCGCTACCATTGCTGCTATCATCGCCAGCCAGGCTTTAATATCCGGTTCTTTTACTTTGATTTCTGAAGCACAGCGATTGAATCTCTGGCCTAAAATGAAAATAGTTTATCCAACTGTTGAAAAAGGTCAGTTATTTATTCCCGGGGTTAATACCCTTTTATTTATCGGATGCACTGGTGTGGTATTGTATTTTCAAAAGTCAAGCAATATGGAAGCTGCTTACGGGCTTGCCATTACTATGTGCATGATAAGCACGTCAATTCTTTTTGCCAATTACATGGTTTCGCACAGGGTTTTATCACTTTGGATATATTTATATCTCGCTCTTTATTTTACAATTGAAATATCTTTTTTAATAGCCAATCTTAAAAAATTTCCGCATGGTGGCTATGTAACTTTAATGGTTGGTGGCGCATTGTTTTCTGTAATGTATGTTTGGTACAGAAGCCGGAAAATTAAAAACAGGTATGTTGAGTTTGTACGGCTGGAACATTATATTCCTATGATACAGGAATTGAGTAATGACAGAACTGTTCCTAAATATTCAACCCATCTTGTGTATTTAACCAGTGCCGATAACCCTAAAGAAATTGAGCACAAGATTATCTATTCCATCTTAAATAAAAAACCAAAGCGTGCAGATATTTACTGGTTTGTACATATTGATACTTTAGATGATCCTTACACCTGCGATTATTATGTTGACCACATTATACCCAATGATATTATAAGGGTTGAGTTCCGGCTTGGTTTCCGCATACAGCAAAGGGTAAATCTTATGTTTAGAAGAGTGGTGGAAGAACTGGTGAATAATAATGAAGTGAACATTACCAGCCGTTATGAAAGCCTTGAGCGCAATAACATTGTTGGCGATTTTCAATTTATTGTAATGGAAAAATTTCTTAGTAATGATAATGAGCTGCCTTTTATTGAAAAGGTAATTATGAAACTTCATTTATGGTTAAAGGATGTTAGCCTTAGTGAAGAACGTGGTTTTGGCCTTGACCCAAGCTTTGTAAGCGTAGAAAAATTTCCATTGATTATTTCCTCTACACCATCCATAAAGCTGCAAAGAATTTATTCTGAGCAGGATAATGAATAGATGCTTTATCGCAACTGTTCATTAAAATTTTTTTGACTTTTTCAATTACTTCAATCCAAAATCTTCTTTCATTTCAGTCATGCAATTTTGAATATAGTTTGATATAAAGTTTACATCAGCTGCAATAGTATCTGTATCTGTAATACTTTTTGCTTTCTTTTCAACCACACGTATCAGGTCTTTTAATTGTATTAAATTAAAAAGATCAATGCTTGCCTTCATTTTATGTGCGTAGAAATAAACTTTTCCCCAATCATTTTCATTACTTGCTTTTATAAGATTGGCATTGCTTTCCGGCATGTGTTCAAGAAAAACCGTAACCATGTGTTTTACAAATTCCATATCCGCCTGGTGGGTCTGAATCAAAATAGTTGTATCATATAGTTTTTCATGTTCAGGCATCTGACTTTCTTTTGGCAATTTTTAGTTGCTGACTATTGATCATTCTGTAAATGGTTGATTTACCAACGTCAAGTTTACCCGCAACAGCTAATACGTCATAATCATATTCATCAAGATATTGCTGAATAAGTTTTAAAGTATATTCTTTTAAAGTATAATTACCGTTTCTTGTATAACTGCTTTTGATAGGTGTAAAATTTATCTGCAGGTCTTCTTCAATTATTTCTTCACCTTCTGCCATTACACATGCAAGTTCAGTAACAGATTTAAGCTCTCTTATATTGCCGGGAAATGTATAGGTCATCAGCTTTTGTTTGGCGCTTATTGATAAATACTTTTTCCCCAGATTATTTTCTTTGCAAAACTGGTCAATAAAAGATTTTGCAATAAGTAAAATATCATTTTCGCGCTCCCTTAGTGGTGGCAGAGCAATGGGCAAACCCAGCAGGCGGTAATACAAATCTTCCCTGAAATTACCTTTAGAGATTTCTTCCTGCAAATTGCGGTGCGTTGCCACAATAATGCGTGCATTTATTTTTACAATATCATTACTGCCAATACGTGTTATCTCTTTTTCCTGTAAAGCACGCAACAATTTTGCCTGCAGGTTCATATCCATTTCACCTATTTCATCAAGAAACAATGTGCCGTTATGTGCTTCTTCAAATTTACCGATACGCCTGTTGGCTGCGCCTGTAAATGCACCTTTTTCATGCCCGAATAATTCGCTCTCTAAAAGATCTTTGGGAATGGCAGCAACATTTACCGGAACAAATGCATGCTTCTTTCGTTCAGAATTAAAATGAATAGCTTTTGCCACCAGTTCTTTACCCGTTCCTGTTTCGCCGGTAATAGAAACAGTAATACTTGTGGTTGCAGCTTTCGCCATTAAGTTAAAAACCTTTTTAATGGCATTACTGTTGCCGATAATAATATTCTGAAAAGTGTATTTTCTTTCTACTTCCTGCTTCAGGTCTTCTACTTCTTTTTTAAGCGCTAAGTTTTCTCTCAAATTCTGTATCGCCATCCAAAGGCGCTGTTCAGTATCTGCATCTTTTACAATATAATCATGCACGCCTTTTTTAAAAAGATCAATAGCTACTTTAATATCTTCCTGGCCTGAGATAATAATTACCTGCGTTTCAGGGCTTAATTCTTTAATCTGGCTTAGCAGCGCATCGCCGTTTATATCCGGCATTGAATAATCGAGTGTGATTATATCCGGCTTTTCATGCAATGATGCGGTGAGTGATTTAGCGGAATGAAATTTTTTTACCTGGTATTCAGGATTTAACGATAAGTAATAGCCTAACCTCGCGACATATATTTCATCGTCGTCCACTACAAATATGCGGATGGCTTCTCTTAGCATATACGGATTTTGGATATGCAAGATAACGAATACAATTTTTTTATAGTATACAATTATATGCTTTTTTTGCCGCTGTCACTTTTTTACGATTTACCTCAAACACAAACTTTATTTTTGTTGTATGGAAGTTACGTCTGAAATGATTGATCGTTTAGCGCATCTTGCAAAACTAAAATTTTCTGAAGAAGAAAAAAAAGAGCTAAAAGTTGATCTTGAGCGAATGATTGAATTTGTAGAAAAACTAAAAGAAGTTGATACGACAGGAATAGAACCTTTACTTCATATTTCGGATGCAGTAAATGTGCTGCGTGAAGATGAAATAGAACAAATCATATCAAAACAGGAAGCTTTATTAAATGCGCCATTAACTGATGGCAATTTTTTTAAAGTACCTAAAGTAATTAAAAAAGACACAGAATAATTCATCCTTTTCTTACCATTTATGCAACCAATAATAGAATTACAGCAGGTTCGTAAAACATATTATATGGGCAGTAATACGCTTGATGTACTTAAGGGTATTTCGCTTGCCATTAATAAGAACGAATACGTGGCGCTTATGGGCCCAAGCGGCAGCGGTAAAAGTACTTTAATGAATATTCTTGGCTGCCTTGATACGCCTACAGCAGGCAGCTATATTTTGAACGGGAAAGATGTAAGTAAAATGGCTGATGATGACCTTGCTGAAGTACGCAATAATGAAATAGGTTTTGTGTTTCAGCAGTTTAATTTATTACCAAGATTAACCGCCGCTGAAAATGTAGCCCTGCCTTTAATTTATGCTGGTATCGGCAGAAAAGAACGAACAGAACGTGCAATGGAGGCATTAAAAAAAGTGGCATTGGCAGACAGGAGTCATCATAAACCCAATGAAATGAGCGGCGGCCAAATACAGCGTGTAGCTATAGCAAGAGCGCTGGTAAATAATCCATCTTTATTGCTTGCAGATGAGCCTACGGGCAATCTTGATTCGAAAACTTCTGCAGAAGTAATGGAAATCTTCAGTCATATACAGGCAGGCGGCAATACAGTTGTTTTGGTAACGCATGAAGAAGATATTGCAGAATATGCAAAGCGTATTGTGCGTTTACGCGATGGAAATATTGAAAGCGATAATTTAAAGCAAAGGGAAATGGCAGCGCATTAGTCTGATTGAATGATTATTGAACATTGAATATTGAGTGTTTAAATGTTTGAATAAATATTCAATACGCAATAAATCAATAATCAATATTCATTCGAAGAGATCAACACTCCTTCAAACCAAGCGGAATATTTAAAGCAAGCCCGCCTTCAGCAGTTTCTTTATATTTAAAGTTCATGTCTTTGGCGGTATCCCACATTGTTTTTATTACTTTATCCAAACTTACACGTGCATAATCAGGGGAGCTTTGTAAAGCAAGTTGTGAAGCTGTAATAGCCTTAATTGCTCCCATCGTATTCCGTTCAATACATGGCACCTGCACAAGTCCGCCGATAGGATCACACGTCATACCCAGATGATGTTCCATTGCAATTTCAGCAGCCATTAAAGCCTGCCTTTGTGTGCCACCCAAGCTTTCAGTAAGCGCTGCTGCTGCCATTGAAGAGGATACCCCGATCTCTGCCTGGCAGCCACCCATTGCTGCAGATATAGTTGCTTCTTTTTTAAAAATGCTGCCAATTTCTGCAGCTGTTAAAAGAAACCGCGTGATCTTTTCCTCATCATTACCATCACAAAAAATAATAAAGTATTGCAATACTGCAGGAATAACGCCGGCAGCACCATTGGTTGGTGCAGTTACCACACGGCCAAATGATGCATTCTCTTCATTCACCGCAAGTGCGAAACAACTCACCCAATCTAATATATACTGAAAGTTATTGCCTCCTTTTTTAACAGCATTTATCCATGAATTATAATCATTGTAATCATTTTGCCTGGTGAGTTTTTTATTAAGATCAAAAGCTCTTCTGCGCACATGCAAACCACCGGGCAGTTCACCTTTACTGTGGCAACCGCGGTACATGCATTCCTTCATGGTTTGCCAAATGTTTAATAATCCCTGTTTTGTGTCAGCTTCGCTGCGCCATGCATTTTCATTTTCCATTACCACCTCATGAATGGATAAACCAGTTTTCATGCACCAATGCAAAAGATCTTCAGATGTATTAATGGGAAAAGGCAGGTCAATCTTAATTTCCATTGTTTTGTCTTCATTTTCTTTTATCACAAAACCTCCGCCTACAGAATAAAATGTTTCACTGATCTGAATGTCATCTCCGCAGTTAGCAAGAAAGGTTAAACCGTTTGGATGAAAAGGCAAACTTTCGCTTATGAAAAACTGAACATCTGCATTAATTTCTTTTTCGTTATTCAGCACTAATTTTTTTTCTGATTGTATATGTTGAATTTTTGATGCAATTGTGGTTACATCAACCGTTACAGGATCTTCTCCGCATAAACCCATTAGCACAGCAATATCAGTTCCATGGCCTTTTCCTGTTTTTGCCAGTGAGCCATATAACAACACGATTACTGACTGTGTTTGCTGTAATAATTTTTTTTGTTGTAATGTTTTAATGAAGCGCAGTGCAGCTCTCCATGGGCCTAAAGTATGTGAGCTTGAGGGGCCAACACCAATCTTAAACATGTCAAAAACCGAAATCGCTTCATGCGGCATAGCTGTGTAAAATTAGTGCAGTAATAAAAGTTTTTAATTATAATTGCCGGGTTTAAAAAAAAGAAAGTTTTCATTACAACGGTTTTAACTTTTTAAAAGTCTTTTAATTGTACAGTTTTTGCCTGTTTCACGTTTTAAAAATTAAACTTTATAAAAATTTAGTATGAAGAAATTGCCTGTAATAACTTTTGCTGCTTTGTGTGTATTAATTTTTGCAGGGTCATGCAATGTTGATAATAGCAGTACTACAAACCCGCAATTTGGCGCGTTTTTAATTGCCAATGTTTCACCAGATGCCCCTCCGTTAACTGTTTATATAAATAATTCACTTTTTGGCGCAGGACTTAATTATGGAAATTATACGCCTTATTATCGTGCTACACCAGGTTCATACACTTTTTCATTTTATGATTCGTCCTCCAGTTCTTCACCCAAGCTTACAAAAACCGTTGAAATATCTCCTTTGGTAAATTATAGTTTTTTTGTGGTTGATTCTTTTAGCAAAGTAAAATCAAGCTTTGTAACAGATGCGTATGCAATACCGGGCGGTGATTCTGTTTCTGTAAGATTTTTTAATTTCAGCCCGAATGCCGGTGCAGTTAGTTTAATTGATTCAGCATCTAATACAACGCTTTTCAATAACCGTAGTTTTAATGACCAGGATGGAAATTCTCTTTATTCAACTTTCAATGAGGTAGAAACCGGTACTTCTGCTGTATACCATTTACAGTTAAAACAATCTGATGGAACTGTAATTGCCAGCAGAACTGATACTTTATCAGGCGGTCATGTGTATACCTTTTTTGCAAAAGGTAATGTGGGAGGAACAGGGACCCAGGCAGTTGGTATAGGAAGAATTCAAAGTTTTTAGCGAGGGCATATAAAAAAGAAGCCGCCTTGTAATAATGAGGCGGTTTTTTATTGCCATAAATAATAATCATACTTTTCCGGGTATTTATCTAAGTAAAAAATTCAACTTTAAAAGTGATCGTTGATTTCATTATTATAGGGCAAGGTATTGCCGGCACCTGGCTTAGTTATTATTTATTGAAAGAAGGCAAATCTGTTGCAGTATTTGATAAAGAAAATAATCAAAGTGCAAGCAATGTTGCCAGCGGATTAATTAACCCGGTTACCGGCAGGAGAGTAGTTACAACATGGATGGCTGAAGAGCTGATGCCATTTGTGTGGAAAGAATATAGTGAAGCTGGTAATTTTTTTCATGCAAAATATATACAGCAAAAAAATATCCTGGTTTTTCCTTCAGCGCCTGATTTGCAAAATGCATTTCTTGAAAGAATAAAAGAGCAGAATAATTATATTCAATCGCCGGGTGTACAAAAACAGGAGCTGCATGCTTATTTTAATTTTCCTTTTGAGGTGTTTGAAATATCACCTTGTTATGTTGTTGACATGCGTAAGTTTTTAGATGGTTACAGAAAGTATTTGTATCAACAAAATTTATTGGCTGATGAAGAATTTGATGAAAGCTTAATTAATTTCCGCGATGACTTCATTCAATACAAAAACATTAAAGCCAAAAAAATTATTTATGCTAATGGCGTGCAGGCATCCCGCAGTAAATATTGGGTGAACCTTCCGTTTGTACAAAATAAGGGACAGGCATTGATTGCAGAAATTGAAGGCTTGCATACTTCATTCACCTATAAATTCGGACATCTTACATTTATTTCTTTACAACAAAATTTATGGTGGATCGGCAGCAATAATGAATTAAATTTTCAAACAACAGCACCAACTGAAGATTTTAAAATAAGCACTGAATCATCACTCAGGTCAATTTTAAAAATACCGTTTACTATAAAAGAACATTGGTCATCTTTGCGGCCTGCAACGGTGGAGCGCAGGCCTTTTGTTGGAGTTCACCCTTTATATGATCAAATTGCCATTTTAAATGGAATGGGTTCAAAAGGCTGTTCATTGGCGCCGTGGTTTGCAAAAGAGCTTGCAGAAAATCTTGTTTATAAAAAACAAATAAATCCATTGGCTGATGTGCAGCGGTTTTCTAAAATGTTAAGCAGTACTGAAAGAAACTTTGATAAATGAAAGCGCAGTGTGCTTGCTGAAGGGATGAATGAAACCGAATGTCCCTGCTATCCACAAGGTTATGAGAAGGAGATATTACGGGAAAGAGAAAACGATACTCAGATGGTAAAATACTAAACTTTAAATAGTATCCAATAAATGATAACAATAAAAGAAAAGTGGAAGAAAAGAATAGATTTTATGTTTTTGCTAGGTGCGATTTCAGCCTTACTTTATATGGTGATGAGCATACTCCTTCCATTTTTCTTTAATGGATTTCATAGCCCATTTTTATTTTCAATCAAAATACAGTTGGGAATATTTTTTTTTACTCAATTAGGATTTGTTATACCTACCATTTTGATATTAATAAAAATTAAAAGAAGGCTTGTATATAAAATGAAATTAAATCAATCTGTTTATACCTTTATAACGTTAAACGATATCGAAATAAGTTTTTCTAAAAATGAAAGTTTTGAATTGATAAATAAACCTGACTATTATTTAAATAAATTCTTTTATGGCAGTTTAGCACTGTTCTTTTTAAAAAATGAATATGAGTTTAAGATTATAAAATATGAAAATAAAAAGCTTTATATAATACCTTCTTTTTTTGAAAATGCGGATGAGATTCAAGCATTATTAATATAAATTGATAATTGTTGAAACAAAATCAAAAAAAATCCAAAATGTGTTTTCCTTTTTTTGGCACTAAACACATAAGCCCTTAGCGAAGAATCTGCGACGACGAAAAACATCTTTAAGTAAAAGTTTGTTTAAACGTCGAGCATCGTCGCGCCTGAGCGGACGATGCGCAAAATAATTTTTATAAATGTCAATTCAACGCATCGCCCCTTAACAGAAGACGATGCCCGACAGTAAAGACCCCGCTTCGACTAAGGAACGGTGTAACCATCTTATTGTTTGCTATAAATTGCCGGAAATAAATTTTTTACAGTAATCTTTTATTTGTTGTCGCACTTTACGAAACTGCTCTTTAATTTCTTCTTCTGTTCCTGTTGCTTTTGCAGGGTCAGGAAAATTTTGATGAAACTTTTTTGCTTTTGCAGGGAAGAAAGGACAACGTTCTTTGGCATTGTCGCAAACGGTAATTACAAAATCAAAGTCAATGTTGCGATATTCATCAATATTGTTTGATGTATGATGCGAAATATCAATGCCATCTTCTTTCATAGTTTCAATGGCTCGTGGATTCACGCCGTGCGTTTCAATGCCTGCACTATAAACTTCTGCTTTGTCGCCTGCAAATTGTTGCAGGTAACCTTCCGCAATCTGGCTTCTGCAACTGTTACCTGTGCATAGCACCAAAATTTTTTTCTTTCTCATTGTTACACGAATAACCAAATAATATTTATGATACAAAACTTTGCATCAACGCCAAAGATGAGTTGCAAAACAATTACCGATGTTGTTATAATAATTGGTTTGCGAAATTAGTTGCAACAATCTGTGCCGCAACAAGACTTAGATTTTTCTGCATAAACTGTAATGCTAAAGATGCCTGAGTTTCCTGTTTTAAAATTGACGAGTTCTTTTTCGTTCAAATAATTTTTCAAAATGTCGCCAGGAATATTGATCGGTTTTTCTTTTTGAATGGTGATGTTGCTGAAACCATTTATTTTAATCAGTTCCAAATAAGTTTCTTTTTGTATTGCGCCTGCAACACAACCTGCATACATTTCTGCGTCTTTACGCAACCCTTCGGGAAGTTCACCAATCAGCACAACGTCTGAAATACTAAAGTGTCCGCCAACTTTTAAAACACGGAATATTTCTTTAAACACTTTGTTTTTGTCAGGCACAAGATTTAAAACGCAGTTGCTTACAATTACGTCAGCAACATTTGCAGAAACAGGAATGTTTTCAATATCACCTTGCCTGAACTCTACATTTACGAAACCTAATTTTTGTGTGTTGGCTCTTGCTCTTTCAATCATTGCAGGTGTAAAGTCAATGCCAATTACTCTGCCATCTGCACCCGTTTCGTTTCTTGCAATGAAACAGTCGTTGCCTGCACCGCTGCCTAAATCAATTATTGTGTCGCCTTTTTTTATTTTGGCGAATTGTGTTGGTAAGCCGCAACCTAAACCCAAATCTGCGTTAGGATTGTAACCTTCTACGCTGCTGTAATCATCAGTCATGATGTTGTAAACTTCAGTTGAGCAGCAACCAGAACCGCAGCAGGAAGATTGATTTGTTTCTTTGTCCTGTAAAGCAATTTCGCTGTATTTCTGCTTTACAATTTCTTTTAGTTGTTCTGAACTTTGCATTTTGATTCTTTTATAATTAACAACAATTGTTTTTCTTTTCGAGTTTGGCAGCAATAGTTGAAAAATATTTTTGCAGCTTATCAATTGCTTTTTCGTCAATGCAATAACAAATGCTGTTGCCTTCAACGTTGCCTTTAATTAGTCCTGCATTTTTCAGCTCTTTTAGATGTTGGGAAATTGTTGGTTGAGCCAATGGAAGTTCGTTTACAATGTCGCCGCAAATGCAAGTGTCAACCTTTACAAGATATTCAATGATGGCGATTCGCGCAGGATGCCCCAATGCTTTTATCATTGTTGCAATGCTATTTTGCTTACCGGTAAAATTTTCTGTCTTTGTCGCTCCCATGATCTTAATTTAATATTGCAATATTACGATAAAGATTTAACAGAGCTTTTTATGTATGAAAAGTGATAGCTATTATTAAACGTCGGGCATCGCCCCGCCTGAAGGGATGGAAGTTTATTAATTACTGTCTCACCCTAAACACAAGCTATGCTATGAAGACCCGCTTCGACTAAATTTATAAAGGTTTAAAAAGCAAGAACAAAACAACCACTTCGTACGTCATGCCCAACTTGATTGGGCATCTCATGCTTAGAGACATTTTACAAATAACATTATTATGAGATTATCTCGTAATAATTATTTTCTAAGGCCTCGATGAATGCTTCGCATTTCCCGCCTTCGCGGGAATGACGGGCAGTTTGTTGATTGG
>Ga0206952_10241_pt1 | contig 13338 bp, 18 predicted proteins | sample Alteio_BWOrgHeat_39_FD_152966 | JGI IMG/M metagenome (GOLD analysis project Ga0206952, IMG submission 152966) | Enriched cells from forest soil in Barre Woods Harvard Forest LTER site, Petersham, Massachusetts, United States -... | ecosystem: Environmental > Terrestrial > Soil > Temperate forest >... | reverse complement strand
CCTTCTCACAAAGTCTGGTAATTATGCCAAAAAGATCTCAAATGTCAAATGAAATCTTTTTTGCTTTTAAGCCAAGGCGTAAATTTTATCCAAGATGCGCTGGGAGGCTTCTTGATAGGTAGGGGCATCCTTGACGGAAAAAGGCTCTCCGAAGGTGGCGGACACAGGGCCTCTTTTGAAAAATTTGGTACCGGGCGCCATGACTTGATCGGTCCCCCGCATATAGACAGGCAGTATCGGAACACCGGACTTCATGGCCAAAAAACCGACCCCTGCCTGGGCATGGGACGGCTCATTGCCGATCCGCCGGGTCCCCTCCACAAAGATCAAGATCACACGGCCTTCTTTCAGGCGCCTGAGCGCTTCTCTCATAGCGCCGAAATCCGATTCCCCCCTTTTGACCGGAAAAGCCCCCAATTGTGTCAAAAAAAATCCCAACAGGCCTTTAAATAGCTCCACCTTGGCCATAAAATTCAAACGCCTTACGGAACATATCCCCAAAACAACCGGGTCCAGATTACTGATGTGATTGCTGGCTAAAATGAACGCGCCCTTACGCGGGATGTTGCGGGTCTGATAGGCTTTATAAGGGAAGTAAAGCCAGCTTAAAACCTTGGTCCCAAAATAGGTGAAGTAATAGATCATGGAAGATCACTTGGGGTCTATCTGTTGACGGCCGAATTCCAGGAGGTCTTGGGATCTCTTGAGTGTTTTGGCTTCCGAATAAATTCGCACCAGCGGTTCTGTGCCCGAGGGGCGGAACATCAACCAGTCTTCATTCTCACAGATGAGCTTGACCCCATCAAAATCCTTGACCTCAACGACCTTTTTGCCTAAAACAGAACCGATCGTTTTTAATTTGTTTAGATCGACTTTTTTAGCGTCCATCGAATAATCCAGACGCGAATAATAATAACACCCGAATTCACGCTCCATGTCTTCGACCAATTGCCTGAAATTCTTCTTATTATAGACCATCATCTCCAACAGCAAAAGCCCGGCCAGGGTGCCGTCACGTTCAGGGATATAATTGGGAAATCCCATGCCTCCGGCCTCTTCTCCGCCGGAAACTATCTTTTCAGACATCATCAAATCGGAAATATATTTAAAGCCTACCGGGGTTTCGTAAAGTTTACGGCCGAGTTTCGACGCGATATGGTCCATCATGGTGGTCCCGCACAGGGTCTTGATGATACCGCCTTCCAGTTTGCGGTTACGCACCAGATGCAAGGTCAAAAGCCCTAAAATCTTCTGGGGGGAAACAAATTCACCGCCTGGCATCACCGCGGCCACACGGTCAGCATCCCCATCGAGCACATGGCCAAAATCAAATTTTTCTTTTTTCATACGGCCCATCATGACCTGTAGGCATTCGGGGATGGGTTCCGGCTTGCTGCCGTCAAAACCGGGATTCACATCTTCACGCATCAGGGTAAGCTTGATATCCGTGCCCTTTAGTATTTCGAGCATCAAGTCACGGCCGCTGCCATGCATGATATCCGCCAGGACCTTGAATTTAGCGGTCTTCATTTTCTTTAAGTCCAGATAAGCACGGATAAATTTGACATACTCTATTTTAAAATCATGCACAACGATCAAGCCCTGATCAACAGCCTCAGGACAGGCCATACGCTTCACTGGCGTCTGGCCCAAATAACTCTCAACGAGATTGGTGATATCTTTGGAAGCAGCTCCTCCTTGGGCAGTTTTAATCTTAATACCGTTAAATCTGGCGGGATTGTGCGAAGCTGTGATCATGATACCGCAAACATTGGAAAGCCCGACAACTCCGAAACTTAAAGCAGGGGTGGGTAAAGATGTGTTTGATAGATATGTTTTGATGCCATTGGCCGCGAAAACCTCAGCAACAGCCTGGGCGTATTCAGCGGAAAGAAAACGGTTGTCAAACCCCACCGAAGCGCTCTTGAGCAAGAATTGAGGATTATCTTTATTGGCCCAATCAGCCACGGCCTGGGCCACGATACGGACGTTTTCAAAAGTAAAGGTGTCTGAAATGACCGCGCGCCAACCATCGGTACCGAATTTGATCTGGGATTTGATATCGCTCATAATACCCTTTCTATAACAAAACCCTTAATAACCGTACAACCGGTAACGCTTAATATAACGGATAACTGCCTTAGGCGTCAAATACCAGATTGATTTCTTCGTTTTCAAACGCTGGCGGATATCGCTGGAAGAAATATCAACGGCCGGCATATTGATCTTCACATAAGGCCAGCGCTTGGGATAATTCTTGTCAAAACCCGGGCGGTTTAACACCACCAAACCGGCCAATTTTAAAATACCCTGCGGGTCTTTCCAGCGGTGAAAGGTCCTTAAATTATCCGCTCCCATCAATAAATAAAATTTGGATTGCGGGTACTTGGTTTTTAATTCTTTTAAGGTGTCGACCGTATAAGAAACCTGGCCCCGGCGCAACTCCCCATCGTACAATTTAAAGGCGCTGTTACCTTTAATGGCCTCTTTGACCATCACTAAACGCTTGGACGCGGCAGGCAAAGGATGAGTGGTTTTAAACGGCGAACAATTCGCCGGTACAAAGAACACCGCGTCCAGCTTCAAAGCTTCCGCGGCACTTTGGGCCATCAGCAAATGGCCGAAGTGGATGGGATCAAAACTGCCGCCTAAAATACCTATACGTTTCATTTTCGGATCTGCCCGTTGCCATAAATTTCATATTTATAACTGGTCAGGCCTTCCAAGGCCATGGGCCCGCGCACATGTAATTTATCCGTGCTGATGCCCACCTCGGCGCCAAAGCCGAATTCGTACCCGTCGGTAAATCGGGTTGAAGCATTGACATAAACGCACGCTGAATCCACCGCGTCCAAAAAAGCCTGTGCCTGGTCTTTATTCTTGGTGACAATGGTATCCGAATGATGTGAACCGTAGGTATTGATATGTTCAATGGCCGCTTTAAGATCCTCCACCACTCTGACCGAAAGGATCAAATCCAGATATTCCGTACGCCAGTCTTTTTCAGTAGCATTTTTGACACCATCTTTAACAATGGCGCGCGTGGCCGCGTCCCCGCGGATCTCGCACCCGAACTTTTGCAAATCCTCGATCATCAGCGGTAAGAATTTCCGGGCCACGGCACGGTCAACCAGCAAGGTTTCCATGGCATTGCATACGCCGGGCTTTTGAAGCTTGGCGTTCATGGTGATGCTATGCGCCATACCCAGGTCCGCTTTATCACTGACGTATACATGGCAAACGCCCTTGAAATGCTTAATGACCGGGATGCTGGAATTCTCGGCCACGAAACGGATCAATTCTTCGCCTCCGCGCGGGACGATCACATCCAAATACTCATCCAGCTTCAAAAGTTCATGTACCGCCTGCCGGTCGGTTGATGCGATCAACTGCAAAGCATCCAGAGGGATCCTGGTTTTCTTTAACCGGCTTTTTAAAATTTTAAAGATCGCCTTATTCGAATGAATAGCTTCCTTGCCACCTTTAAGGATGGCGGCATTACCGGATTTCAGGCACAAGGCCGCGCAATCAGCGGTAACATTGGGCCGCGATTCATAAATAATGCCCACAACACCTAAAGGCACGCGGATTTTTTTGATCAACAAGCCATTGGGACGCTTGATAGTTTCCAGCAATTGGCCAACAGGATCTTTCAACTTAGCCGTTTCCCGCAAACCATCAGCCATCGCGGAAATACGTTTAGGATCAAGCGTCAGGCGGTCAATAAGGGCTTTGGAATAATTGGCTTTTGAGGCAGCAGCCAGATCTTTGGCGTTTTCCCTAATTAAATAGGACTGCTGGGCTTCTAAAGCTTGGGCCATTTGGATCAGCGCGTGGTTTTTCTCCTTCGCGCTGACCAAAGCCATCTGATAGGAAGCTTTTTTAGCTGCCTTTGCTATTTTTAAAATGTGAGCGGATAAATTCATATTTTAAAATACGTCCCGACAGGTTCACCTGAAGTTATTTTCACTAAAACATCCTGAACATTACCCCCAGCAATAATACAGGGAATGTTCTTTTCCCTGGCGATCTGCACAGCATCAATTTTAGTCTTCATCCCACCCCGGGCCACCTGGATGTTGGAGGTCCCTGATGACACGGTTAATATTTCATGGGTGATTTCCTTAATTTCCCGGTACACTTTTTTATTAATATCTAACAGCCCATCAACATCAGAAAGGATCACCAAAAGATTCGCGTGCAAAAGTTTTGCGACCAAAGCGGAAAGTTTATCATTGTCCCCGAACTTGATCTCTTCGGTTGATGTGGTGTCATTTTCATTGATGACCGGCACAACGCCTTTTTGCAATAACGCATCCAATGTATGGCGTACGTTTAACGTACGCGCATCTTTACCAAAATCATCCCAGCTCAATAAGACTTGCGCGCATTTCAAACCGACTTTCTTGAACGACTCAATATAATTACGCATTAATACCGCCTGGCCAATGGCCGCGCGGGCTTGCAAAGCTCCCAAGTCAGTGATACGCCTGGTCTCGGCCAACTCCCCCATGCCTAACGCAATGGCACCGGAAGAAACCAAAACAACCTCAATGCCTTTTTTATGTAAATGGCTGATCTGTTTGGCTAATGAATTCAACCGCTCCCTGCGCGCCTTGAATTTTTTGTCTACGATCTGGCTGGAGCCGAGCTTGACAACGATCCGTTTAATAGGTCTTTGAAATGTGCGTGTCATGTTCAATCTGCATTCTTGCCGTAATAGGCAAGGGCTCGTTTAGATTTCTTTAAATAGGTCGACCAAATACCATACCAAACAAGAAGACTAAGAATGACCCTGCCATAACTTAGTACTATTTTCAGAGGATCGACGGCAAGGGGAAAGTATTCCAAAATTACAACAAATAAAAACACCCCCAGTGATACCCAAAAATACCAGGCCATCAAACCAAGCGTTTCATCAGGCGTTACCAGATCTTTCTTTTTGACTGTCCTTATCAGCCAACTGAACAAGAAGGCAACAAAAATGGCGCGCAAAAATAAAAAGGATGCCTCTATTAAATGAACGAAATCAGCTGCCTTAAAAAGAAGGAATAAATATAGTACCACTTCCAGAATAGACGCGACTAAACTGATCCATAAGCCTATATAAAAGAACCTAAGCCATCCGCCAAACTCGTTCAAAGGTTTTACCATAGATCTCCTTTTTTATACCCCGAGCGCCCTCAATTTAAACATAAAAAATAACACAACAACTAAAATAACCACGATAAAAATATTTAGCATGACCCTGTCAGCTTCTTTTGAATCTTCTTTAAGCTGCATTTCATTTTTCATTTCAAAATCCTTAATAATACCAACTGCTTTATCATATGCCTCTTCAGGAACAAATACGTTGACTAAAGTAGAGTCTACAAGACTAAAACGAGAATAACTGGCTGGAGTTTCTATCCTAACTTCTATATCTTCTTTGTCTAATAATGCCCGGTACTCGTTTGCGACCACAATATAAAATCGCCCCAGCAGCTTCATTATTTATTTTACCCCATTTTCTAAATTTGATGGCTTAACGGAACACATTTGTTCTAAACACAACGTTTTAGGAGCCGGTTCCATTTTAACATATGCGCATTTAACCGCAGCCGCAAGTTCATTTTGATATTCTTCACCCTCTGTTTTAAATTGTTTATTCACCGCAGTCCAGCCGCCGCATTCATCATGGATCGGCACACATTCCACATCAGCTGTGCACGCGACCCACTTGTCCCAATTCTTCCCGCCTTCCTGATAATCATAGGCATAGGTATTCGAGACAGCGATTAAGACAAAAAAAACAATAATATAAACTGTTTTCATATTTCTAATCCCCAGCGTTTAATTCCACAATGCCTTGCCGTTGCTTTTCTGGAAACTCGCCACTGCTTTGTTGGCCATGGCATATGTTTTTATTAACCTTTTATACCTGCACGCGGCTTGGTATTCATTAAGCAAATGCTTCAGTATGCGGGCTTTGGGCAGCGGTAATTTGGCTATGACTTGTTCTATTTCTTTGACTAATGACATTGATCCTTCCTTTCGTGAGAATGGCATATTCTTTTATTATAGCAATGATCCGATCGTTGCCAAAAGCTTATCCAGGCCTTTTTTTTCTTTGGCGGAAATGGAAATGATATCCTTGGTGACTTTGCGTTTGAACCTTGCCAGATTTTTCTTGGCATCAGGCAGGTCCATTTTATTGGCCACCAGGATACGGTGCTTTTGCAAAAGTTCTTCGCTGTACAGGTCCAGCTCCTCGCAAATCTTATAATAATCATCGATGGGATCACGGTCTTCACTGCCGGACATATCGATCACATGCACTAAGATCTTAGTACGCTCGGCATGTTTGAGGAATTGATGGCCCAGCCCTTTGCCCTCATGGGCGCCTTCGATCAATCCCGGCAGGTCCGCCATCACAAAATTCTTGTCTTCATCATCTTCATCTTTAACGATCCCTAAGATCGGGGCCCTGGTGGTAAAAGGATAGTTAGCGATCTTGGACTTGACCTTGGACACCGCGCAAATGAGCGTTGATTTGCCGGCATTAGGGAATCCGATCAATCCCACATCCGCTATGATCTTGAGCTCCAGGCGTATCATGCGCTTCTCACCTGCGTGAGGAGGCAAAACCGTGCGGTTATGGTTATTCCCGCGGCCGCCTTCGCCGCCACGGGCCACGATCACGCTTTCCCCATGCGTGGCCATATCGCGGATCAACAGGTCCGTGTCATAATCCCACAGCACCGTCCCCACGGGAACACGCAAAATAAGGTCTTCGCCCCTTTTGCCGGTTTTATTATTGCTGCTGGCATGGCCGCCGCTTTTGCCCACATAATGCTGTTTGAAACGGTAGTCCAAAAGGGTATGCAGATTACGGTCCGCTTCAAAGACAATATTCGCGCCCCGCCCGCCATCGCCGCCGTTGCAAATGGGATAACGCGTGTACTTATCGCTATAATGGCTTTCGCAGCCTTTGCCGCCATTACCGGCCTGGACTTCAATACGTGCCTGATCAACAAATGCCATAAAATTTATCCTAAAGCAAAAATCCCGGTGCCCCGCGACCTAGCCGGGAGACCGGGATCTTAAAATTTCAAAAATGATCAAACAGTGATTTTTGCAATTTTAACGGTTGTCAAATCCTGGCGATGGCCATGGGTACGCGCGGAATCTTTGCGCTTGCGGTATTTATACGCAATGACCTTAGGCGCGCGCATTTGGTTAAGGATCTCCGCCTTGACCTCAACATCCTTCAGGTACGGTGTGCCTAATTTAACATTTTTACCGTCGGAATAAAGTAAGACTTTATCCAGAACGATGCTCTTGCCTTTTTCATGGTCCAGACGATTGGCATTGATGACATCGCCTTCGCTGACCTTAAACTGCCTGTTACCCACCTGAACTACTGCGAACATAATAGCCTCCTGAATAATGTCTCTTCTGAAAGCGGGTATTCTACAATGGAATACCCTAAACGTCAATTTATCTTTACCTTGCCGCGGCCCTCACAATAGGGGCAGTTGTGAAATTCCAGGGATTCGATGGTCTTGCCCGTACGCGCGCGGGTCATTTCCACCAAGCCCAGCTGGGAGATACGGTTGACCTCGGTCTTGGCATGGTCTTTGACCAAACCTTCCCGCAGGGCATTAAGCACCTTGCGCTTATGTTCTTCGCGGTTCATATCGATAAAATCAATGACAATGATGCCGCCCAGGTCCCGTAAGCGCAGCTGGCGGGCAATCTCGGGCGCCGCCTCCATATTAACAGCGAAAGCCGCGTCCTCCGGAGTACCCTTGCTCTTAAAACGGCCGCTATTGACATCCACGACCGTTACCCCCTCCGTCGGTTCAATGACCACGTACGCGCCGGACTTCAGGTACACCTTGGGCTCATAAATTTTATCCAGTTCGCGTGCCACATTCCTGGCATCAAACAAAGTTTGGGGACCTGGATGATAATGGATCTTTTCCACCACCTCCTGGCCGATCAAATTCTGCGCGAACTTGCGCATTTTAATGAACTCCTCCTTGGAATCGATGATCACATGCTGCACATCGTCCTTAAGCAAATCCCGGATGACCTTCCAGATCAAAGAACCTTCTTCATAAATGAGGGCTGGCGGTTGTTTTTTCTTGGATAATTCACGGATCTCCTGCCATTTATTGACCAGGAACTTGGAATCGCGAAAGATCTCTTTTTCCCCCTGCTCCATGGAAGCTGTACGGATGATGAACCCTCCGCTTTTAGCAAAGGTGAATGTCTTTAAAATATCCCGCAGGCGCTGGCGCTCTTCAGGCTTATCGATCTTTTTGGAAATACCGCTGTGCTTGTCCACCGGCATATACACCACAAAGCGTCCGGCCAGGCTGACATGGGTGGTGAGCCTGGCACCCTTGGTGCCAAAGGGGTCTTTGACAACCTGCACTAAGATTTCCTGGTCCTTCTTTAAGGGCAGTTCATTCTTGCCCTTTTGGTGATGATGGTGGCGGTTATGATTGTTGGGTTGAGGCCCCTGAGAAGCCGGCGCGGCTGCCGCAGTTTCCGCGGGCTTGGGGAAGATCATGTTGAGGATCTTTTGCGGCGTGCTTGGTTTGGGCTCATCCTCGATCTTCTCAATATCATTGAGAAAAGGATTGTCAGCGTCCGTCAAATACAAAAAGCCGTTTTTTTTCCTGCCCGATGTTGACAAAAGCCCCGTTGATCGACGGCAAGATGGACTCGACCTTGCCTTTGTAGATATTGCCGAGCATGGATTGATGGCGGTCAAGCTCAATATAAAAATCATCCAGCTTGCCATCTACCAGGACCGCCACGCGCCGCTCGTCTTGCGCGACTTGAATAAGAATTTCTTTGGACACAGTTTTCCTCCTTTAACGTGTTTTAAAAATGATGTTTAACACGCAGGATGAAAACTATTGGATTGCAGCCGAAGCCGGTTTATCACCAGCCGTGATGATGTGCGGCGTCAGGAAGATCAGCAGTTCGGTTTTGGTCACCGTGGTGTCGTTGTTGCTGAAAAGCTTGCCTAACCAGGGAATGTCGCCCAGGAAGGGAACTTTTTTCTTGACGACGTTCTTGACATCGCTGATCAAGCCCGCGATCACCAGGGTCTTGCCGTTTTCCACCATCACCTTGGTTTGGATGTTGCGATCACTGAGTTCCGGTATTTGCACGGGCGGGTTTGAACCCGAGGCCTGCTGTAACGTCACCAGTTGATCGATTGCTGATATGTCTGGATGCAAGTCCAATGTTATCCATCCTGCGTTGTTCACATGTGGCGTAACCTCAAAATTAATGCCGATAGGTTGAAAGGTGTACCCTGAAATCTGCTGCTGTCCGGTGCTCGCGTTGAACGCATACTGCGGCATCGGATATTGAAGCCCTACATTAAATGTAACTTTTTCATTGTCCAGTGTTACGACACGCGGGTTTGAAAGGGTCCGCGTATTCTGATGCGTGCTCAAAGCTGACAGGGTGGCGGAAAGCGAAGAAGCATTGATGGTCCCATAAGTAAATCCCGCGGCTGTCGCGGATGTGATGCCCGGGACAGGGGCCAGGGAGAAAGAAGTATTGGCCGCCGGAACATATGAGTTAGCCCCCCCTTGTCCCAAAAGTCCTGTTGATTTTGTCTCTGTAAAAGGAAACGTCGTCGGTTTCGCGGCCCCTGAAATGCTCGCCTGCAACACCCAGTCTATGCCCAAATTATCATTATTGTTGAGATCTGTTTCAATGACCTTGGTTTCGATCATCACTTCCTGGGTGATGGTGTCAAGGGACTTGATCACCGCTGTTATCAACTCCAGGTTACTTGTCAGGTCCCGCACAATGATCGCGTTGGTGCGTTCATCAAAATTAATGAACCCGCGTTTACTGATCATTTTATCAATGATCTTCATCACGTCCTCAGCCTTGCCGAAAGAAAGATAAAATGTTTTAGATATCAACGGTTCCTGGCTTTCCAGGGACAGGGAATCCTCACGGTATTTTTTCAAATTCTCAACCGTCATCACCGTTATAATATTGTCCTTGCGGTCATACCCATACCCATAGGTGGAGAGGATCACTTCCAGGGCCTTCTGCCAGGGCACATCTTTCAATTCAATGTTCACCACACCGGTCACATCGGGCGCGGCCACGATATTCACGCCGCTTTTAAAGGCCAGCACTTTCAATACACTCCTGATATCCGCGTCCTGAAAATCCAAACTGACAAGCCCCGGGACCGGAGACACATTGGTTTGGGCCAGGTCGCCGGGAGTTGTTTCACCAGGGCCAGCCGGCACAGCAGCCCAAATCATCGGCACAAAAGCAAAGGCCGCCATCAAAAGACTTAAGCTGGATGCGCGTTTAAGCATTACATCCCTCCCTTTCTAAGTTTTAATATGAACCTGTCGGCGCCCTTCAAAAATTCCACGCGATCAATGGCAATGGTATCTACAACATACGGGCCAATTTGATCATGGACCTTAACAACTTTGCCGTTGACGATGGCGGCATTATTCCCCGACGCGTCCGCCACGATCCCTTCAAGGACCAGGTCATTGACTGACAGATCTTCATCGTAGGTGACCACCATCCCGGCTGAAGACACTAAAGGCACAAAGGGATCACGTTTTCCGTGATCATCATACACAAAAGCCTCTTGGGCACCAGTGGTGAACGCAGTCTCACCATAAACTGAATTCGCGATCAATGATGTTAGCACAAAAATAACGAATCTCATAAGTTTTTAAACCGGATCAACGCCTGTCCACCAAAATGATATCGATGGTCAAAGAAAATGAATGCGTGCTGGTGGCCTTCTCGTCGTTTTGGATAATGAAATCTTTTAAAATGAAATACATGTCTTCATTTTCCAGCTTGTTAAGGAAGTGCCCGAACATATGATATTCGCAACGGGCATTGATCACAATGGGTAAAGCATAATATTTGCCGTCCGCGGCCGCTGTCAGGGTTTCCTGCAGGTTTTTTTCCGGGACCAGCTGGTCGATCTTAACACCGTATTCATTGGCGATGCTGGAAATGGTGCTGAGAATTGCGGGAACTTCCTGGATGGGACGTACCTTCTTACTAAGGGAACTTAACTGAAGGCGCGCGTCCTGGAGGTTTTTCTTGAGCTGATTGATCCTCTGCCTGTCGGTCAACACCTGCTGGGTATCGTCGGACAACTTTTTGATCTGGTCATTTTGATCAGCAATGGCGCCGATCTGAGGCAGGACCAAAAGGAACACATCCAACAGGATGATCAAAACGACCACGCCCGCTAAAATGGCATAACGCGTCTGGTCGTTCAATTTATTGAAATGATCGAGGATTTTAGTCAGGTCGAATTTCATTTTAATTTTGCCATGACGGTAAAGTCCGTCACCTCAACGGCATTTGTCTTGCCGCGCTGGATGGAATTGACTTCCAGCGAAGAAAACCCTTTAATAAAAGCATCATTTTGTTTTAAGGCGGACACGAACAGGCCCACATTATTGATCTCATTGCGTGTTTTGGAGACCACACTGCCTTCTATGGTCAGGCTGGTTTTATCCAAGGCCATTTTTCTGATCCAAAGCCCTCTGGGCAGATCATCGCTGATGACATTGAATTTGGGGGCCCACAACATGGATCTCCGGACCGTCATATCAGAGATCGTGTTGATCCTCTTTTTCAAGTCCCCGGACTCTCTATTGATGTCATCCAATATTTTTTTATCGGGCGCAAGCTTCTGCCATTCTGCCTGATGCGCGGACAACTGCCCAAATCCCATTAACTGCAGTACCCCCAAGACCAGATGGACCGTCACGATCAGCAAGACCAATCCTGACCCCACCCCCAAAAGGATCTCATGGGGGATATTGATCGTCAAGGAATTCGTGTTCCCTTTGCCGTTATTCCTCAAAGCCGCTGGAATTAAATTAATGTCGATCATCGTTTACAATCCCAAACCCAAGGCCACGCCAAGCTGCGCGGCGTAGGCCTGAATGTCCCCGGCTCCCGCCGAAGCGTTTACACGCACACCTGTCAAAGGGTTCCATATCTTGACCGGTAACCCCAAATTTTTTTCGAACACGCCCTGCATGCCATTTAATAATGAACCGCCTCCCCCTAAAAAAAGCTCATCGACCTGGACATTCTTTTCGGTCATGTAATAATCGATCGACAAACGGATCTCGGCGATCAAATTATTGATGGGCATATCACAGGCTTCGATGACCTGGGCTAATTTCTCACCGGGTTGGCGCTTGATGGCTTCGGCCTGGGCCTCATCAACACCAAGGGCATTGGCGATCTTCTTCGTCAATTCCTGGCTGCCGACGAAGATATCCCTGGTAAAGCGCGGAGAAGTGTCTTTAAAGATCATTAGGCAAGACGCCGATCCGCCGATATCCAGCACGGCCTTGGCTTTTCCCGATGCCGTGACCTGCGGCCCCAGCCGGCTAAAAGCATTGGCGAGCGCGATGGAATTGATGGACACACGGTTTAATTCAAAGCCCGCGTCTTTGAACAACTTTAAACGTTCATCCACCATTTCTTTTTTGACGGCCGCCAGCAACACCAGCATTTTCTTATCTTTGCCTTCGGGGTCCAGAATGGAACAATCCGTGTAAATGGTTTTGGCATCAAAAGGAAAATATTTATCCAGGTCAAAAATATAGGATTTACGCAGGTCTTCCAGAGGCATGCGGGGTAATTCCACATAGCGGATCAATGTGCCTTTACCAAAAACCGAGGAAACCAGGAGCTGATCATTGAAACGCAGGCGATCGCCGATCTTCTTTAAAGCGCTCTTAGCATCACTGCCTGCCAGAGGTTCGATGGCCCAACGGCGTATTTCAAAAACCCCGGCAGTTTGCCCTATCTCCACCGCCTTGACCAAGGTAGAACCAATATCTATACCGATGACAGGAAGAGCCGCGGGCTTGGGTATTAAACGGTTGACCAATGACAAATATTGGCCAAACAACTTCTTATGATCCATAAATTTATTTTAACAGATTAGCACAGGAGTGTAAGCAATATCCTGATTTTTTAAGATGACTGCCGGACCGTCGTTTCCAAGAGAGATTTGCGTTTGTCCAGATCGATCATTTGAGAACGCAGGTCATCCAGATCGGCCTTTAGCCCCACGCCCTGACGGTTCAGGTCATCAATGGTGCTCTGTAATTTCCGCTCTTCGACACGCTGATTGTCCGTCATCCGGTCAGTTTGGGCTTTTTTGCCTATTTGCTCCACCAAATTCTTGAACTGCAGATAATTTTCTTCCAGGGTTTTTAACTCCGCTTCCAACTGGCGCAGCTGGGCGTCATCCCACTGGGCTGATACGTCGGCTGAAAGCTTCCCTTGTGGGTACGC
>Ga0206952_10240_pt1 | contig 13483 bp, 14 predicted proteins | sample Alteio_BWOrgHeat_39_FD_152966 | JGI IMG/M metagenome (GOLD analysis project Ga0206952, IMG submission 152966) | Enriched cells from forest soil in Barre Woods Harvard Forest LTER site, Petersham, Massachusetts, United States -... | ecosystem: Environmental > Terrestrial > Soil > Temperate forest >... | reverse complement strand
GCAGACACACTACGGGACTGGGTCAACAACAACAACAGCAAGAGCAGGCGTGGAACGAGGGGTTCACCGGATTAGGGTAGCAAGCTGAGGGGGTGAATGCAAGATGCGGACGACCTGCCGGGATGACATGGAGGGCCAACTAGAAGGCTGCGGCTCCCGCCAAATGCGAAAGATCTGCCGAGTTGTAGGGCCCAGTTTTCGCCATGGCGAGGAGCTGCTCGATGAAGTGGACGAGGCGGAGCTTGTCCATCGTCGTGGCGCCTTTGCCTAGCTCCACATGGCTGATGGCGGGGCTGATCAGCACGGCGCGCAGTTCGTCGTGGGGGATATCCTTGGCTAGCCACAGGGTTTCAGAGGGCGGAATTACATTGTCTCCGGCGCCGTGCAGAAGCATCACAGGAACGTGCAGGCGATAGAGTTGCGAGGCCGGCGAGACCGCATCGGTCTCGGCACGATGCTTTTCGAGATTCGCCAGCAGGATGGGTTTGACCACACTCTCGTCTTCGGCCAGAAGCTTCTGCATGGTGGCCTGGCCGGTGGGGGTCATCTGCGCCGCGAGAGCCTTTGCCTTCGTGACTTCTTCGAAGAGTTGCAGGCGGATCGCCTCGCGAGCGATGGGGACATCCGTGGCGGCGAAATATTCTTCAGGATGGGCATAGATGGCGACGAGTGCGCCATACTCGTGCGAGGGCATGGGCTGCGAATGGCCGTCGGGATATTGGGCGCGGTCGGTGGCGAAGAATTGCATGACGCGGGACATGTCTTCATGCGCGCCTACAGCGACTACGTAACAGATATGCTGTGACGTTGCAGGATCGCTGGCGGCTTGGAGCGCGAGGCCTCCGGCGAAGCTGAGGCCGAGAACACCGACGCAGGGGGTATTCATGCGCTGGGCGAGGTCGGTAGCGGCGGCGGCAATTTCATCGATTGAAACGGGCTTGATTTCGTAGCCGGCGACTTCGGGGAGATTCGGCGTAGAGACGACCAGCCCGGCTCCAGACATCGCCTTGGCGAAACGAATGAGACGGGGCTCGTTGTATCCGAGGTGGTGAACGCCGTGGACGATGACGAGCGCAGGAGCGCGCTTGATATCCGTGGGAAGGTAGAGGCGGGTGTGAAGCGTGCGAGTGTCGCTGGCGAAGGTGGCGTCTTCTGCCTTGATCGGATGAATGCCACGGTTGGCGAAGAACCCTTGGGCCTGTGAGGACTCTATGCGGAGGAGAACGGCGATGGCGCGCAGATGAGCGTAAGTGGGATACCAGGCGAGGGCGAGGATCGTCGCAACCGCTAGGAGAACAATGAGCCAACGCGATGATCGGCGGCGATGAGTTACTGGCGGCATGAGGTGGAGGCGCGGGGCCGACATGGATGGGGTGATGGTAACCCTTCCCTGCTCGCGGGGGAATATCGCTAGTCGACGGGCTTCATGGGGACCTGCGCAGGAGGCGGCCCCTGAATGAGGTCAAGTTGGTGCTGCACCTGCCGCCGAAACTCCAACGGATGCGCAATCCGACGGAAGGGATCGGGCGTACCGCCAACTCCGCGGAGCGTAATCGTTCCGTAGTTCATTACTCGGCCCATCACGGACTGATCGACCATGATGCTCTCGATTCGGTTGAGCATCATCTCTTCGGTGCTGCGGCTGGCGAGGCCCACTTTCACGGTGACGCGTTTGTTGGTGACAGCCATCTCAACCGAGTTACGGCGGATCAGCGCGGTGAGCAGCGAGACCAGTGCAATGACGATGAGGACCGCGCCGCCGATGCGGGCGTAGTGCAGGTCATCCGGCGGGAAATTGGGGTAGCCAGGCAGGCCGAGCGCAAGCCACGCCCCGGCAACGCCGAGGACGATGGCGAAGATCAGGTGGCCAAGGATGACGATCCAGTGCAGGCGGGTGCGGTAGATGACTTGTTCGCCGGGGATAAGGTTTTTGTCGACGTAGCTCATCAGATCTCCAGGATCACGGGCATGATCAATGGACGCCGTTGGGTGGCCTTTGCGATGTATCGTTTCAAATCCTGGCGCACCTTTTCTTTAATAACCCCGTAGTCAGCGATCTCTTCGGGGCTGGATTGGCCGAGGGTCTGTAGGATCGTTTCGCGGGCTTTCTCGACGAAGGCCTCGCCTTCGCTGCCGGGCCCGAAGCCTCGCATCACGATCTCCGGAACTGATTCAACTTTGCCTGTGAGTTTATTGATCGCGATGATGGGCAGCACAAAGCCATCTTCGCTCAGGTGGCGGCGGTCACGGATGACGAGGTCTTCGACGACTTCGCCCATCGAGCCGGAGTCAATGCACACGCGCCCCACGTTTACCTTCCCCGCCTTGCGCGCGCCCAGTTCGTCGAACTCGAGTACATCGCCGCTTTCCAACATGATGACCTGCCCCACCGACCCACGCATGGCCTGCGCGAGTTCGGCGTGCAGCTTCAACTGGCGGTATTCGCCGTGGATGGGAATGAAATAACGCGGGCGAACAAGATTGATGATGAGGCGAAGTTCTTCCTGGCTGGCGTGTCCACTGACGTGAACGGGCGGCGTGGAACCGTCGTCATAAATAACGTGGGCATTGCGACGGAATAGGTGGTCGATGACTCGGTAAATCGATTTCTCATTGCCAGGGATGATGCGCGAGGAGAGCACGACGGTATCGTTAGGCTCGATCTTGGCGTGCTTGTGGTTATCGACGGCCGCGCGCGACAGGGCCGACATCGGCTCGCCCTGGGTGCCGCTGATCATCACGCAAACTTTCTCCGGCGCATGATCGCGAATCTGCCCCGGCGTGATGAAAGTGTTCTCCGGAAAGTCGATATACCCCAGGTCCTGCGCGATCTCGACCGACTCGTTCATCGACCGCCCCACCAGCGCGATCTTGCGACCAGAGTTGTAGGCGGCTTCGACAGCGAGATTAATACGATGGATCGACGACGAGAAGCACGCGATAAACAGCCGCCGTGGCGCGCGATGGAATATCTCCGCAAACCGCGCCCGCACCGCCCGCTCGCTCGGCGTATAACCGCGCCGCTCGACGTTCGTCGAATCCTGGAAGAGAGCGAGGACATTTTCCTTGCCGTATTCGGCGAAGGCATGCAGGTCGAAGAGCTTATTGTCCGTCGGCGTTGGATCGACCTTGAAATCACCGGTATGAATGATGATGCCAACCGGAGTGTGCACCGCCAGCGCAACGCAATCGACGAGCGAGTGCGTGACCTGCATGGCATGGATGGTGAAGATTCCGACCTTGAAGCGCTGGCCGGGAGTGATCTCGTTCAGGACGGCGTCGTCCAGCAGCCCATGCTCTTCGAGCTTCCCTTCGACGTAAGCGAGAGTGAACTCGGTGCCGTAGATAGGGACGTTCAGTTCGCCCAGGACCCAGGGCAGTGCACCGATATGGTCTTCGTGCCCGTGGGTGAGGATGATGGCACGGACTTTGTCGCGATTTTCAATGAGGTAGCTGATATCGGGCACGACAATATCGACGCCCAGCAGCTCGGCCTCGGGAAACATCATGCCGGCATCGATGACGATGATGTCGTCACCGTAGCGAACGGCCATACAGTTCATGCCGAACTCGCCAAGACCGCCTAACGGGATTACTTGAAGTTTTCCAGAGGCCATAAGAAGAAATGATGCTATCACGCGGAGCATCGCGGGAGAGGCGGCTGCAATCTAATGAATGCACGCCTATACTTGAAGGACACTATGGCAGACCCGCAAAAGAAGGGCTGGCTCGCGCGCCGTATCCAGACAGGAATACAGAAGGGGCTGACGCGCGCCTACTCAACCTTTGCGGTGGATCCCAACAACTACCTCACGCACCTGCGCACGGCGCACAATCTTCCGGTAGTGAGCTACCACGGGCTTTATTCCGTGCCGGTGGAGCAGCTTGATGATGTCGCCAGCGACACGGTGCGCGCCTCGATGAAGCTGGCAATGGCGGAAGGCGCTGGGTTTGGGCTCGGCGGCTTCCTGACGATCGTTCCCGACCTCAGCATTCTCGCGGCAATCACCATGCGGATGATCCAGAAACTCAGCTTGATCTACGGCTTCGAATTCAATTCCGATAACGAAATGGCAGAACTCTGGATCGCCGCGGCCAGCGCAGCCGGCGTGGACATCAGCCGCGAACTGCTGGAGCGCGAGGTAGTGCAGCGGTTCATTCCGAAGGTGATCCAGCGGATTGCGGCGCGAGCAAGCGTGGAAGTCGTCGAAAAATGGAGCGCCCGCATCATTCCACTCGCAAGTTCCGTGATTGGCGGCGGACTGAACTACTTCTTTGTTCGCGCGTGGGGCCAACGGGCCGCCAGTCACTTCCGCGAGAAACATTTAGCGCGTCGCGAGGCGATGCGATTGCAGGACCGGCAGGACGTGCATCCGATTTTGCTGCCACCAGCAAGCATGTAAAACCACGGCTTGAGCTTGTAATGCAATTGCATTACAATACTTAGTATTAGGGGGAGTTTGCAATGATCTCAAGCGCGCTGGTACAAACCCGAGTCGACCCAGCGGTAAAGGAACGTGCAGCGGCTGTGCTGGAGAAGTCCGGACTCACAGTTTCAGACGCAGTTCGAATCCTGCTCACCCGCATCGCGAATGAAGGCGCACTGCCGTTCGTTTTGAGCGATAACTCTCCCGCACATGATGCTTGGTTTCGCGCGAAGGTCAACGAGGCGCTTTCAGACAGCCGACCTGCTGTCGCTCATGACCTTGTGGAAGCGCGTTTCGCGAGCCGTCGCCGGCGCGCAGCGCGCAAAGCACGGTAATGCGGATCGAGTGGTCCGTTTTCGCAATCAGCGACCGCGAAATGATTTCGATTACATTGAGACAGAGAGTCCGCAGAACGCGCTTCTGGTAGATGAACGTATCCAGACGCAGGTTGAAATCCTGGCCCGGTTTCCTGAGAGCGGACGCCCAGGCAGGATCAACGGAACGCGCGAGTTCATCGTCGAGCACACTCCCTTCATCGTTACTTATCTCATTCAAGGCGACGTCGTCCGCATACTGCGCGTACTTCACGGGGCACAACAATGGCCTGATGCCATGTCGCCCAGTTAGCGGGACACTTCCTGGACGACGGACGACCGCCGGCCGACGGCCGGCAGGTACTCCCCTTCCCACTTCGCCACGACAACCGTTGCCAGGCAATTTCCAATCACGTTGACCGCAGTGCGTCCCATGTCCATCAGCTGATCGATCCCCAGTAAAACGAAGACCGGTTCAACCGGCAAGCCAAAGGAGCCGACCGCTGCGAGCAGGATGACAAGCGACGAGCGCGATACACCGGCGACGCCCTTGCTCGTCAGCATCAGAGTGAGCATGATCAGGAGTTGCCGACCAAGGGCGAGGTGAATGCCGCTGGCCTGCGCGACGAAAATCGCCGCGAGCGAGAGATAGAGGGTGCTGCCAGTGAGATTAAAGCTGTATCCGGTGGGCATGACAAAGGCCACGACGTTGCGCGGTACGCCGAACGCCTCCATAGATTCCATGGCGCTCGGCAGCGCGGCTTCGGAGTTGGCGGTGCCGAAGGCGATCGTCGCTGGCTCGGCGATGGCGTTGAGAAAGGGACGCAGCGGAATCTTCATCAGCAAGAGTACGGGAAACAGAACGCCAACAATAAAGACAGCGAGTGCCACGTAGAGCGCCAGGATCAGCTTCGCAAGGTTAACCAGGATGCCGAGACCGGTGTGACCCACGGTGTAGCAAATGGCGGCGCCGACCCCAATTGGCGCGAACAGCATAACGATGTTCGTGAACTTGAACATCACCTCCGCGAGCGATTCGCAGAAGCTCAGCATCGGACGACGCCTCTCCTCGCGCACGCGCGCCAGGCCGATGCCGAAGATGATGCTGAAGACAACGACCTGCAGGATCTGGCCATCGGCTACCGCTTTGGCGATGTTTTCGGGAAAGACGTGAAGGATCGTATCGGAGGCAGTGAGTTTTTGCGCGGAAAGATCGGCGGCGGTGGTGGTCGTCGGAATCTGCGCGCCAACCCCAGCCTTACTGATGTTGATGGCGAAGAGACCGATGACCAAGGCGAGCGTGGTAAGGATTTCGAAGAAAACGATCGATTTGACGCCCATGCGCCCGACCGCCTTCAGATCGCTGTGACCGGCGATGCCGACGACAAGCGTGGCGAAGATGAGTGGGGCGATAACGGTCTTGATGAGGCGCAGAAACACAAGCGCGAGGACGCGAACATTAAGGTGTCGATCGTCGGCAAGTTGAGGAAAGTCATGGCCGGCAACCGCGCCGACGATCATGGCGACGAAGATCCAGGTGGTGAGCGAGCGTTTGGCGACGCCATGGACCAGGAGAGCAGCAACCATGACCCAGCGGGCAGTCATGAGGAGCGCCGGCGAAAGATGCAGTGCGCGGTCGGCGACGGTAAGAACGGCGGCGAAAGTGAAGGCCGCCAGCGCGATGTAGAGAGTTGTTCGCTTCATGACGCAGTCGAAGATCGAGAAACGAAAGTCACATCCTCCAACGGATTCTCCCCGCCAAACACGCGGCCGTAGCGAGATAAATTGAATAACATAATCTCGCCACCATACTCCTCGATATACCACTGAGTCTCTGGATTTGGCGCGTCAGGATCTGCTACGAATTCAACCTCACCCGGATCCTCGGAGAACAGTATTCGATCGCCCTTCTTGACCTCTTCTCCGGTTTGGTAGAAAAACTTCATGCGCGGCGTTATCGCAACAGGTCCTCGAGTTCTACACCCTTATCGGTCTTCTCGTCACGATACTTCACAATCACCGGCGCATAAAGGGATAGTCCCCACTCTTGCGCCTTGCCGCGCGAGATCGCGCGCGATCCCGGAACGACGACAGCGCCAGCGGGAACCTCTAACGGCTGATCGGTCGAGGAACGATAGATCTGCTCGCGAACGATGTCGAAGAGCGGAGTAGATCGCGTCAAGATAGTTCCGGCCCCAAGCACCGCGCGTTCGTGAACGATCGTGCCTTCATAGACACCGCAGTTACCGCCGACGAGGACGTCGTCTTCAATAACGACAGGCGTGGCATTGACAGGTTCGAGGACGCCTCCGATCTGGGCGGCGGCGCTCAGGTGGACGCGCTTGCCGATCTGCGCGCAGGAGCCAACGAGAGCGTGAGAGTCGATCATGGTGCCTTCGTCAACGTAAGCTCCCACATTGACATACATCGGCGGCATGCAGACGACGGAGGCCGCGAGATAGGCACCTTCGCGCACCGTAGACCCACCGGGAACGATCCGAACTTTCTGTTCGGGAGAGAAATGGCGAACCGGGTAAGTATCCTTGTCGATAAAGGAGAAGGATTCGCAGGATTCCATCTCGGCGAGTTGGCCGAGCCGAAAGCCAAGGAGAATTCCCTGCTTCACCCACTGGTTCGCAGACCAACGTCCATCGCGCTTTTCGGCGGAACGCACCTCGCCGCGCGATAATGCTTCGCGAAGGCGGAAGAAGACCTCCCGGGCCCCGGGTGCCTGTGTGGCTTGCGCGCCCATGGCGTAGAGTCGTTCGATGTCGTGTTGAAGAGAAGGCATCGCCGCGAGTATACCTGCCGAGTTCGCCGCACCCAAAGTTTAACTTCGAGGGCCGATTGTGCATCTTACAAATGGAATGGACGCTCTCGCTCCCCTGCTGAGTCGAACGTTAGTGCTGGTCGCGCACCCCGACGATGAGTCGATCTCGTGCGGCGCGCTGTTGCAACGGATGCGTGACCCGTTGGTCGTCTATGCGACGGACGGAGGCCCCGAGGACGAGTATTTCTGGAAACAGTATGGGTCGCGTGAGAACTATGTCGCAGTCCGACAAAAGGAAGCGGAGACGGCGCTGGCCGCCGTGGGTGTACGCGGAGCGACGTGGTTGAAGAATGAAGATGGGACGGCGTTCATGGATCAGCGCCTGTTTCGCTATGTGCCGGAGGCCATGGAGTCCCTGCGGCAGATTGTCGGGGAGCGCAAGCCGGAAGTCATTCTGACGCTGGCTTATGAAGGCGGCCATCCGGACCACGACACCTGCAATTTTCTGGGAAAAGAGATCGCGAGAGAGTTTGGGTTGCCAGCGTGGGAAGCGCCACTCTATTTTCGTCGCGCGGGAGAGGATATGTTACTCCAGCAGTTCCACACGACGAACGGAACCGAGATCGAGTTGACGCCTACAGAAGACGAGTGGCAGCGCAAGCTGGCAATGGCGAAGGCGTACGTGTCGCAGAAGCTCACCGTGAGTCTCTTTGAAAATAATCGGCAGGAAAAGTTTCGCCCGATGGCGAAATACGACTACAGCCGTCCACCGCATGAGGGGGTTTTGAACTACGAGGCGTGGAAGTGGCCGATCACCGGGCAAGAGGTCGCCGACAGGCTCCAGGAGTATCGGCAGGCAGAGCGGCGGGCGGAGAGGGCAGGGTGATGCGCATCCTCTATATTGCGTACCCGCTGCTGCCGGTGACCGACGCCAGTGCGGGCGGCGCGGAGCAAATGCTGGGAACGTTGGAGCGCGAGATGCACCGGCGAGGACACGCGACGACCGTGGCGGCGTGCGCCGGATCCCAGGTCGCAGGGCGACTGATCGCGACGGGCTCGGCGCCAACGGAGACAGACACATTTGAACAGCGAAACCGTGAACATCAGGCCGTGATTCACGAACTATTACGCCGCGAGAGTTTTGATGTGATTCACGACAAGAGCGGCAGCTTCTTCGCGAATGCTGACCAGGTGCAAACGCCACTTCTCGCGACCCTCCACTTGCCTCGGAGTTTTTACGGCGATGTGGATTGGCACGGACTGCCATCCCAAATTCGCCTGAACTGTGTTTCCGCCGCACAGGCGCACACGTTTGCGGACGTGCTGAATGTGGCAGGTTGGGTGCTGAACGGCATCGCGGTTGAGCGCTTCCCTCTTCGAACCGAAAAAGACAACTACTTGCTTTGGATGGGACGCATCTGCGAAGAGAAGGGTCCGCACCTTGCAATTCAAGTTGCCATGCAGACAGGGCGGCGGCTGGTAATCGCGGGACAGGTCTATCCCTTCCGCTATCACCAGGAGTATTTTGCCCGTGAGATTAAGCCCCACCTCAGCGAAGCGATCGAATTCGTCGATACGCCGTCGTTCGAACGCAAACTAGAGCTCTTGGCACGAGCATCAGCCCTCCTCGTCCCTAGTTTGGTTGATGAGACGAGTTACCTGGTCTCCCTCGAAGCAATGTCCTGCGGAACGCCAGTCATTGCATTCCGTCGCGGGGCGCTGCCGGAGATAGTCCACGACGGGATCACAGGGTTCGTGGTGGACGATTTGCCAGCAATGTCCGAAAGCGTCGAGCGCCTCGGCGAGATAAGCCCGGAGGCCTGCCGAGCCCACGTGGAGCAGCATTTTTCGGCCACCCGCATGGCCGACGATTACTTAAAGCTTTACCAAGCCATGATGGGGCACGCGATGGGAGAAGCCGCCTGACGGTGTAACATCATGGGCAGGTGCCACATGGTCACGCTCGACGCTTTCCGCCAAGCTCAGCAGCGACTCCGGGGAGTCGCGGCGCGCACGCCACTCATTGAATACTTCCCTTCTGGATCGGCCGTCCAGCAGCACGATCGTGTGTTGCGGGTGAAGCCCGAGTCGTTACAGCCGATTGGATCGTTCAAACTACGCGGCGCCTACAACAAGATCGCGACCCTTTCCGACGCGGAACGTCAAAGAGGGGTGATCACCTACTCCAGCGGCAACCATGCGCAGGGCGTGGCCTTCGGCGCGCGTGCCATGGGGGTGAAAGCTTGCATCGTGATGCCGCGCAATGCCCCCAAAATCAAAATGGACGCTACCAAGGCCCTTGGCGCTGAGGTGGTCACGGTGGGATTGGCGAGTTCCGAGCGGCGCAAAAAGGCCGAAGAACTGGCGCTGGAGCACGGATACGCCATCGTGCCGCCCTATGACGATGAGCAGATCATCAGCGGCCAGGGCACGGTTGGCCTGGAGATATTCGAGGATCTGCCGGAAGCCGATGTTGTGTTGGTACCGGTCGGTGGCGGCGGGTTGATCAGCGGGGTTTCAGCGGCGCTCAAGATGAGCGGAAGCCACGCGAAGATCATCGGCGTGGAGCCCGAGTTGGCGAACGATGCGCAGCAGAGTTTGCGCGCGGGAAAGATCGTAACGCTGACGCCGGAGCGGGTATCGAGCACGCTGGCCGATGGGCTGCGCACGCAGTCGGTGGGCAATTTGAATTTCGAAATCATCAGCGAATACGTCGACGACATCATCACGGTAGAAGAAGATGAAATCCGGGATGCCATGCGGCGGATGATGAGCGAGATGCGACTGGTGGCGGAGCCCAGCGGCGCGGTGACTTTCGCGGCTTATCTGTTTCATGAAAAGCAGCTGCCTGCCGGGAAGAACGTGGTCGCAGTAATGAGCGGCGGCAATGTGGAGCCCGCACTGGTGGCGCAGGTGGTCACCGAGACCGATGCGCAATCGGCAATGACGGGCCGATAATTTGAGAACTGCACGAGGAGAATCGTTCCGAATGTTTCGAAAGAATTGCGCCGTGCGAAGCTGGTCGATTGTTCTTCTGCTTCTGGCCGCGGCTTCTTATGCATTTGCCGCCGCCGAACATGGCTCAACCATTCGTGAGGGTGAGATCTACATCTCCCCGGACACGACTTCCCAGAAGCTGACAACGTTCACGCGCGGCCGCGATGTGGCGATCCTGGAGCGCGCCGGAAAATTCATTCACGTATTAGCAACCGTCGATGTGAACCCCGACCTCGAGAGCTCCCGCGACATCTCGGGCTGGATCCTGAGTCGCAACATCATTGCGCAGACCACGCCAGACGGCGACAAGCTGCTGTTTGGCGAGGCCATTGACTCGGAGAGCGAGGCCAGCCGGCGTCATGGGCGGAAGGGCGCAGCCGGAGATGCACGGCGCCTTTACTACCGCATCTACGACCTTTTCCCCACATCGCCGCTGGCCGGTGAGGCGCTTTATCGGGCTGCGGATATCCAGTGGCAATTAGACAAGGAAGACGCCAGCACGCGGCCTTCTGCGAAGTCGGATGATCCCAACCTGCGGGCACAGATCAACGAAGAAGCCATGCGGCTGGTAATGAAAAAGTTCCCGCACACCAAGTGGTCGGAGATGGCCGCCTTCCACCTGATCGATAACAAGATCTGCGGCGACTGGATCGGGCAATCGAAGTGTCCGTCGAAGGAAGCCGAGCTCTACGAGAAATACGCGCAGGAGTATCCCAACTCTCCTGACGCCCCAGAGGCCCTGTACGACGCAGCCTACCGTTACGCCGCGCTGGTTGATATCTACCGCACCGAATCGAAAAGCGACAAATCGGGCGAAGCGGGCAAGCGCGCCATTGGGCTGGCGCAACGGCTGGTGACCCAGTCTCCGACCACCGATTGGGCGATGCGCGCCATGCGGTTGATCTATATGGTGCAGAACAGCATTCCGGTGTTCGGAAGCAACTACGAATAATCCCCTGCTTCATTTATTGTGATCAGAGCACGCAGATCACATCTGCCTTTGCTCTGGAGAACGTTTGAACACTTACCTGCTAGCTGCACTACTCGGAGTAGTAGAAGGACTCACCGAATTTCTGCCGGTCAGCTCGACCGCCCACCTCCGCATCTCCGAGGCATTGCTGCATATCGACCTGGGCGATGGATACTGGAAGATGTTCTCCATCTTCATCCAGTTAGGGGCAATCCTTTGCCTGCCGATTTACTTTCGCAAGCGCATCGCGGAATTTCTCCACACGTTCCCCCGGGGCAAAGACGGTAACCACACCGCCCTCACCCATCCACTGACGCTGACCTTCATTGCCTTCCTCTGCACGGCAGGGCCCGCGTTTCTGTTGACCAAAGTGATCGGCAAGCATCTCGAAAGCCTCGTAATCATGGGCTCTGCCCTACTGATCGGCGGCATCGTGATGTGGATTGTCGATGCCATGTTCGCTGACAAAGGCAACACCGACGACATGGACAAGATGTCGCTGGGACAAGCGGTGTGGATTGGCTTCTGCCAGGTGCTCTCAGCCGTGTTCCCCGGCACTTCCCGCTCCATGTCGACGATCGCCGCGGGACAGTTAGCCGGCATGACGCGCGCCTCGGCGCTGGAGTTTTCCTTCTTTCTGTCGATCCCGACGATGATTGTTGCGACCTGCTACGACCTGTTGAAAACCTTGCGCCACAAAGACGCGGCAGGTGCCGCACTGGGGGCTGTCCACATGGACACTCAGGCTTGGGTCGCGTTGGCCATCGGTTTTGTGGTCAGCTTCATCGTGGCATACGGAGTTGTGGCGTGGTTTATGAACTGGGTGCGCACGCGAGGGTTCGTCCCGTTCGCGGTCTATCGCATCATCGTTGGGGCTGCGGTACTGGTGTGGGCACTAAAGAGGTAGTCGCGAAATCCAGAGCTGCCGGATGGCGCGCGTTCACGCGCCATTAACAAAATCGGTAGTGGCCGAATGAGTGCTAAGGCGAACGCCCGAATCAAAATGGCACAGCCTGTTTATAGAAAATGGTACGAGTACCTTCGATTGGTCAAAATCGATCAAAAGTCTGGTACTATCCAAAAAAATGAAACGGTGCCCCTACTGTTCCGCTCCCCAAGGCCTCCCCTCCCGATCACAATCCAGATTGGAGTTCCTGCGCACTCGCATTTTCCTGATGCGCCACTATCGCTGTATGGCGTGCCTGAGGCGCTTTGTCGGCTTCATGCAATTCACGCCAGCGCAGAGACTCCAGCGCCGTCCGAATATGACCGGACGCCCGGAAAATTCCTTCACCGATTAATTCTCTGCTAGACCGATTCACCGCATGACTGCTAGCTCGCAGCCACTCGCTCCGGTGCGCCGTTCTCCACCGCATACATCGCTTCGATCAGGTCGCGGAACTTCGCTTCCAACTGACGGCGTCGCAGTTTCATACTGGCGGTCATAGTGCCATCGGCAACGCTGATCTCAGTGGGTAGGATGATCAGCTTTTTCATCTTCTCGTACTGCGCCAGCCTGCCGTTCACCTGTTCGACGATGCGCGTATAAAGCTCGATCACTCGGGGATCTTTCACGAGTTCATCGCGACCATCGCAAGCGACGTTGTTCTTCTTCGCCCATTCCTCAAGTAGCACGAAGTTCGGCAGGATCATCACCGCTGGAAAACGCCGCTTCTCGCCAACCATCGCCGCTTCGGCCACCAGCGGATTGACTTTCAGTGAGCCCTCGATCGGTTGAGGCGCAATGAACTTTCCGCCGGAAGTCTTGATCAGATCTTTCTTGCGGTCGGTGATCGAGAGATAGCCTTCTGCGTCGAGATTCCCGACGTCGCCGGTCTTGAACCAATCACCTTCGAAGGCCTGTGCGGTCTCGGCAGGCTGGTTCCAATATCCCTTGAAGACGGACGGACCGCGGACGAGGATTTCGCCGTCGGAAGCAATCTTGACCTCAATGTTGTGGAGAATCGAGCCAACAGTTCCGAGCCGATGATGCTCCGGATTATTG
>Ga0206952_10237_pt1 | contig 13539 bp, 13 predicted proteins | sample Alteio_BWOrgHeat_39_FD_152966 | JGI IMG/M metagenome (GOLD analysis project Ga0206952, IMG submission 152966) | Enriched cells from forest soil in Barre Woods Harvard Forest LTER site, Petersham, Massachusetts, United States -... | ecosystem: Environmental > Terrestrial > Soil > Temperate forest >... | reverse complement strand
CAACTGGCCGGTAAGCGAAGCTTTGATCGCGATGTCCGCTGTTTCCGCGTCCCGGATCTCGCCGACCATCACCACGTCCGGCGACTGGCGCAAAATAGCACGCAGTCCCGCGGCAAAATTGAGGCCTATGTCTGACCGGACTTCAATTTGGGTCAGGCCATCCACCAGGTACTCCACCGGGTCTTCGATCGTGATCACATTCCTCTCCGGTGTATTTAACCTGTTGATCAAAGAATACAAGGTCGTGGTCTTACCGCTGCCGGTAGGGCCGGTCACCAGGATCATCCCGAAAGGCTTATAAATGGACCCTTCCAGGAGGTCTTGCGTGTTCTTTGAGATCCCTAATTTAGAAAGCCCCGCCGAGAGATTGTTCTTATCAAGCACGCGCATGACTATCTTTTGGCCAAATGTCGTCGGGAGCATGGACACGCGGAAATCCACTTCCTGTTGCCCCACCTTCATTTTAAAACGCCCGTCCTGCGGGGTCTGGGTGTTGGTGATGTCCAGGTTCGCCATGAGTTTGATGCGCACCCCGACCGCGTTCTTGCTTTCCTTGGGGATGGTCAATATGTCCTGTAATATCCCGTCGATACGGAACCTCACGCGCATCCCCTGCTCCAGAGGTTCTATGTGAATGTCGGACGCCCTTTGGCGCAGCGCTTCCTTGATGATCAGATTAACGATGCGGATGACCGGAGCTTCCTCCGGCGCCTGCGGGTCCGCCTGCCCTTGCGGGCCGTCCTGCTGGCCGCTCAGCACCTGCAGCATTTCCAAGTCCTTGGTCTCGGCGCTCAGGGTCGCATTAGCCACGGCCGCGGAATTTATTTTGTAAAATTGATCGAGGACACGCAGGATCTGGGTCTCAGAAGCGATCACGATCTCGATTTCCTTGCCTGTCACATTACGCAGATCGTCCATGATGAACACATTTAACGGGTCAGCGATCGCCACTGTCAATGTTTGCCCCAGCAAAGAAAGCGGCATCACGAGATACTGCCGGGCGCTCTTTTCCGGAAGGATGCTTTTAAGACGTTCATCAAAACGGTATTTGGTCAGGTCAATGGATGGTATGTGAAGCTCGCGCATCAAAAGGACCAGCAGGTCCTGCTCGGAGATGATCCCCTGCTTAAGCAGGGCTTTGACCAAGCTTATATTTTTATCCTGCTGGGCCCCTATAAGGGCGTCAATATCCGCCGGATTGACATTCGGCAGTTCTTTGAGCGTTTTTAAAATTCTTTCCTGTGTAGTGTCCATAAGAACCTTTAATCAGGTGCTGTCAAACGGGTCACTTCTTCCAAAGTCGTCAATCCCTGGGAAGCTTTGATGACAGCGTCCTCGCGCATCGTTTTCATGCCTTGAGCACGGGCCGCGTTCTTAATGTCCGCCTCTGAGCTTGAAGCTAAAATCAATTCTTTAATTTTATTGTTCAACACCAGCGTTTCGGTGATCCCTATCCGCCCCTTATAGCCGGTTTTCAAACAATGATCGCACCCCTTGGGTTTATAAAACTGCCGGTTATGGTTCGGCAACAATTCTTTGAGGTGAAACTCTTTAACGACCTCATCGGTAGCTGTGTAAAGCTCACGGCACTTCGGGCAAACCCTGCGCACCAGGCGCTGGGCCACGATAGCCATCACCGAGGAGGTGATCAAGAAGGGTTCAACACCCATATTGATCATGCGGGTGATGGAACCGGGTCCCGTCGTGGTATGCAGGGAGGAGACCACCAGATGCCCGGTCAAAGCCGCCTTGACCGCGATGTCCAGGGTTTCCGAATCCCGGATCTCGCCGATGAGGATCACATCCGGGTCTTGACGCAGGATGGAACGCAATGCCGCCGGAAAGGACAAGCCGAATTCCGTGCGTATGTTGACCTGATTAAACCCTTTGATCTGGAATTCCACCGGATCTTCCACGGTCACAATATTACTTCCCGGGGAATCGATATATTTAAGGATCGCGTACAAAGTCGTGGTTTTACCGCTGCCGGTGGGCCCGCAGGCCAGGATCATGCCGTGAGGCTTATGGCAGCACTCTTTTAACCTTTCCAGCGAGTCGGATTCAAAACCCAGCTTATCAATGTCCGCCATTTCCTGGTCTTTATCCAATACACGTAAAACTATTTTTTCTCCCATGGCGGTGGGCAGCACATTGACGCGAAAATCCACCTCTCTGTTCTGCTTGCTTACGATCCTGAACCTCCCGTCTTGCGGAAGGCGGTGCTCGGCAATATCCAGGCTTGAAATGACCTTGATGCGGGAGATCAGGGGGGAAATGCAGGCTCTTGGACATGCGGTCGATCTCCCTGACATAACCGTCGATGCGATAACGGATGCGCAGGCAGGATTCCATGGGTTCAATGAACACATCGCTGGCCTTGGCCAGCACCGCCTGCTGGATGATGGTATTTGTCAACGTGATGATCGGCGCTTCTTCACTGAGATTCTCAATGCCCCTCTTGGGAGGATGGTCTTTGACCAACTCGAGGCTTTCCGCCTCTTTTGTTTCTTTAATGTCCTGAAAGATCTCCTCAAGGTCCGAGGAGTTGTCATGCGCGTAACTGCGCTCAATGGCGGAACGCATATCTTTGGGCCTGGCCAAAACAACGCTCACCGACATGGATGTCATGGCCTTGATATTGTCGACGCTCAACATATCCAGCGGATCGACCATGGCAATGGTCAGTTGGTCATTGAGCCTGGAGATGGGGATCAATAAGGATTTTTCAGCTATTTCTTTAGGGATCAATTTTAAAAGGGAGCGGTCGATCCTGAACAGATTCAAGTTGATCAGGGGCAATTGCAGGGCTTCGCTTAAGACGACGCTTAACTGGTCTTCGGTGACCAATTTAAGCTTTAGGAGAATACGGCTTAGCTCCCCGCCTGTTTTTTCCTGTTGTGCAATAGCTCGATCGAAATTTTCGGGGGATACGATTTGGTCCCGCAAAAGGATCTCTTTGAGAGTCGCTTGTATGGGTAACATCAGCGCGCTTCGTAATAACGATTGATGGCACTGTTAATTTCCGTCGCTGTACTGACAAACGATTGCACTGAACAGTCGGTGACCTTCTCGACCTCTTCCAGGGCCTCGACATTCAGGGGATTGGCCATGGCCAGGGTCAAACTGCGGCCGATCTTGTCAATGGGGACCAAACAATACTGCTTGCATAAATTCCTGGGAACGGTCGCTACGACTTCGGGGGCAATTTCATAATTAGCCAAAGGCAGATAAGGGAATCCGTATTGACAGGTCAAGGCCTGCATCACGTCCTCTTCGGTTCCCATTTTAAGCTGGACTAACGCTTCACCGAATAAAAGGCCTTTTTCTTTTTGGTAAACCAAAACTTGTTCCAATTTGGGCCTGGTCAGAACACCGCGTTCAACCAAAATCTCGCCCAACTGCTTATTCACTGTTTTCCGGAAATGTCTCATACCATTTACTATACTATTTCACAAGATATTGTCCAGACTTGGTTTTAAAAAATAGTTCGTTTTCTGCTCAAATTCAATAAAAACCCGAGCAACAGGGCGAACACCATGAAAGAGGTCCGGCCGTAACTGATCAAAGGCAGGGTGATCCCCACCACCGGCAAAAGCCCCATGACCATACCGATATTGATCACCACCTGCATGGCCAAAATACAGACGATACCAACGGCCACCAATTGCCCGAAAGGGTCTTTATTATGGCGGGCAATCTTAAAGCCGCAATAAATGATGACACCGTAACAATAAACCAAAACGATCCCTCCCAAAAGGCCCCATTCCTCGCCGATAACGGAAAAAATAAAATCGGTATGCCTCTCGGGCAGGAAATTCAATTGATTCTGTGTGCCGGCAAGCCAGCCCTTGCCTAAAAGCTCGCCGGATCCCACCGCGATCTTGGACTGGGTAATGGTATAACCCGCGCCCAAAGGATCGTGGCTGGGATTAAGAAAAACCAGCATCCGGTCTTTTTGGTACGGTTTTAAAACATGCCATGCCAATGGCATCAACAGCCCTAAGAATCCAAGCAATCCCCAAAAAAGCCTCAGTGCTATACCGCTGGCATAAAGCATGACCAGAAAGATGCCCATCACTAAAATAGCGGTCCCGAGATCCGGCTGTTTAAAGATCAGGGCCATCGAAATACCCATCAATACCAACGGCCACCAATTGCCCGAAAGGAAGAATCAAAGGACAGTCTTGGCCGCCGCTCTGAAAAATAACGGCCTAACAAAAAGATGATCGCCAGCTTGCTGAATTCAGAAGGCTGAAAACTAAAATCACCGACGGAAAACCAGCGTGTGGCGCCTAAAGCGTGGCGCCCCATGACCAATACCAGGATCAAAAAAAACACACTGATGCCGTAAACAATGTAAGCCACATCAAAAAATTTCCGGTAATTCACCCGGCTTAATAAAAACATCAGCAAGACCCCCACCAATGCGCAATAAAGCTGGTCGTAAAACACGGAAACGCCCACCACGTCGTTATTATAAGAAGCGCTGTAAAGGGCCAGAAGTCCGATAGCGATGATCAAAATGGTGTGGATCCAAATGACCCTGGGGATGTGACGGGCGGAGATCATAGATGACAGCTTTCGCCGGAACAAGTATGGAAAACCGGGAATAAGTAACGGTTACGGGCAACCCACCGGTAGGCCAAAGGCCCAAGGATCCCTGCCCCCGGAAAATAAACCAACGGGAGCACCGGATAAAGCATGGGCAGCATCCACGCCAATCTGCGGAAAGCAAAAAAACCTCCATAAATTTTATCGTCTGACGTATAAAGCTTCATTTCGCTCATGCCCTTGGGTCCCGTGACGTATTCGAGCTTACCCCACAGATCCATCACTTGCAAAACCCGCACACTGGAGCGGCAAAAACCGCAATTCCCATCATAGATTATTTTCGGGTGAGGGCTTTTAGCATTAATGCGTCGCCGGGCTTCGATCCAGTCTATTATTTTTTGCGGATGGATGAACAGCATCATCTGTGCCGGGAACAAGAATAAAAAGATCGCCGGCACATCCAGGGTCAGGACCAATAGAATATGCCAGCATAATCCCAAAATGATCGCTGCCCTGCGGGTCCTGGGGATAAAAAGCAGGAACGGCATTGTGAGTTCCGTTGCCACGATCATCAGGCCGGTCACGTAACAAAAATGCGGGTGCCCCGCCATCCACTCCTTTAAAAGAAAATTCTTTGTCACACCCTGCGTAGGATAGTTCATTAAATAATAAATAGGATTATCTGTGATCCAATTGCCTTGCCCGGTGATCTTATAAAGGCCGGTGAAAAAAAACGTGGATGCTGTCTGCAGCTGCAGTAGCCGCTGGATAAAAAACGGACGCTTACGCCGCCAGGCATCAATGTCCCCGCGGCGCAGGGCATCCACGGAAAAATAATCCCCGTGATACGGTGTCACGCACATCAGGAACAACGTCACCAATAAAATGTCCCACGACAAGGTGCCGATATGAAAATCATTGAGCGCGTAAAAATAATAGCAGCAGAGCGTCATTAAAATGCAGCTGATCTGCGAAAACAATCCGATGAGAAAGCAAAACCAGGTAATCAGAAAAGCCCAGACAAAAATAATAACCAGGACATCCGGACTTTTTTGCACCCAATCAATAATAGACGGAGGAAAAAAATTATAATTAAAGGTTTTAAACGCCGTGGAAAGGTAATTGTCTTCCAAATGAAAGAATGACGGGATGACATGCAGCCCGACCGCCAAAGCCACGAAGATGCGAAAGAACGACAACCCGATAGACGGTCGTTCCTCTAAAAATAGCGTGTTCCAAATATTTTTCATAGCTTACTGTGTTCCGCTTATCCCCCGCATGCGTAGACGACTTTCTGCAACTTCTCAAAAGGCTGTTCGGTCAGATGCGGGTATTCAACGTAGGTGACCAGAAATTTCTCAAAATAGGGAAATTTGCGCTTTAAAAACGGGCAAAATGAATCGGATATCCCCGGTGTCAAGACCGTGATCAATGCGTTACGGTTTATATTATCATAGCCGAGGGCACGGGTCTGAAAGATTTGATGGGGATCGATCAGCTGGGGATTGCCATTCTTAACACCATAAACTTCCGTGTAACCGAAATTATCTTCAATGTTATAAAACATGATCCAGCCTGCCGGCGGGAAAAGAAATTTCATCCGGGGCAATTCACGCTTGAACAAAGGTTGTAAATAATAATAGCAGGTCGATTCATAATAAAAGATCGCCAGCCATAGGACGACGAAGATAGAAATGAATTTATTACGTAGCTGGATATTCATCATTTATAAAAGATTGCCACGTCGCTTCGCTCCCCGCAATGACACTACTTTACGATATCGATGCTGTTGGGCCTTTTGACGCTTGATTTTATTTTTCCGCGAATACGTCGGCGGTGAAAACATACAGAGCTGTGTCAGGGTTTTTCCACGCGTTGGGCGGTAAACCCGCTTTTTGGCTGCACAGCTGGGACAAAAATTCTTCCTTGCTCCAGCCGGTCTCATCCGCCACTTGCGGCAGGAAGACTCCCTGATGGCCGTTCTCGCTGACGATCACGCCATGTTTACCCATTTGGATCTCCGAGGCATCTTTAACGAGACGTGGTTTGGAAAGAACGGAAATTTCGACATCGATCTCTTTTAATTCAGCCGGTGCCACAGGGCTAAAACGGGGGTCTTGGGAAGCGGCAGCCACGGCCATGTCGCGCACGGTTTCATACAAAGGTTCCTGGCCAATGATATTGCCAATACAGCCGCGCAAAGCCCCGTGCTTGCGAATGGTGACAAAAGCCCCTTGAATTTCACTAAGCCTCGCGTCTTTGACAGTGATATCAGGGGCCTTGCCCGTTTTAACAAAGGTTTCAATACTGTTACGGGCAATATTCAAAAGCTCTTTTTTCTCGGCTTGGCTTAGCGCCTTAGACTCGTCGCCTTGGGACGGGCTTTGCCCCAAAAGGTCCGAATAAAAGATCACCGATGAATAACCTACTACCCTGCTCTTATCCCCCGAGGTGTCCCCGGAATTGGCATGCTTTAAAATTTCCACGTGTTGGATCCCGCGCAGTTTGGCATAGATCAAAGCGGTGGTCACCGGCATAAATCCGCACATTTCCATTTTGCGGCTGATACACCCTTCAAAGAATTTCTTGGGATCGATCTCCTTGATCGCCTGCAGGGTCAAGGCATCCATGCTATTGGCCACGTCATAGGTATAATAATGCGACATGTCCGAAGAGATCAAGATCAACACATCATCCCTGTTGCCGATAAGTTTATCCAAAGCCACGGCCAGGTCCCGGCAGACTTGAGGGTCAGCGTCGCCCATCAGAATGGGCACGATACGCGCACGGTCAAAGGTCTTTTGCAAAAACGGCAGTTCAACCTCGATGGCATGCTCGCGTTCAAAGACCTGGGGCAGGAACTGGAACTTGGGGTTTTCTTTCAACAGGGCTTGGGCAAAATCTTCATCGACACCAACGACCCCCAATGGTGTTTTAAAACCTCCTCGAGGATATATGGAAACACCCTCAAAAGGAACAAAATGACTGGGACCGATGATCACCACTGTTTTGTAATGGCTATGTCCTATGGCTTTGAACGTGTAAGCAGCTACCGGGCCGGAATAGGGATATCCTGCATGCGGTGCTATGGCGATCAAGACCTTACGGTCCGTTGGCACTGGGCCGGTTGACTGTTCGTAATAATCAATGGAAGCAGCGAGTTCTTTAGGATCAGCGCTGTAAAAACCCCCGACGACATTCGGTTCCTTGATCATATCTCCCCAGGATCGGGTGGAAAAAACCATAAGCACCGCCAATAAAAGGATACGTCTTGTCATACCTTATCAAAATAAGAATCCAGACTGAATTTTCTGGCTTGGGAAATATTACGCAGCAATAAGGCCGTTAACAAAAGGCTTAAGCTGTCCATGATGATGACCACCTGCGGTTTTAAATGGACCCACTCCCCGAAGCAGCCGCAACTTTCCAACGGCAGTCCCCGTACCAGCGCCTGCCCCACCACCACCACAAAAATACCGAATAAAACCAAGGCCCCTCTTAAACCCCAGGCAGTCCACAACCCTGATAACACGAAGAACCCGACGATCAACTCTATCCAGGGAAAGGTCTGGGCGGTTAGAACTTCACCCCACGAAGGCAAAAGCTGATAGGCCTGGATCACATACAAAAAATTCTGATAAGGGGAAAACAGTTTTCCCAAGCTGGAGACTAAAAAAATACTACCGATGACGATGCGAAGAAGGAACAGCATACTATTTACCGGTTGGGAAGTAGGTATTAAGCTCATCCGACAGGGATTTTACCCCCACCACCATTTTATTATTCACAAAATACGTCGGTGTGGAAGAGATGCCCAGGGACTGGCCCAAAGATTTCTCATCATTGATCACACGGCGCGCGTCATCCGACGCCAGGCAGGTATTTAACTGTCCCATATCCATTCCCGCCTGTTGGGCCATTGACTGAAAAACCGGGTCCGGACTGATCAATTGCGCCCATTGGCCCTGCTGAGGGATCATCAGGTCATCCAGGGCCCAGAATTTTCCCTGGCGCGCGGCGCATTCACTGTAAAGAGCGCTGATCATGGCATGATGATGCATATTCGTCAGGGGGAAATACTTCACCTGCAGATAAATGTCGTTAGGATGCTGGTCAAAAAATGTTTTCAGGAATTTAATGCCAAAAGCGCACGCAGGACATTGAAAATCAACAAATTCCACGATCTTGACACGGGCCTCTGGATTGCCTTTGGCCCTGGATGTTTGCAAGTTGACCGGAACTTTCTTAGGCGCCAGAAAGATCTTCGCCCCCGCTATTAATCCGACCAAAACCAACACGATCACCAGGGTTGATTGCTGTTTATTCATAAATTCGACCTCTCTGTTTTTTTTGTTATACGGGCGATCTTTTGGCTTAATCTGCGGGTCAGGGCGTTCGCCTTTAGCCGCCATTGCCAGTTATTGACCTTGGTGGCCGGTGTATTCATGCGTCCTTTTTCCCTTAAACCCAAAAAATCAGGCATAGGGATAATGACGGTTTCGGCGCGGGACCGCATTAAAACTTCGATCATCGTCCAATGCAAATTCCGGGCAGTGAATTTCATCCGCAAGACCCGGGCTATATTGGCCTTCTCATGCGGTTTGGCCTCTTGATGGTACCATCCCTGAATAGTATTGTTATCATGTGTGCCGCTATAGGCGACACAGTTGGCCGTATAATTGGCAGGCACATGCGGATTACCGTCAATGTCACCGTTGAAAGCAAACAATAAGACCCGCATCCCGGGAAACCCGAATTTTTTCATGAGCTCTATGACATCCGGCGTGATCTCTCCCAGGTCCTCGGCGATAATGGGAAGCGGCTTGAACTGTTTGGCCAACACCTTTAAAAAATGCGCCCCCGGCCCTCTGACCCAGCGCCCGAAAACCGCTAATTTTTCATTCGCGGGAATTTGCCAAAAGCCGGCAAAGCCGCGGAAATGGTCAATGCGTAAATGATCGAACATCTGAAGATCATGCGTTATGCGCTTGATCCACCAGCTGTACTTGGCTTTTTTCAATTGCGCCCAGTTATACACCGGATTCCCCCAGCGTTGGCCGGTCCTGGAAAAATAATCAGGGGGGCAGCCGCTGATAAATTGCAAATTCCCTTCACCGTCGATCTTAAAGAATGACGGATGCCTCCAGACCTCCACGCTGTCATAATTCACATAAATGGGGATATCCCCGATGATGGACACTTTGTTGCTGTTGGCATAGGCTTTAAGCTTATGCCACTGATGGAAAAATAAATACTGGATAAATTTGACCCGTTCCAGGTCCGGAAGATTTTTACGGGCAAAATCCTTTAACGCTTTCGGCTGACGGGCCTTCAGGGGACCCGGCCATTCATTCCAGCCGCGGCCGCCATGGACGGATTTGATCACCGTGAATAATGCGAAATCTTCAAGCCAATAGTGCTGGGCACGGACAAAATGATCGAAATCCTGGTGGTCCGCGCATTTTTGAAAACGGCGGTAAGCCAGATTAAAGATCTTTTCTTTAAATGCCCTTACTTTTGTATAATCCACCCTTCCCTCGGTGAACGGCGTCGCGGTATTGACCTCCGAAGGCTGCAAGAAACCTTCAATGACCATCATCTCCGGGCTTATCAACAACGCGTTGCCGGCGAAAGCCGAAGAACAACTGTAAGGTGAATTGCCGTTAATGCCGTCGGTAGGATTGACCGGCAGGATCTGCCAGTATTTTTGTCCGCAGGAATTCAAAAAGTCCACGAACGCGTAGGCAAAAGAACCCATATCCCCAATGCCGTACTTGGAGGGTAAAGAGGTGATATGCAGTAAAATACCGCTGTGACGTTTACTCATGTGAGGTAATATTAAACTGAAGGATCTCTCCCAGGTGCCTAAAAAGTTTCACCCAGCGTCCTGCCAGCTCGTCAGTCTCCGCCTGAGAAATGTTATCCGGAAGGATCTTACGGCCCATGGCAAAATAAATATTTTGGGCCTTCCATAGGTCCAGGTCCAGGCTCAACTGCCCCAAAAGGTCCAAAATAGTGATGATCTTTTCCATGTGATGGATATTATCCGGATGGTCTGATAAGCGGCTCATCAGGCTGCTGATGCGCTGAGAGGCCAAAAAAGTAAAATCGGCCTGGTCGCGCTTGAAGGACCAGCGTTTCATCTCTTCGACCAATTGCTTAAAACGCTTGATGTCCACATCCTCGGCTTCGAGAAGGACACTGATGTCCCGGTTGAGGACAAATTCCACGACCGTCATCAGCATGCGCGGCAAAGGCAGGCTGATCTCATTTTTGATCTGCATCAAAGGATAATGATGGTCATAGATCTGGCGGAAACTCGTTTCAATGTCCTCCATCGTCGATCCTAAGACCTGATTAAGGATATTTTGCTGTTCCTCTTTGAACAAATGCCAGAGCGAATAATTATGGTACTTGAAATAATCTTTGATCACCCCGATCACGCCCGGAATATCGCTCTCTAAGAAAGCGTTCGTCGTAAGGGTGCGCATTTTAGCGAACTCATCCGCTTTTAAATAATCCACCCCGCCGATAAAATTATGGTCCCCCAAATGCAGCACCGCGAAACAAATAGTGGCCTGCTCCCAGGTGTCTTTGGAGCGCACCATCGCGCGGCCAACGGCCATCCGTAAGCGGCCTGCCTCTTTAAGGTCATACTGGTCGCTTTGAACGGTATAGCTGTACAAGTTGGTTTTAGACGCGTATTGCTCGAACAAAGACGTCATCGCGTAATGAGCGCCCACGCGCAAAAGGTCCACGACGGACGGCTTGACCATGGTGCGGTAAATTTGGGCACCGTCCTTTAACTCGGGGACATTGCTGACCGCCCCTGCCATTTGTGAAATGAACCCTTCTTCCAGCTTGACGTCAGCGACGTCCTGGGCCAGCTGGATGGCGCGTGCCGCGTATTTAAGGATCTGCACTGTCTCAAGACCTGAGATCTCGTTAAAGAACCAGCCGCAGGACGTGTACATCAGCATGGCATTCGTCTGCATTTCCAAAAGTTTAAGGATCTTGATCTTTTCGTCTTCCTTAAGGGCCCGGCCGGTGATATTTTGTAAGAATCCCCCGATCTTCTCTTCGCTGCGGTCCAAAATAACGTCAATGTATTTATCGCGGACACTCCATGGGTCGCTGGTGAAGGCAGCCATTTGAGTTTCAAACAAAGGGCTTAACTGTTCGCGCAGCCAGTCCAAAGACTGGCGCAAGGGTGCACGCCACTTTTGGTTCCACCCAGGCTGGCCTCCGGTTGAGCAGCCGCAATCCGAACGCCAGCGCTCAACGCCATGCACACAACTCCAGGACGAATTCTCCACGATTTCCACTTCTTGCGTGGCGGGATATTTTTGCAAAAATTCGCCATAGACGGTCAATTGGGCCAGTTGATTACTCTCAATATACTGCAGGCAATACGCCAGGGCCATATCGCCGAACTTATGGTGATGGCCGTAGGTTTCTCCGTCGGTCGCGATATGGATAAGTTGCGGCTGGGGATTTCCGGCACCATAACCATCGGTCAGTCGCCGGGCAAATTGTTCGCCATTATTAAGCAGGCCTTCAAAAGCGACTCCCTGGGCGATCGGCCCGTCATAAAAGAAAATAACGATCTGCCGGCCCGACGGCAGATGACAACGATATGGCACGCGCGGATCGATCTTGGATTGCTTGACGGGTTTGGCCTGATGGGGTGCTAAGACCGTGAACTTGATCCCCTGCTCGGCCATCAGGTCCAATGTCTCCAGGTCAACCGCGGTTTCAGCCAGCCACATGCCTTCAGGCTTTCGCTTAAATCTCGACTCAAAATCCCTGATGCCCCAAATGATCTGGGTCCGCTTATCCCTCGCATTGCACAAAGGCATGATCATATGATTGTAAACCTGGGCGATAGCGCTCCCATGCCCGGAAAAATTCTGCTGGCTTAAACGGTCAGCTTCCAGAACGGCCGCGTAAACTTCAGGGTCTTTGTCTTGCATCCACGACAAAAGTGTGGGGCCGAAATTAAAACTGATCTTGGAATAATTATTGACGATATCAACGATGCGGCGGTTGTTGTCCAGGATACGCGCGGCCGCGTTGCGGGCATAACATTCCGCGGTCACCCTCTCATTCCAGTCATGATAAGGATAAGCGGAATCCTGCACTTCCACCTCATCCAGCCACGGATTTTCCCGCGGAGGCTGATAAAAATGTCCATGTATACAAACGTATCTGTTCAATGTGACCTCTCGTGTTTATCCTGCGGCAGGCCTATTTTTTGGCCTTGGGCTTGCCGTTACCGGATCCCTTATTTGCAGCGATCTGCTCATTCATGTGGTAGACCACCGTGTTAAAAGCGTGCAATTCCGCTTCCACCAGAGATACAAAGGTACGGCGGTTTTTAACGGTATAGTCGATCTTGTCCTCGCGGGCCAGCCAGCCCAAAGCCTGCAAGACCACTTCATCTTTTTCTTTAAGAGACTTTGCCAATTGGCTGACATTGGTCTGCCCGTGTTGCCCTAAAAATCTCCATGCCTTTCCCGCTGTTTCGATAACTTTTTCTTTCATAAGCCCATCTCCTTTTTAAATATAAATAATATTTTAGTATTAATAGACTCTCCAGTCAACATATCTAAATCACGGTCTTTATATTTTAAGAAATATGATGCCCAAAGGCGGGATGGTCAAAGAAATGGAATAAGGCCGGCCATGGAAGGGTTTGGCCACAGCCTGCCTGCCCCCCAAATTGCCCTGGCCGCTGCCGCCATAAACAGCAGCATCGCTGTTAAGCAGCTCCCGCCACAGGCCTTGCTGGGGAACGCCGATATTATAATCATGCCAGGTCATGGGCGTAAAATTGCACACCGCAGCGATCTTACTTTTACCGTCCGCGGACTTGCGTAAAAAACTGATCACCCCTTGATTGTAATCATTAAGATCGATCCATTCAAAACCATCCGGCGTAAAATCGCGCTGGAATAAAGCCGGCTCCTGGCGGTAAAGATTATTCAG
>Ga0206952_10236_pt1 | contig 13586 bp, 10 predicted proteins | sample Alteio_BWOrgHeat_39_FD_152966 | JGI IMG/M metagenome (GOLD analysis project Ga0206952, IMG submission 152966) | Enriched cells from forest soil in Barre Woods Harvard Forest LTER site, Petersham, Massachusetts, United States -... | ecosystem: Environmental > Terrestrial > Soil > Temperate forest >... | reverse complement strand
CCGCGCCGCCAGCGTCTGAATCATCGACTGCAGGGCCTCAGGGTTGGAGTTGTACGAGTCATTGATCACTGTCGCGCCGTTGAACGTAAAAACCTGCCCACGCTTGTCGCCCGCAGTCAGCCCCCGTAGTGCACTCACCGCATACGCAAGCGAAACGCCCGCCTCTCGTGCTACAGCCAGCGCGGCCATCGCATTGCTTGCATTGTGCTGGCCCAGCAGCGGCAGCTTCATGGCAATCGGCTGTCCCTCTGAAAGCACCTCAATCTCCAAACCATCTTCTTCACGAATCGAAGTGATCTGCGGATCAGCACAGGGCCCGGCGCCGAAGTAGACAGCCTTTCCGGCAAAGTCGCGTCCAAACTGAGCCACGTAAGGATCGTCGCAATTGAGAAAAGCAACGCCCGTCGAAGGCAGCGCTTCTACGAGCTCATACTTGGCGCGTGCAATTCCTGCTTGGCCATCTGGAAAATTCTCAGCATGCGCCATACCCACATTGGTGATCACTCCCCAGTCAGGCCCGGCGATGCGCGCCAGTTGCGCAATCTCACCCGCGTGATTCATGCCCATCTCAATCACGGCATACTCATGCTCCGGCTCAAGCCTCAGCAGTTGCAGCGGCAACCCAAAACCGTTGTTTAGATTGCCAAGAGATTTCAGCACATTAAACTTCGCGCCAAGCGCCGCCGCTACCGCATCCTTCGTCGAAGTCTTCCCAGCACTGCCAGTCACAGCCACGATCCGACCGCCCCAGTGGCGCCTCACATGTGCCGCAAGTGCCTGCAGAGCCTGCAGCGGATCTTCCACCACCAGCAACGGAGCGGCTAACACCGCATCCGGCAGCGAAGCAACTCGGGCCAATGAAACGACAGCTCCCACCGCACCTCGCTCCAGAGCGCCTGCAATGAACGCATGCCCGTCAAGACGCTCGCCCCGCACAGCGAAAAAAAGCTCTCCCGGCGCAATCGTCCGCGAGTCAATGGAGTACCCCTGCGCAACAAGCGCGCCAGGCCCCGCCACGCTCGCCGGAGCCTCCAGCCTTGCGCTGCACCCTACTGCGATCTCAGCCAGCGTAAGTTTCATTGCTCTCCACCATAGCCGAGAGTCCGCAAGGCGGAAAGAGCAACCTGCGCATCATCGAAGAAAATCGTGCGGTCGCGCAGAATCTGCTCCTTCTCATGGCCCTTGCCCGCGATCAAAACAACATCGGCGGGCTGAGCGGCCCCCAGCGCAAGCCCAATCGCCGCCGCCCGGTCTGACTCAACAGCATAGCGAACACCGGTAGCAGCAACACCCGGCAGAATCTCCTCAATGATCGCGCCGGGGGCTTCAGAACGCGGATTGTCGCTCGTCACCACAACAAAGTCGCTGCCTTCGCCCGCCGCCTGGCCCATCCGCGGACGCTTGGTACGATCTCGATCCCCACCGCACCCGAACAATGTCACGACGCGCCCACCTCTTGCCGCAACAAGCTGCCGCGCCAGAGCGGTGAGATTGCGCAGCGCATCGTCAGTGTGCGCGTAGTCAACAATCACAGTAAACGGCTGCCCGGCATCCACCGGTTGAAAGCGCCCGGGCACAGGCCGCAGATACGACGCAGCGCCAATCAGCGCTTCAAATGCTACTCCACGCGAATGAACTGCTGCCAGCGCTGCCAGCAAATTCGAAACGTTGACTCTACCCGCAAGCCGCGAGCGAACTTCTGCCGATCCCGCCGGCGAGATCAGCGTAAACTCCGCACCGGAGGGCGTAAGCCGAATCGCCTCTGCTCGCCACTCTCCCTGCGTATCCAGACCATAGGTGACAACCTTCGCGCCCGCGTCAGCCGCAGCCTGCGCAAGTTCCTTCGTGTACACGTCATCCGCATTCAGAACCGCAACCCGCGGAGCCGGATAACGCGAGCCGGCAAATAGCAATCGCTTTGCCGCGAAATACTCCTCCATTGTGCGGTGATAGTCCAGATGATCGCGAGTGAGATTCGTAAAGACAGCCACGTCAAAGCCGACACCGGCAACACGCCCCTGATCGAGCGCATGACTCGACACCTCCATCACCAGTTCAGAAGCTCCGCGAGCAACGCCATCAGCCATCAACTCGAAAAGATCACGCGATTCCGGCGTAGTGTGTGCCGAGGGCCTTGTTTCTCCAGCGACGTGATACTCGATCGTACCCACCAGAATCGAGGAGCACCCGGCAGCATTGAGCAGTGCTTCCGCCAGGAAGGCAGTCGTTGTCTTGCCATTGGTGCCGGTCACGCCGGTAGCGCTCAGCTTCCTCTCGGGGTGACTAAAGAAAGCCGCAGAGGCCTGAGCCAGCGCTGTACGCCCATGGGCAACCAGCAACCGCGGCAGCGCGGGATAGGCCTTCGCCGTCTCAGCAAAAGCCTCGGCAGAATCAGTGATGATGCCCACCGCATCCTGTGCAATCGCGGCTCCAATGTAGCGATTGCCATCCGTCGTTCCGCCTCGCATCGCAACGAAAACCGAGCCGTGAGCTACGCGGCGCGAGTCATACTCGACACCTGTAATTTCTATTTGAGTGTTGGAATCGCCGGAGAGCGCGGCAACTTCGCGAATCAGTTCAGTCCATTGCATGCCGAAGTTGATTCTATCGTTTGCGTCGTAATGTCATCTCGCGCAATGAACAACGATCTGCGATCCCGGCTTCACAGGGCTTCCGGCAGCCGGCTCCTGCGATCGGACCAGCCCGCGCCCCTGTACCTGCAGGTTCAATCCCGCCGCTGCGGCTTCCATCACAACCTGACGCACCGGCATCCCAATCAACGACGGTACCTTCACCATGTTCGCAGGTAGCGCAACCGAGACCATTTCGACAACGGGCTCAACAGGCTGGCTTGCGGTCGCGGTGTGTTCCTCAGCAGGCATCGTCTCAGCTGTCTCGCTCTTCGTGGCCACCTTCGCCGGTTTGGGCTCAGCGCTTGCCGCGCGAGCGTTTGCTACCGCCTCGCGCAGAGGGTCGTCTTGCGGCAGATCGTTCAGCGCAGCCATCAACGCACTCACGTCGCCAGTGTGCTCCTGCTCATGTTCCTCGTCTTTCGGTGACTCATTCTTCGCCGCGCGAGGAGCATGCAAATCGATATCGTGCGGCACACCGAGATATTCAAGCGTGCCCTGCGCAATCTGCGCAAAAACGGGGGCGGAAGCTGCGCCGCCATAGTAGGACACGCCTCCGCCCTTGGGATCGTCGAGGACCACAGCTACCGCAATCACTGGCGAGTTGATTGGCGCAATGCCCGTAAAGGACGCGACGTGCATTGTCTTCGAATACGTCCGCGTCACCGGGTCAATCTTCTGCGCAGTTCCCGTCTTGCCTCCCGAGGAGTAGCCGTTCAGCTGCGCCTGCTTGCCCGTTCCATAGAGGACAACGCCCTCCATCATCTTGCGCATCTCCGCGGCTGAGAGAGTGCTGATCACGCGATGCGCTCCCGGCGGCAGAGTCGCCGGCAATTCCTCACCGGCATGAAAGGGCTGTGCTGTCAGTTGATTGCCCTGCTGCCCGGTCACGCGGCCATCCTTGCCTTGAGACGCGATCACGACGTGCGGAGGCAGATACACGCCACCGTTGGCGATCGTCGACACCATCGCGACCAGCTGTACTGGCGTCACGGCAACTTCCTGCCCAATGGCGATAGAGCCGATTGACGTCGATCCCCATCTTGGGGGCGGACGCAGCAAGCCGCGCGTCTCGCCGGGCAATTCCAGGCCTGAGCGCGAACCAAATCCGAAGTTGCGGATGTATTCGTAGAAATGATCCGGGCCCATGCGAAGCGCGAGCTTTACCGCAGCCACGTCGCTCGAATGCTCCAGGGCTTCATGCACAGTAATGACGCCATAATGGTCTGACTTGTCGTCGTGAATCGTACGCCCGTTGAAGGTGATCGCTCCGCCCTGGCAGTCAATCTTGTCATCGGGCGTCACAATATGCTGGTCAATCGCCGAGGCATACGTGACCAGCTTGAAGGTCGAGCCCGGCTCATAGACATCACTTACGGCGTGGTCGCGCAGCAACTGCGGCGTTGTGTGACGAAAGTCGTTGGGATTGAAAGTAGGGCGAATCGCCAGCGCAAGTATTTGCCCGGTATGCACATCCTGAACGACAGCAGTACCATTGGCCGCCCGCGTACGCAGCATCGCCGCATCTAGTGCCTTTTCTGCAATGAACTGAATATTCTCGTCAATGGATAGAACAAGATTCTCACCCGGCTCCGGCTCGCGCTCCGTCGAACCCATCACATGCCGGCGCGCATCCATCGCCGCATACATGCGGCCGGGCTCGCCGTGTAGGCGGCCGTCAAACTTCTGTTCCATGCCGCCCAGGCCGTTATCGTCAACGCCCACATAGCCAAGCACCTGCGCCGCAATTTCATTGTCGGGATAGAAACGCTGAAACTCCTTCTGAAAGTAAACACCCTTGAGGTTCAGCACCTTCACCTTCGCAGCAACCTCGGGGCTGAGCCGCCGCGCAACCCACGCAAAATTTCGCGAAGCACTCACTCGCGATAGAATCTGATCTTCGCTGGTCCATGCATCCACAGGCGAAGAGTCATTCCCCACATGCACAACCTGTGCTAGCGCGTGCACCGTAGCCTTTTTGTCATCGATCTCTGAAGGCACGGCAAAGACCGAGTCAGCCTGCACCGTCATCGCAAGCTCTCGCAGATTGCGGTCATACAGCACACCGCGCCTCGGCGCCACTTCAAAGGTGTGCTGCTGCTGTTTCTGCGCCTTTTCGACAAACTCCTTATGGCGCAGCACCTGCAGCCACATGAGCTTTGAGACGATCAGCGAACCCCAGACAAGAAAGCCCAGGCAGACCAGCCAATACCGCATGCGCAGTAATGGCATCGCCGCCCGGGCGCGAGTTCGAAACGATCGCGGGTTGGACTGGTTCAGATCAAGATGATTCACGCGTGTTGCTCCGAAAATCCGCCGGCGCGTATCCCCGGCAAACCGTCGCGCCGCAGTCTACCGGGCAGTTGCCGGAGCTGGCGAAATTCCCGTTGCTGCCGGCCCAGTCTCTGCAGGAGCGACCTGAGCCAACGCAGGCGTTCCCGCATCGGGCACGTTCGCATGGTCGGTCACGCGCACTACCTGATTCGGTTGCAGCTCGACAAGGCCCATCTGGCGCGCCATCGCGTCGATACGCCGCGGCTGCGAGAGTTGCGCCTCAGCAAGACGCAATTGCCGGTTCTGCTCGCGCAGAGCCTCAAGCTGCTGCTTCTTGGTCTCGACGCTGTAGCCCATCTCAATCGCGCTGAAGTGCTGCAGACCATAAAACATGATCAGCGAAAACAGGACCGTCACAGCAGCCGTAAAGATGCGCATCTCGCGAATGCGAACTGTATCTGGCGCCTTCACCAGCCGCGAGTTGTCGATGCGCTTGGGGAAGAAGACCTCAAGCGTAGCGCCGCGGCGCAGGCGCTGCTGCTCGGCAAAGAGCCGCGCGTTGCGCTCCTCAATCCGCCGGCTTGAGCTGCGTCCACTATCGAAATAAGTTGCTGCGTGCGCTGCCATCTTGCTTTCCTCTACTTCCTTGCTTCTACTTCCTTGTTTCTACTTTTTTGCCCCCGGCTTACCGGAGCCTTGCTTACTCTTCAATTGCGAAAATCCCGTTAGTACGCGCCCCGAATCCTGCGCCACCTGCTTCGTTGCCTGCCCTGCCGCCAGCTTCTCTGCCGCCCGCAGCTTTGCGCTTCTTGCTCTAGGATTGCGATTCGTCTCTTCCTCATCGGCCACGGCCGGCTTGCGCGTCAGTACCGTCCACACGCCCTTAGCTGCCTGCTCGCGAAGCACGTCCTTGGCGATGCGATCTTCCAGCGAGTGAAAGCTGATCACCACCAGTCGACCTGAGGACTTAAGCAACTTTGGTGCGGCCTCCAGCAACTGGCGAATCTCATCCAACTCGCGATTCACGTGAATACGAAGCGCCTGAAAGGTTCTGGTCGCCGGATGAATCCGCTCTGATTTCATCATCGGGGCACAGCCTGCGACGATCCGGGCCAACTGCCCCGTCGTCGTCACCGGCCGCGCCCTGACAATGGCTCTGGCGATTCTCCACGACCTCCTCTCTTCTCCGTATTCGTAAATGAGATTGGCGAGATCTCTCTCGTCCATCTCGTTTACCACTTGTGCGGCGGTGAGTTGCTGGCGCGTATCTTGACGCATATCCAACGGCCCGTCCGCCTGAAAACTAAATCCTCGCTCTGCTTCGTCAATCTGCATGCTGCTTACGCCAAAGTCCGCCAGCAAACCATCCAGCGAACCAGGCTCAACATGAGCCGCAACGGAACTGAAGGCCTCGCCAATCAGCGTCACCTTCGGCATCGCGGCGCCTAACTCCTCAGCCAACGCTCTGAGCCGCTCACCAGCCAACTCCAGCGCTTTGGGATCGCGATCGAAACCGATCAGGTGACCATCCACCCCAAGCAGCCTTGCAATCTGACTTGCATGCCCCGCATAGCCCAGCGTGCAGTCGAGATAGGTTCCACCCTCTCGCACCGCGAGGTATCGAATCACATCCTGAGAAAGAACCGGCGTATGGCGCGGATTAATTTCCGTCATACGTTCCCCCTGAGGGGTTCCAGTCAGGACCGCTGCTGTGCAGCAGCTTCCCGGCTGGCCAAAATCTGTCGCGCTTCCGTAGCGCCCATCTGCTTCTCTGCCTCATTACCCGGGTTCAGCAAACCTGCAATCTCCCGGTCGGCTTCTTCTTCACGTAGCACGCTCAGATACTTCTGCTGCCCCGTCACAACCACTTCTGTATTCACCAGACCAAATCGCTCTCGAACCTTCCGTGGAAGCATCAGCCGGTCCTGCTTGTCGATCTCAACCACGCCGCCGAAGTAGTTCACGATCCGCATCCACGTAATCTTTGCCGGGTCGTCCTCGGGCAGTACCGCCTTCTTCGCTTCTTCGATCTCCCACTCCTGCATCGGCCAGATCTCGGCTCCCTTTCCATCGCGCGAAGTGATGAAGTACGTGGGCCCGTAGCTCTTGTCGGCAATCGGCTTCATGAAGTCCGCCGGAACCTTGAGCCTGCCCTTGTCATCGATCTTCGCTTCGTGGGTACCGCGGAACATTCCAACCTCGAATCGCCATCATTTTCAGAACAACAAAGGCGAATCCCTTCGGACTGGACCTATAGTACCCGAGAAATTTGAGTTTTACTCCCTTTTACTCCAAAAATTTCCACGATCTTATCGCGGAACTGAGCAATTGAGAACGCTGATTTTGCGAAAAAGCACCGGGTTTAAGGCAGAAACTCACCCTCTCAGGGAAAGAAGGTCTTTTCAGGCCCTACAGGGAGAGGAGAGCCACATGCGACCACAATATCTGGTGTTTACTTAGATGGGTCGCCCTTGTGCTCTTAGCTGGGCTCGATGGCGCACCAGATGTCCTACGAGGTAGGCTAACACCGCCAGATTCGCTACAAACAGCCCAATGCGTATCGGCGTTACGCGATGCGCCAGCTCAAAAATCTCCAGAGGCAGAAAAGATGCGGTGATGATGGCAGTCAGGTATTCCGCCCACACCCTCTCATACATCAGGCCGATTCCTTCCAGCACAGCCAGCGTTGCACAGCAGAACATGAAGACGCTGATCTGCCGCAGGCGATGGTCATTGAGCAAAGCAGCCTGATCCAGCAGAAAGCTGACAAGGCGGCCTTCCGTGTCGAACTGAAGCGCCTGGGCAAGCCTGGTCAATATGTCAGCGACATCTTTATGGAGCAGCCTCAGCGCGCCGACGCCCACACTGACCAGAAGAGTCGCCTGCAGAAGCTTGTAAGCTGCAATCAGCTCCAGCCAGCGATTCTTCTTCTTCTGTGCTGATTTCGTCTTTCGAGTCAGATTCCGAGTCAAGGGCACGTTCAGTTCGCTTTCGCTCTGCGTCTCAACCACGAAGCTCACCAGCTCTGCTTCACCCGGCAGGCCTGGTCCAAATACGGTTGAGTACTTTTACGTTACCTGACTGAGGGCCGTTCGCCCTAATTTCCCGCCGCCTCGTAGCCCGGACACCCAGCCCGACCGCTGGGTTACTCTGAAGCAGCAACCAGACCGACCCCAGACCCAATCCCGACGGGAGACTCGCTTCAGCCATGCCCCACTCTATCCAGACGAGCCAGTGGGTGCCCTTCCCCGTCGAACTGGTCTTTGCTTTTTTCGCGAACCCCGCCAACCTTCCCCATCTGATGCCAACATGGCAAAAGGCCCGGCTCGAAAGCTCCCATCTCCTCGCCCCGCCGATCCGACCACTTGCCGGCGACCCCGCGCTCCGCTACCGCAGTCCCGCAGCGGGTACAGGCTCAGAGATCACCCTCAGCTTTAGGCCCGTTCGCAGCCTTCCTTTCCGCATTACGTGGCTCGGTCGTATCACCGACTTCACATGGAACAGCCATTTTCTTGACGAGCAGGTCGAGGGGCCATTCACCCATTGGAAACACTGCCACCGCATCGTCACCGAAACCCGCGAAGAGGTAGCCGGCACCAGCATCTCTGATGAAGTTGAGTATGACCTTCCTCTGGGGCCCGTAGGTCGTTTGGCAATACGCTCTTCGTAAGGCGCCAGATCCAATCAACCTTCGCCTTCCGCGCCCGGCGCCTGGCCGAAGTGCTCCCGATCGCCGCTCGCCAGGCCGCGAAGCGAAGCTAGCGCAAAAACACAACGACCCTCGGCTACGCAGGTTGTTGAAAATGTTATGCGGAGGGGGAAGCGGGGACTGTTAGCCGAATCAAGAGGGTTTCAACACGGTGGCAACCCTGACGCAAAACGACCCCCGGCCATAAGCCGGAGGTCGCATGAATTCCCCTGACTGTTAGAAGTGGTAAGCCACGCCCAGTGTGGGGTTATTGATGTTGTAGTACCGGTTGGTAGTCAGCGGCTCATATCCGAAATTGGGTACCTTGGATACGATACCGCGGTATTGCAAGCGAATATCGAAGCTGGGGCTGATCTCGTAAGCGATGCCGCCGCCGTAGAGGCCTACAATCGTGGTCTGGCTCTTCACATCCAGCGTCGTGGTTGCTAGATTGCGAATATTGCCCCAGAACAAAGCGCCGGTACCAGCCTCCACAAAAGGATTCCACTTGCGGAAGTTGAAGTTGTAGACATAGGCCGCACTCACTTCCTGCAGGCGGTTATTGACCTGATAGTCGTATGAGGGCGCAACGTAATGCAGAGCATTCTGCGTGTAGCTGTAGTTGGCTTCCACCGCGCCGCGCGGGGTGAGCATAAAGCGATAGCTGATCAGGGCGCCCAGTCCGCGCTTGGCGCTGACCTTGACGCCGGTTGAACTGGACTTGAAAGGCAGCAGAACCACTGAACCGCTTACGCTGACATCCTGACGGCTTTCCTGGGCTCGGCCTGCGACGGCAGAAATCGTCAGCAGGAGTGCAAGAAGGGCAAATTTCTTCATTCGGTCGTAAACCTCGCGACTGCCCGACCCGCCTTGCGGCCAAACGGAGCATGTCGATCATATCGATATGGCGCCGCTGTGGTGCGCCGCTTAAAGAATTGTAAATGGCCGGAGCGGTCCGGGACTGCTGCGGCGCGTTTGACAGGTGACGGTTTCAAAGCGAAGTTACGTTTCAGTTTGGACAGCTACGCAGATAGACGCACCGGTCACACGGACGAAAGCCGAAGCAGGCCAACTTCATCACTCCGTTTCTCGTTGCTTCACAACAGTTGCCAAACGGCTCTGGATGTGGAGAATGCTGAGGTACACAAAATTACCGGTACATCTCTTTTGTACGACAGGCATGCGGAACCGCCTCGGAAACGAGAGAGCACAGGGGAGCACGATGCAGCCTGACCTTCTTCTCCACTCAGTCTCGCTTCACTCACAATGGCTAGGCGAGTTCCTCGGAACCTTCATCCTTATTCTGCTAGGCAACGGCGTCAACGCCAGCGTCACCCTGCGCAAGACCTACGCCCAAAACGCCGGCTGGATGGTAGTCGCGACCGGTTGGGCAATCGCCGTGCTCTGCGGCGTCCTCACGGCGCAGGCCTTTGGCAGCCCGGGAGCGCACCTCAACCCGGCCATCACCCTAAGCGCCGCCATCATTCACAATGATTTTTCCAACGTAGCCAGCTTCTGGTCTGCGCAGTTGCTAGGCGCCATGCTCGGCGCAACGCTGACCTGGCTTTTCTTTTATCCGCATTGGATCGTTACTCCGGACCAGGGCGCAAAGCTCGGCGTCTTCTGCACCAATGCCGCTATCCCTCACCTGCCCTCTAACTTGCTCGGCGAGGCAACCGGCACCTTCGTCCTCGTGCTCGTCGCCGGAGCAATCGGCTCCCGCGGCGTCTCAGCAACGGGGCCAGCTCCAGCCGTCGGTCCCTGGCTGGTTGCCTGCCTCGTCTGGGGCATCGGTCTCTCGCTCGGCTCCACAACCGGCTATGCCATCAATCCCGCTCGCGACCTGGGCCCAAGGTTGATGCACTTCCTGCTGCCGATCTCAGGCAAGGGATCCTCAAATTGGCGATACGCTCCCGTCCCAATCATCGGCGACCTGGCCGGTGCGGCTGCGGCCGGGCTCCTGCTCCATTTCGCCAATCTCTAGCTGACCCTGGCATTCAAAAGTTTCCTCAGATCGCTGCTGCCGTGGTTAAACTGGGACCACGAGCTGGTGATGATTCCTTGTTGACGTAAAGCTAGCGTACGGTAGTCAGTCTTCCGCCGCAGCCATTACGCCGGAAAGGGCAGATTCCAATGGCCGATAGAGTCATACCCGCGCCTGCGACAGGCGGCCATCAAGTGAAAAAGCAGTTTTACCCCAACGCATGTGGAGCGGTATGCCTGCTTTGCGCCGCTTTGGAAACAGGACACACGCGATATTCAGCGATTGCAAAATGCCCTGCGAGAGACCTGCAGAACGACTTCGGCAGTGAAAACGCGCTCTACTACATCACCAGCGGGGCGGCTGCAGCAGGTAAGGATGCGGGATCACTCGCCGCCGAAGGCTATTCGATGCCAAGCATGGTGATCGAAGCCGCGCGACACATCGGATTCCAGAACGCCACCGTCTACATACGAACGACGCTTTCGTCGGCCATACTAAAGGCCGCCTACGCCAGTGAAGTGAAAGCATGCAAGGCTATGGCAAACGTAAACGTCGTCGAGGGTAGCGCTGCAAAATTCAGCAAACGCGCTTCTCTGGGACTAAACGAATACAAGCTGGTTGTGGTTGAGCCATTCATAGTATGCCTGCACTATGTCCTGCATCGCCCAGACGGGAGCTATATGGACCCGGCTACCGGCAGCGACATCGCATCCATGCCTGCTTCCTACAACCGCACAGGACTCTCCATCGTACTTTCCTGAAAGAGTTCTGTTGATTTACCGACACGGAAGATACGCATCGCATCTGTCATCCACTACCTGATTGAATTGGGCCGTTGCCCTTGGCCCGCACAGGTGTGACAATGACCATGATTCGTACTGACGTGACCCACAGATGAAGCTCTGCCCGATCTGCGCAACGTCGTATCCGGAAGGCCACCGCACCTGTCCCACGCATGGGACGGTTCTGGTCGAGACTGCAGAACTGCTTCCTGGCACTGTCATTCGCGACTGCTACCGCATCCTGCGCACCCTCGGCAAAGGTGGCATGGGCACCGTCTACCTCGCCGAACACACCCTCATGGGCGAGCCTCGGGCTCTGAAATTCCTCTCCAGCGCTCTGGCCTCCAATCCAACTTTCGTCCAGCGGTTTCTGCAGGAGGCGCGTGCCGCCAGCAAATTGCGCCATCCCAACATCGCGACGACCTATGAACTCGGTCAGTCTGAAGACGGCAGCTTCTACATCTCGATGGAGTACGTCGACGGCCCTAGCCTTCGTGCGGCCATCACCCAATCTCCGCAAGGCATACCCCCGGAGCGTGCCTTCCGCATCATTCACGGCGTAGCCGAAGCGCTCGCGGCAGCGCACGCGAAACAGATGGTCCATCGCGACATCAAGCCGGAGAACATCCTGCTAAGCGCCAGCGAAACGCCACATGGTCCAACCGAGATTCCCAAGGTAGTCGACTTCGGCATCGTCGCTATTAACGACGGCGCAAGCCATCTCACGCAGACCGGCCGCCCCTTGCTCACCGCCGAATACGCAGCGCCCGAGCAATGGCGCGGCGCAGTCCCTTCAGCGGAACTTGATGGCCGCACCGACCTGTACTCCATGGGCTGCATGTTCTTCGAAATGCTCACAGGACAGCAGCCTTTCCATGCCGAGAGCTACGAGGGATGGTTCGAGCAGCACGTCTACTCAGCCCCGCCTGCTGTCAGCTTCATCCGCCCCGAACTAGCCCGCTACCCTGGCCTCGACGAAATGGTCCTGACCTTACTCGCCAAAGACCGCGAACAACGCACTGCGAACGTCGAACGGTTTCTGAAAGAACTGGACCTCGTCATCGCGCACGGCTCAGGCACTCGAAGCATCAGCCGCGAACCTACGCGAAGCGACCTCTACGTCGGCCAGGGCACAGTTCCTCCGCCGGAACGCAGAACCGCTCTCGACGTAAGAACCTCCCCAAGACCGGAATACCCGGCCAATCCCCCATGGCAACAAGTCTCGCCTCAGCCTATGAACCCGGGAATGAATCCAGGATGGCAGCAGCCCCCGAGCCCTCCCATCTTCTCGCCGATTGCACCCGGCTATGGAGCCTATCCTCCACAGCCCACTCCGCCCGTCTACCCACAGCAGTATGCAGCACCACCTCCATCACGCCGGCAGACATCCAGTGTCAACAAAGGTGTCCTCTTCACAGTGTTGGGTACATTCTTGCTCCTCACCATTGGGGTCGTCGGCACATTCGTTTATCTCCGTCACAATCAGGATCAGAATCAAACCCAAAGCGGTCAGAGCGCAGACAGCACTCAAATCGATCAACCCGCGCTTCAACCGCAACCAGAACCTCCATCACTGCCAAGTCCTTCGGTCACGAACGCTCCAACCGCACCAACTCAACCCGCCATCGCCGCAAACCAAAGCACACGTCCGCGCCCTTCCGCTTCAGCCAAAGGCCCGGGAGCCTTGACCGATCCAGTCTCCATCGCCGCCCGCGCCATCGCGCTCTACAACGAAAAGCAGTACACGCAAGCCGCCTCTCTTCTGGCTCAAGCCTGCGCCAGCGGCCAGGCCGACAGCTGCGACTATCTCGGCTATGCCTACCAGCACAAGCTCGGTGTCGACGAAGACTTCTCCCGAGCTGTCGCCTCCTATGAGAAAGGCTGCCAGGCCAATAGCCTTGCAGCATGCAGCCATCTCGCCTCAATGTATCTGAGCCACACCGGCGTTGCGGAGGATGACCAGCGCGCGATCGGCCTCTTCACCCGCGCATGCAACGGCGACTACGCCGAAGCCTGCATGAACCTCGGCAATATGTATCAGTACAAGAAAGGTGTTGCTCAGGACTTTCCTCGCGCCGTCACTCTCTACGGCAAGGCATGCAACGCTGGCAGCATGGCCGCGTGCAACAGCCTGGGAATGCTCTATCAGCGTGCCCAGGGCGTCGAGCAGGACTATGCAAAAGCTCTCTCCCTCTACGGAAAAGCCTGCGACGCCAACATCGCCGATG
>Ga0206952_10235_pt1 | contig 13589 bp, 6 predicted proteins | sample Alteio_BWOrgHeat_39_FD_152966 | JGI IMG/M metagenome (GOLD analysis project Ga0206952, IMG submission 152966) | Enriched cells from forest soil in Barre Woods Harvard Forest LTER site, Petersham, Massachusetts, United States -... | ecosystem: Environmental > Terrestrial > Soil > Temperate forest >... | reverse complement strand
TTCGTCGGATTATCCGCGGAACGAACAAGTACCGTATACCCCATAAACGAAGGGTCATAGGAAACGGTCTGATCGAGCGAGCGGAATAGAACCGGACGAGTCTCTTCGCCAAGGCTGCGGGACTTGATATTGCCCACAACGCCGATGATTTGATAAGTAATGCCGCCGCCTACAACGCTTTGACCTATGGGATTTTCGGAACCGAAGACCCTTTGAACGAATGCCTGGTCGACAATGGCAACCTTAGGGCCCGTGGGAGATTCATTGCCAAAGTCACGTCCGGCAAGACGCGGTATGCCGAGGGTTTCGAAGTAGCCAGGAGTCGCCATGTACAGCTCGACACCGGGATCAGGCAGGCTGGGGTTGGAGTTACTCGATTTGGGCTTCACGAGAGCGTGAAAGGCATCACTGCGATTACCGCCGTTGAGCGGAACGCTATCCGTGCTGACAACCGAAGCGACCCCGGGAAGTGCCGCAACCCGCTGACGCAAATCGCTCAGGAACTGTACCGTGCGCTCCGCTGTATAGCCATTGACGCGCGGATCGACAGAGAGGCTCACGATACCGTCGGAACGGAACCCAATGTCAATGCTGGCAGCCTGTTGCAAACTACGCAGGAAGAGCCCTGTCGCACTGAGTAGGACGACGCACATCGCGATCTGACCCACGATGAGAGTATTGCGCAGAGTCCACTTGCGGCCCGGACGGGCAAGCGCGTCCTCCCCCTTGAGCGCATTGGAGAGCATTGGCCGCGAAGCCGCCCAGGCGGGCACCAGGCCAAACAGCAACCCTGTTCCAACACTCAGTGCAAAGGTATAGGCAAGCACTCTCCAATCAACACTAAGAGTCAAATCAAGCGGCACAGGCGCAGGCAAGCGAAACGCCGAAAGAGCACGCGTTGCCCAGAACGAGAGTGCAAGACCAATCACACCGCCCGCCAGACCCAACAGCAGTGATTCAAAAACCATCTGTCGAATAAGGCGCCCGCGCGTCGCCCCCAGGGCTAGACGGATTGCCAATTCGCGTTGGCGGCCAACAGTCTGCGCCAGCAGAAGATTCGCAACGTTGGCGCAAGCGATGCAAAGCACCAGCAAAACAACAACAGTAAGTGCCGCGAGAAATATGAGGATGACAGACTTATCCCGCGGTGGCAGCGAGCCGGCCTCCTCAAAGCGGAATCCGTTACCCTTATCAGTTGCAGGATAGGCAGTCGCCAGACGACCCGCGAGCGTATCCAGCTCAGCGGCAGCCTGTGCGCGAGTTACGCCGGGCTTTAAACGCGCAGCAACCTGCAGCCAGTGTTGATCGCGCAATGTTCGCGCCGGAAGATTCGGAACAAGAGACTCGACATTCCCCAGCGGCACCCAGAACTCCGAATCAAGAATAAGATCGAGCCCTCTAAACCCCGCAGGCGCAACGCCAACCACAACATAGGGGCGCCCTGAGAATGTCACTACCTTCCCTGCAATTGCAGGATCGCCGCCAAATCGCCGCTGCCAGAGTCGATAGCCGAGCACCACTACCTGCTGATTCTCTTCCTGGCCAACAAACCCCCGACCCGCGCTCATTGGAATTTGCAGCACATCAAAGAAGTTGGCCGATGTCGCCTGCCCCCAGACGCGCTCCGGCTCGCCGCTGCCGCCAATCGAAGCAGGCACCAATTCGTTGTAAGCCGCTACTCCTGAAAAGGAATGGGCCTGATCACGCACGTCATTGAAAACCGGCCAGGGAAAGGCGTTACAGCATTGATCGCCATCATGCAAAGTGTGCAGCGTCAACAGCGTGGAAGGATCGCCAACCGGGGCCGAGCGCAGCACAAACCGGCTCACCATCGAAAAGATAGTTGCATTCGCCGCGATACCCAGCCCGATCGAAATAATGACTGCCAGCGCAAAGCCGCGCGAACGCGAGAGACGTCGCAGAGTATAGGCGAAATCCTGTTTCCAGATAGTCATGAGCGCACTCCTTCATCTTCGAGATACGAAACGAAGCCACCCGATGTTCCGACAAACATCAGGCTTCTAGTCCGCTGCGCGGCTTGCGATTCCAATCGGAAGGCGAAGGCAGGCCTTGCATCCATTGCTATCGCTTCGATTCACCAACTGCACTGACCCGGAGTGACCCAGCGCGATCTGCTGTGCCAGCACCAGCCCGATGCCCGTGCCACCAGGTTTCGTCGTATAAAAAGGGACAAAGAGATTACCCGCATTTGTAAGTCCCGGCCCGCTGTCGAGAATCGTGATTACGACCTCGTCCTCAGCGATCTCCCAACCAATTTCCACATAAGGTCCAAGACGCTGGGGCTGACTATCTCCAGATAATCGGCGGCCTGAAGCATTCGCTGCGTTCACAGCGTCGGGGCTCAGCGAGGCCTCCGCCGCGTTGCGAAGCAGATTGATCAGTGCCTGCGCCAGTTGATCCGGATCGGCAAGGATTGTCACATCCGGCCCGTTTCTTACCGTCACTGGAGCCCGTGTCTCCAATTGCGCGACGCGCTTCACCACTCCACTGAGCGATATCGACTGAAGCTTCGGCGTCGGCAGTCCCATCAATTCGCGATAAGCCTGCAGGAAACGATTCAGCGACTCGGCGCGATCCTCAATCACCTCCAGGCCTCGCGCGAAATCATCTTCCCCGTCAGAAGAATTCGCCGTAGCGAGACGGCCACGCAAACTTCCTGCAATCGACTTGATTGGAGTAAGTGAATTATTGATCTCATGCCCCAGGACGCGAATCAGCCTCTCCCACGCGAGACGCTCTTCTTCCCGTAGAGCCTCGCTCACATCTGACAAAACGAAGAGCGTATGCGGAATTCCACGCAACCGAAAGCTTGTTCGCTTAACCACCCATCGCGCCGATGGCTGCGAATGACTCAGCGATAGCAGATCGTTATCCTGTGCAGCGAGCAGACGATCCAGGTCCTGCCTGCCCGACGCTGCCGCGCGGCCTGCAGGATTCTGTGGATGCAGGCGAAAGGCTCGTTCCGCAGCGGCATTGAGCAGTTTCAGCCTTCCATCGGGGTCGAACGCCAGCACCGGCGACTGCATCGACTTCATCACGCGCTCTACCAGCGCCATCGCCTCCATCGCTCCAACACGCTGCACCTGCAGCATGCCCGCCAGCGCGTTGATTTCGAGCGCCAGATCGCCCATTGCATCGTTGCGCCGTCCACCACGCGCGCGAAAAGAATAGTCATCCTCACGCAGCGCCGCTACTACATTCGCCAGCGTCTGCAGAGGCCGAATGATCTGCTCGATAATCAGCGAAACAATGAAGAGCCAGCCAATAACGAGAGCTGGGAGAGCAATCCATTGAATGGAGGAGTCGACATGATGCTCATTCAGCTCCAGGGTTACCAAGACGAACATGGGCAGGCCCATGAGATAAAGCCACAGGCGCAGGCCACGCTCAAAGCTCAGGCGTTGCCGCGACCGTCCAAGTGGCAGCCGTTTGCGTCGAACAACCTGCGTAGACTCCGGCTCCAGATCGCTATAGGCCATATTTTTCGATACGCCGGTAGAGCGCCCCGCGGCTCAGGCCAAGCGCATCGGCAGCGTGACTTACGTTGCCGCCTACGCGCGCCAGAGCCTTGCGAATCAGAATCGCCTCTACCGCTTCCAGGCTCATATCATCCAGGTTTGAAGCGCCGGTTCTCTGCTGTGCCTGCAACGCCAGATCGACTGCATCAATGCGCTCGCCGCGCGCCATCAGTACCGCTCGCTCGATCGTATGATCCAGCTCGCGCACATTCCCCGGCCAGGCATATTGCAGCATCAGTTGCAAAGCAGCCGGCTCCAGTCCATGAATGGCGCGCCGATAGCGGCTTGCGTGCTTGGCAAGAAAATGCCCAGCCAGCGCAGGAATATCTTCACGTCTCTCGCGCAACGGCGGCAGATGTATCTCTACCGTATTCAAACGAAAAAGCAGGTCCTCGCGAAATCGCCCGTCAGCGCACTCCTGCCGAAGATTGGCATTCGTCGCCGAAAGCACTCGGACATCAACCGACTGCGTGCGCGACGAACCCACGCGCTCCAACTCGCCGGTCTCAAGAACCCGCAGTATCTTCGCCTGTTGCCGAACCGGAATGTTGGCGATCTCATCAAGAAAAAGCGTTCCGCCACTTGCAAGTTCAAAACGCCCGATGCGATCGGTGCGGGCGTCGGTAAAGGCTCCCTTGACATGCCCAAAGAGCTCGCTCTCGAATGTCCCCTCAGGCAGCGCACCAGTATTGACTGCAACCAACGTACGCGCTGCCCGCGCTGAGAGCCGGTGCAGCATCTGGGCTACCACCTCTTTGCCCGTCCCATGCTCGCCCGTAATCAGCACGTTCGCGTCGGATGGACCGACACGTGACATCGTCTCCAGCACCTGATGCATCGAGGCAGCCGAAGCAATAAAGTCCGGCGCCCCCGGCGTACGCAGAATGCGATTCTCTGCTTCGAGCCATTGGGCCCGGCGCTGGCTGCGATGCAGCTCCATCTGTGTACGTAGAACACTGAGCAGCCGCGGATTCTCCCACGGCTTCTGAATGAAATCGCTTGCCCCGCGTCGCATTGCTTCGACGGCAAGATCGATGTTGCCCCACGCGGTCATCACCACAATTGGCAGTTGAGGGTCAATCTCCTTGATGCGTGCGACCAGTTCCATCCCCTCTTGGCCAGAGGTCGTGTCCCGTGTGTAGTTAAGATCGACCAGAACGCCATCGAAGCTCTCGTGTGACAGTGCCTCCAGCAATAACGCAGGCGTGCGCACCATCTCAAGCTGGTAGCCTTCCGGCTTCAACAGCAGGCGCAACGCCTCCAATATCTGCGGCTGGTCATCGGCGATGAGAAGTTTATATGGCTTCTCATCGCCCGCGATCGAACTGTTACTTGTTGTCATGGCTGTTGCCAGTGTGTCAGCCTGCGAGCGCTACTGTCCACTTGGAGCTGCCCCCGTCGCAGTGCGAGTCACATTCCCCGTCACACCGCCCTTGCGGCTCTCTTCAACCGCGATGCCATACTCTTCCAGCACGATCCCCGTAGCGCGCCATGCTTCGATGCGTGCCTTCTCGTAACCAGTCTCTGCGGTCACCAGCGCAGACTCCGCCAGTGCAAGGTCATGTTCTGCAGAGAGCGTCTGCTGGTTGGAACCCGCACCAAGCTTCTGCTCCTTCTGCATGATGTCCAGAGTTCTTTGCGCCAGATCGCGAGCCTTTCGGGCTGCTTCCACGCGGCTTGCCCCTTGCTCCAGGGCATAACGCGCGCTGCGCACTTCAATGCGAATCTTCTTCTTCAGCTCCTCCTGATAAACCTGCGTTTGCCGGTATTCAAGTTCGGTACGATATTGCGCAGCCTTCGCGATGCGGTTCCGCAAAGGAATACTCAGCTGGAAGCCGACCTGGTATTCCGGCGAGGTGTAGTTGAATGCATTGTCGATCGCAGTACCGACTCCTGTTGCCGGAGGAACTCCTGTTCCCGTCGGAACAGTTAACGGATTCGTCGGGCCTGCATATCCCTGTCCGCTGAGAAACCCGTATGCCGAAAGCGATGGCAGCAGTGCATTCCGCGCGGTCTTGCGGGTCAACTCACTTGTCTTCAGCGTAAGGCTGTTCGTCTGCACCTCAGTGCGATTCTTGAGAGCAGAGTCGATCATCTCCTGCACCGGATCCAGATGGTTCGCCGTCGGAGTTGCGACGTGATCCGTAGGCACAATCGGCATCTCTTCCAGAATCGGATCGTCGAGACTGCGCGTGATGGCGTTCTTCATATACAGCTCCTGCAGTTGCAGGGTCGTGCGCGCCACCGTCAGATCCTGCTCACGCGTCGCCACGTCGCCTTCCGCCTTCAGGACATCCATCTCCGGAATCGCCTGCAGTTGAAGCTGCTTGCGGCTCTTGTCCAGCGTCTCATTCGCAAAAGCGACCGATCGTTCGCTCACTTGCTCGTTCTCGTATGCATTCACCAGATCCCAGTAGATATTGCTGATCTGCGTGACTGTCGCAATGACCTGCGCGCGAAACGCAATATCCGAAACCTTCTGGTTCGTTCGCGCAATCCGCAGGAAGCGCAGGTTTGGCCCGAAGCCAAAGCCGGCGAGTAAAGGCTGTTGTGCGTAAAACTGTGCGAACGAACTGAATTGAGGATTGAATGTCAGATTAGGGCTATTGGTGGTTTGACGATTGTTATTGAATACCGCCTGAATGCTGCCTCCCGTAGGAAACGCCTGCGAGTAAGAGAAATTAGCCAGGATGGTGTTCTGGTGAATGATCGGCACTGCATACAGCGTTTGGTTAGGAAGCAATTGCGTAATGTGATCGACATACGTCGTCATCTGGATCAAAGGATCATAGTTATTAACATTCGTGCCGGTACCCAACGTGGATTGCACCAGGCCTGAAGCGCCAGCGCCGGCGCCACCCGCGCCGCCCGACGTACCGCCAGCGCCAGCGCCCGAGCCGCCTCCAAGCCCGCCCGTCGTGCCGCCCGGAGTGCCTGAAACAACACCGGTATTTACACCAAGCGCTTGTCCACCCGCCGCAGTGCGCAGAATATCGGTCTGCGCAATCGGCAGGTTATATCGCGCAATCACCATGTCGAGATTGTCCTGAAGCGCCAGATCAATCGCGTCGTGCAGAGAGAGATAGAGCTTGCCATCGCGTATCAATGAGTTGAGTTGTACCGAATTGGCCATGCTTGGTGGCGCGATACTCTTGCCGCGATACATATCGAGGGGATTCTTGGAAGGATGCTCAAGCATATCGAATGGAACAGTGCCGGCAGGAGCCGTCGAAGTTGTCTGCAGCGGCGCGCTCTGCGCAGCAGGCGCATTCGTAGCGCCAGCCTGCGCAAACACCGGCATAGCAGACTGAAGAACCAGACTGAAACAGCACAACCATGCCACTCGCTTAAGCAAAGGTCGAGTGGCAAACCGATTCATATTTGAATTCATAGATGTATCCAGCTTCCACCTCACGATTGCACCCCGGCCGGCTGTGAAATACCCGCGGTGTCTGAGTAGAGCCACCCATCGCGCAACTCGATAATCCGCGATCCGAACTTTGCGTTCTCTTCTGAGTGAGTCACCTGCACAATGGTCGTGCCCTCTTCATTCAACTGTTTAAACAACTCCATAATCTCCTTTGCCTGTCCTGAGTGCAGATTGCCGGTCGGCTCATCTGCCAGTAGCAGGCTCGGCTTGTGAATAACCGCGCGCGCTATGCCCACAAGCTTTTGTTGCCCGCCGGAGAGCTGACTGGGAAAGAGATCTTTCTTACCCACAATGTTGAACTTGTCGAGCGTATCGGCCACAAGCGCCTGCCGCTCTGCGCGAGGAATATCTTTGTACGACAGCGGCAGATCGATGTTTTCCGCCACACTCAGATCGTCCAGCAGATGGTAGCTCTGAAAGACCATGCCAATGCGCCGTCGCGCCAGCTCCGCACGCTGCTTGCGGTTCATCCGATGCACAGGCTCATCCTCAAAAAAGAACTCTCCATGCCATTGATCGTCGAGCATGGCCAGCACATTCAACAGAGAAGACTTCCCCGCTCCAGATGGCCCCATCACCGTGACAAACTCGCCCGGACGAATGGTGAGGCTCACGTGCCGCAGCACCCATGTTTCCGTGTGCCCTGTCTTATAACTGCGTTCAACCTTATTCAGTTCAATCATGATTTCGCATTGCTCCAATTCTTTACTTCTTTGCGTAACTGACTCTTGTTCATTCTGACCTCAGCGCATGCATGGGATCGACAGAGGCTGCGCGGCGCGCCGGAATCGCAGCAGCAAGCGTCACCATCACCGCAGTGGCTAAAACACACGCAGCAAGCGTAAGCGGGTCGCCCGGCTTCACGCCGTAGAGCAGCGTGGCCACAAGCCGTGAAAGTCCAAAGGCCGCCGGGAGCGCAACAGCAACTCCGATCGTTGCAGTGAGCGCCATCTCACGCATCACCAGTAGCACTACTGAGCTGCGCTGTGCCCCCAGCGCCATACGTACTCCAATCTCCCGCGTCCGTTGCGATGTGGCAAAAGCCAGCACGCCGTAGAGGCCAACCGCCGTCATAAGCAATGCCAACGCGGAAAAGCTCATCGCCAACGTCGCAAGCGTGTGCTCGTTGGAAACACTGATATTCACCTGCTCCTGCATGGTGCGCATCCCGTCTGCAACCAGCTTGGGATCGAGGTTATGAATGCGTTCGCGAATCGCCGACTCCACCGCCTCCGGCTGCGGCCCGGTCAGCGCATACAAGCGAAGCCCTCCCGGATGCGGATCCTGCAGATAAGCCTGATAGATTGTGCCGCGCACCGGTTCGCGCATGCTCCGATGCTTCACATCGCCAACAACGCCAACTATCGTGATGTCGTACTTCTCGTGATCACCCTGACCCCGTCCGAGCAAACGGCCAATCGCATTCTGTGGCGTGCCATAAAAACGCTTGGCAAATGTCAGATTGACAACAGCGACCTTAGCGGTTCCCTTGCTATCCGCAACGTTAAGATCGCGCCCGGCCAGAATCGGCTGCTGCAGCGTAGCAAAGTAGTTGGGAGTAATCGTCGGAGCTTCAAACGTCATGTCTTCATCTTCCGGCGAAACATGTCCCTGCACCGAAAAATTGGAGCCCGTCGAATCCCCTGTGAGTTCAGGGTCCGAAGTGCCCGCAACCTGCCGGACACCTGGTATCTGGCGAACCGCATCCAGCACGCTCGTTTCCACCTCTGCCGCCCGATCCTCTCCATATCCGGCCAGTGTTGGATCAACATCGAAGCTCACAACATGCGACGTCTGGAAGCCCACATTCTGATCGCGCAGATTGGCAAGGGTGCGCATGAACAAGCCAGCCCCGCCCAACAGCAGAACCGTCAGTCCAATCTGGAGTCCAACAGCAACCTTACGGAACCGTTGTGACGCACGCGATGCTGTCCCCGCATTCTGACGAAGCGCATCAGCCAGCCTGGGACGCATAAACTGAATCGCCGGCGCAACGCTGAAGACGATCGTCACAAGAAGTGAAAGCACGAGCGTGAAGAGCAGGACACGCCCATCTGTCTGGGCAGAATACGGTGCTTGATTCGGATCGTTGTTATTGGCGATCATTCTCACCAGTGTCCGTGCTATCACCGGCGAAAGAGCAACACCGGCCAATGCGCCACAGGCGCCAAGAATGCTTCCCTCGATCAGCAATTGACGCACAATCCTCATGCGCGCAGCCCCCAGGGCATAGCGCATGGCGATCTCACGCACGCGTCCGGCAGCCCGCAGCAGCAACAGTGTCGCCACATTGACGGCGCACATCGCGGCCAGCACTCCAACCATCGCCATCAGAACAAAGAGAGGCGTTCGCAGATCTGCCCGCTCAGGCATGAATCCAGTCGAATCATCCTTGACGAAGAACCGCGTCTGAGTCAGAAAGTGGTCTTTAAATCGGGCGGAGACTTTGTCATAACCCGTCAACTCCTGCGCGCGCAGTGCATACCAGAGCGGCGCCAGACTTGCTTCCGCCTGCTGCCGAGTCACACCCGGCTTAAGTCGCGCAATCAACGTCAGCCACAGCGACTTATGGCTGTTTAGATTATCGCGTTGCGCCATCGACGGCATTGCAACTTCAACCATGTTGATCGGCACAAAGACCCCAGGCTTGTATCCATCAATGGCGCTGTTGAAGTCTTTCGGCGCAACGCCAAGAATCGTGAATGGATGTCCATTGATCAGCAGTGTTTTGCCAGCCACATCCGATGCGCTGTTGAAGTGCGTCCTCCAGTATTCGTTCGCCAGCACCACAACCGGATTCGCATTCTTCGCCGAATCGTCTGAGTCGGTAAACAGTCGACCCACCGCAGGCTGCAGGCCAAGCACATTGAAATAGTTGCCGCTCACGATCTCAGCATCTTTGTTCTCCGCGACATCATGCCATGAAACACCCACGCTTCCGCGCACTGCCGCCACTACGCCCGTGAAGACGGCATTCTTGTCGCGCAGATCCTTGTACATCGGATAGGAGAAGTAGTTATGCTCATCTCCTCCAAAGCTGCTCGCCGAACCGGAAAATCCGCCTGTCCACTCAAAGCGCACAAGTTCCTTCGGCCGATCAACCGGCAACATGCGCAGCAGCACCTGGTCAAAGATCGTAAAGATCGCTGTGTTTGCGCCAATCCCCAGCGCAAGCGTCACAATCACTGTGGCCGCAAACCCGGGCGCACGCATCAGCTGCCTCACTGCGTAGCGAATATCTTGAACGATCGTATTCATCTTCTTACCCTCGTAATAACGCCCTATTCCGTGCGAAGCGCCTTCATCGGTTCAATTGTCGAAGCGCGCCGAGCCGGAATAAACCCCGCAGCCACAGCGCACAAGGCCAGCACAAGAGTCGCACCGGTCAGAGCCATCGGATCGTACGCTCCCACTCCATACAACTCGCTGGCCATCAGATGTCCTGCAATCAGCGCGCATGGAATACCCAGCGCAAGCCCCAGGCCAATTTGGAAGATAACCCCGCGCAGCACAAGCTTGACAACGCCCTTGCGCGTTGAGCCAAGCGCCATGCGAATCCCGATCTCGCTTGTGCGTCGCGCAACAAAATATGTGGTCACGCCATACAGTCCCACTGAAGCGAGAATAAGCGCCAGCACGCCAAACAGCGTAGTAAGCCGCGCCGTCAGCCTGTCCTGGTTGAAGTTGCCCGCAACCTGCGCATCCAGCGAGCGAAGATCTTCTACCGTCAGGTTAGGATCGATACTGCTAAGTGTGCGGCGCGCCAGCGTCTCAACGTCCTGCTGTGGGCGGTCAAAACGAAGCAGAATAGAATTGGCAAACATCGACTGAACCTCGCCGCCGATCATCCCATCCTCCTTATAGCCCATGAACTGCTGCGTCATTGGCCGCAGATAAACAGGACGCAAGTTCTCGCGCGGGTTGTTGAGCTTGAAATCCTTGAAGACACCAACAATTTCAAACGCGCTCGAGTACGGAACCATGTCGATGCCAAAGTGCTTTCCAACTGGGTCCTGGTTAGGAAAGAACCGCTTGACGAAGGTCTCATTGACAATCGCAACCTGAGGCGAAGTCGCCGTGTCCTGCTCAGTGAATTCCCGGCCTCGCACCATCGGAACCCCGATCGTGTTCATGTAGTGTGCGCCAACACGATCCCACGTCGAGCCGCATTTGGAATTTGGCCCAGGTGCGCCATAGCCCTGCTGAATCACGCATTCACCCCAGTTGTTCCCCTCAAGCGGGCTATACAAGGCAAGACCAACTCCCGTGACTCCGGGCACCGCGGCAAAACGCGACTCAATCTGCCGGTACAGTGGCTGCACACGGTCTACGGTGTAACCGGCGCCGGCAATATCAAGATGCAGCACATAGCGGTTAGTCGTTGAGATGCCAAAATCCTGGTGTTCCAGATTGTTGAGCGACTTCGTCATTAACACCGCGCCCACCAGCAGCACCAGTGACAGTGCGGCCTGGAAGATTACCAGCGCCTTCTGTGGCAGCGACGAGCGGTCACTTGTCGACCGGTTCGAACCACGCAAAGCCTCAGCCGGTTCCGCATGCGACGAAAGCCACGCTGGCGCCGTTCCGAAGAGAATCCCGGTCAGCAGAGAAACAAGAAATGCAAATCCCAGAACCTGCAATGAAGGGCTCGCCTGTATCGGCATATTCTTGGCATCCGGAAACGCCAGTCCAAGAATCACGTGCGCCCCGGCATAAGCCACTGCGAGGCCCGCAAGCCCACCGATACAACTCAGCAATACGCTCTCAGTAAATATCTGCCGCACTAGTCGCGTACGGCTCGCACCCAGTGCCATGCGAATCGAAACCTCCGTGCGGCGCGCTGTGCTGCGCGCCAGCATGAGATTCGCAATGTTCGCGCATGCAATCAGCAACACCACGCTCGCCAGAATCATCAGCATCAACAGCTTGGTCTTCGCATTCTGCTGCATGCTCTGGATACCACCGCCAGCGCGTGAAAGCGTCACATGCTGCTTGGGAATCTCGGCTGCGCCGCCGTTGTCCGTGTACATAGGCCGCGTCATGAACCATTGCCGCAGAGCCCCCGAGAGTTTTGCCTGCAACGACCCGATGTTCGTTCCAGGGCGAACTCTGCCGATCGGATAAAGCCAGTTGGAGTCAGAATGATGCAGAATAGTGCTCGGCCCCGCGACAAGTGGCTCATTCGCCAGTGTCATCCAGAACGCCGGCGGATCGTCCGTGAGACGATCGCCGTAGAATCCCTGCGGAGCCACACCAATCACGGTAAAAGGATGAGCCTGAATCATCACCGGGCCGCCAACAATGGAGGGATCACCTGCAAACTCTCCCTGCCATGCCTCATAACTCAGCACTGCGGCTGGAGCTGCTGCGGGCGTATCGTCGCTCTCAGAGAGCATCCGTCCCATAAATGGGCCAATGCCAAACGTCGTAAAGTAATTGCCCGATACATACTCGCCGCGCAGAGCCTTCGCAGTCGCATTTCCACGGCGCACCGTGAATGTATTCAGCCCTGCCTGCATCGCTGCCAGTTGTTCAAACTCAGGCGAAGCGCTCTTAAGATGTAGATACAAGTCGTAAGAGAAGATGGAAAAATCGCCATCGTCGCTCGGGTATCCGCCTTCAACGCAGCACTCGTCCCTGTCGCCGATGCGATAAAGTTGTTTAGGATCCGAGACTGGCAGCGACGTAAGCAGAATCCCTTGCACCAGCGTAAAGATCGCAGCATTGGCGCCAATACCAAGCGCCAGCGTGATCACCGCCGTCAGCGTAAAGGCTGGCGACTTGCGCAATTGCCGTAGTGCGTAGCGAATATCCTGAGCCAATCTGTTCATCTTGCTTCCTCTATCCCGTTTTCCTGCTGTTATTCCGTTCGCAGCGCCTGAATCGGTTCAATCGAAGCGGCATGGCGCGCGGGCATCCATGCTGCAAAGAACGAAGCACTCGCAAGCACCACGACCACGGCTGCAAACGTCAACCCGTCATGCGCCTCCACGCCGTAGATGTAGCTTCGCGCCATTGACACCGCAAACCACGCCATCACCGTTCCACCCGCAAGCCCGAAGCCCACCAGCAATAACGCGTGGCTCATTACCAGTCGCAGAATGTTCCCCTGCTGCGCGCCCAGCGCCAGCCGCAAACCTATCTCTCTCGTGCGTTGCGCCACAGCAAACGAAAGCAATCCATATAAACCTACCGAAGCGATAAGCAGCGCGAGCGCCGCAAAACCCTCCAGCAGATAGGCCGTCAGCGTCTCGCTGCCAAACGAATCCTCCACCGCCTCATGAATCGTCTTCACGCCCGTCGTCGTAGCATCCGGCGCAACTTCATGCAGCGCCTTGTCAAACTGCGCCCGCAGCGCATCTGCAGGCACGCGTCCGCGAATCGCCACCTGTATAAACGCCGTTGCAATGCCATAGAGCGGCGTTCCCGGCTCCATCTGCGCCAGGCAGTAGTACATCTCCGGTGTGGTCGCCTTCTTAACATCGGTCTGCTTCACATCGCCGATAACTCCCACGATATGACCTTCGGCAAGACGCCCTTCGCCCATCGAGATCACATGCCCGATCGGGTCCTGTCCCTTCAGATAGCGGTTCACAAATGCCTGGTTCACCACCACAACA
>Ga0206952_10234_pt1 | contig 13623 bp, 10 predicted proteins | sample Alteio_BWOrgHeat_39_FD_152966 | JGI IMG/M metagenome (GOLD analysis project Ga0206952, IMG submission 152966) | Enriched cells from forest soil in Barre Woods Harvard Forest LTER site, Petersham, Massachusetts, United States -... | ecosystem: Environmental > Terrestrial > Soil > Temperate forest >... | reverse complement strand
GCGCTTCTTTACTTCGAACTCCAGTTCGGCATGCTGCTGTTTCCTGTGTTGGTTAGTTGCGTCTGCTGGCTGCCGTCGGCCAGCATGCTCCAGATTTCATCTTTTCCGCTACGGCTGGATTGAAATACGATGTGCCGGCCATCGGGCGACCACGAGGGGAAATCGTTGCGCCCGCCATCGTGGGTCAACTGTACCCACTGGTGGCTGGCCACGTCCATGATGTAGATATCCTGCGCGCCCGGCGCTCCTGGGCCGTAGTGGCGCATCCAGGCGAAGACCAGGAACTGGCCATTGGGCGACCACGACGGCGAAATCGCGTATCCCTGGTCGCTCATCTTGATGACGTTGGAGCCATCGGCGTCCATCGTGTAGATCTGCGGGAGGCCAGTGCGTCCGCTGACGAAGGCGATTTGGGCGTTGGTCTTGGGGTTCCAGGTCGGTGAGGTATCCGGGCCTTTGACATTCGTCAGGCGCTTCAGGCCGCCGCCGGTCGCGGAATCGACGGTGTAGATTTCGGGATCGCCGCTACGTGACGACGAAAATGCTAGCTTCGTGCCGTCGCCAGAAAAGGCCGGGGCGGAGTTGGTGCCACCGAAGTGGGGAAAGCTGACCGGACGCTGGAGTTCGAGCGAGAACATCCCGATGTCCCAACCCTCTTTGCCAACCCATGAGAACGCGACTCGGGTATTGTCAGGCGAGACGCGGGGAGAGAGAGCGATCGTTCCGAGATGGGTAAGCGGCCTCTGGTTCGAGCCGTCATAGTCCATCACCCAAACTTCCTTGGGAGACGTTCGGCCTCCAGGTTGCCGGATGAAGTAGATCTTGGTCTCTGCGATGCCGGGCAATCCGCCACCCAGGCGGAAGATGATTTCATCAGCGAACTTGTGGGCGATAAGGCGGGCGTTCTCGACGGTTGCTCCGTCCGTGTATTGCTTGCCGAGGACTTGGGGCGTCTGTGGGTTCTTCACGTCAAACAGCCAGCCTTGCACCACGACCTGGTTGCCGTTCACGTTCAGGTTGCCGAAGGCCAACATGCTGGCGTTAGGCGGCGGAGCGGCCCACTGGCTCAAGTTCACGTCGGACGGTTGCCCGGGCGACTGCACCGGGTTGAAGCTCTTGGAGACGAGATCGAAGAGGCCCGCCTGGTAGAGGTCGTTCCAGAGGGTGGTATTGAAGGCGGTGTTGAGCGAGTCGCTGCCCGCGTTACCTTTGAAGTCGGGAACGGCGATGCGCACTTTTTCGACGCCAAGGTTGGTGCCGGTGCGAATCCAGTCGGTTTGCGCCACGAGCGGCAGGCACGAGATGAGCAGAAGAAGAGCGGAAACCGCGATCTTTCTCAGCATTAAGAAACCCATTACCGTCCTTGTAGATGTCTGGAGCTTAACGACTCCGAGCCGTCATAGAGTGCAGGGGGCCGCGTATCCAGGGTGACTGAGGGGCGCAAACCGAATTGCCAGTTGCGCACGATTCTATCGCTCAAACCAAAACTCTACGGAAACTTTATTCCCGGTATATCCGCCCGGGAGTGGGCCAAAGGTGTCGATGCGCTGCAAGGCGCGGGTCGCCGAGATATCCAGCGACGGGATTCCACTGGTCTGTTCGACGCGAATATTCGAGGGGCTGCCATCGCGATTGATGTCGAATGTGATGTACGTTCGCTTGCCGGGTGCGGTATGGGGGTCGATCTCATAACGCAGCCAGTTCTCGGTAATCTTCCGGCGGACGGCGTCCACGTAATACGAGAAGCGGTTGCCAAAGTCACCGCCGGCGCCTGCCGAAATGCCACCTTTGGTATTGCCCATGGCGAAATTCGTGCCCGAGTTGCTGTACATGGAACTGACCGGGCCGCCCTCACCGTAAGGAATGGCGTTTTTCGCCTGTTCGACCGGCGGGGGAGTGTTCTTTTTGACCTCGCGCGGCGTCGGAGCTTTCTCGGGTTTCTTCGGCTTTACTTCCTTGTCGGGAATGGGGATCGCATCGGGCGGCGGTTGGACGACCGGCGCTGGAATGGATTCCGCCAGTCCCTTGGACTCATTGGCGAGCACGTTGGTCGTATCGATCTCCGGGCGCGGAAGGGGAACGGCGCTGACGAGCGTGGCGCTCATGGCGCCGCCACCGCCGGAGGTCTCGCCACCCCAGTTGTCGCCGGGGTGATGGAACTCGACCCATCCGGTGAAAATGATGACCGCCGTGAGTGCGATGTGCAGCACCGCGGAGACGCCAAGTCCCGGCGCCCAGCTATCACGGTCTTCGAAAATCTCAGCGCGTACGGACATTCTTCTCGTTCAACGGTTGCGTAACGATGCTGACGTTGGTGATGCCGGATTGCTTGACGGCGTCCATGACCGTGGCGAAGGCGCCGAAGGGAACGTTCTCATCGGCGCGCAGGAAAATTGCCTGGCCCTGCGGGTCGCGAATCTTCTCGCGCAGCTTCTGTGGAATCTCGTTGATGTTGATGGGATCATTTCCGAGGAAGACGCGTTGCTGCTTGTCGATGGAGATGACGACGCGCTCCTCGGTGATCTCTTTCACCGTTTTCGTTTTGGGCACGGCCACGTCGATGCCCGACTGCAGTATCGGCGCGGTGACCATGAACATGACGAGCAGCACCAGCACCACGTCGACCAGCGGCGTGATGTTGATGTCCGAGAGCGAGCTTTGCGTGCGGCCGTGTTGATTGGTGAACGCCATCTATCGCTCCACGACTTCCACCCCGGCACGTTGCGGTGCTGGAGCGCGCTCGACCGTGTTGAGAATCTCGAGGCTGAAGTCATCCATGCGGGCGCCGAACTCGCGGATGTTGTTCATGTAGATGTTGTAAAAGATGACCGCCGGCACGGCGGCGAAGAGTCCGGCGGCCGTGGTGATCAACGCTTCGGAAATTCCAGGCGCAACCGCGCGCAATGTAGCGGCACCGGCGTCGCCGAGACCGTGGAAGGCGTCAATGATGCCCCAAACGGTGCCGAACAAGCCGATGAACGGCGTAACCGCGCCGGTCGTTGCCAGCCAGGGAAGACGGCGCTCGAGGCGCGTAAGCTCTTCGCTGGAGGCGATCTGAGTGGCGCGCTGGACGGTGGTGATGTTCAGCCGCGGACCTTGGCGGCGCAATTCTTCATACGCCCCTTCAAAGACCGGGATCAGCGGGCTGGGCTTGAACTGCTCGGCGACGGCCGCGACATCCTGCATGCGTTGTGCCTTGCGAAAGGCACGCACGAAGCGTCCACTTTGTACCCGCGCGCGGCGGAAGTGGGTGAGCTTTGACAGGATGATCGACCAGGAGAAGAGGCTGAACGCCAAAAGGATAAGGAGTACCGCGCGTGCCACCAGGCCGCTATTGGTAAATAGGCTGGTGATCTCGCCGGAGTCGGCAAATGCGAGTAAATGATAGGGCATCTTTTATCTAGCTGGTCGCCGCTTGTGGCGGTGCCTTTCGCGTCGCGGAGTGAGCCACTGGGGCCCAGAGTGAACGAATGCAGGAGTGAGCGATGCCTTGCGGCGTCCTGCCTGACCGATATTTCGCCAGAGTCTCACATCCGTTGGATGCGGAAAAACCATTATAGTCAGTTCGACGGCGGTACATGACCTTCGGCGCGGGATTCCCGCGATTTCCTGTGGACGCTTGTGGTTCATCGCCGTGCGTTGAGGGCGCGGGATTCGTGCTATCCTGCGCGAGAAAAAGGGTTGCAACGTGCTACTGGAACTGCGGGTCGAGAACTACGCCGTAATCGATAACGTGGTGGTGGAGTTCGCCCCGGGGCTGAACCTGCTGACCGGCGAGACGGGTGCGGGCAAATCGATCCTCATCGATGCGCTGACGCTGCTGCTGGGCGATAAAGCTTCCGCCGATGTGATCCGGCATGGCACGGAGAAGGCCGTGGTGGCCGCGGTTTTCGAGGCGGAGCCGGGCGGGATTGCCGCTGTCCTCGAAGAAAATGGTCTCGATTCCGAGGGCGACCAGATCATTCTCAGGCGCGAGATTACCGCGAACGGCCGCGGACGCGTGTTCATCAACAATCAGCCCGCAACGGTGGGTGTGCTGAAACAACTGGCGCCCCACTTGGCGGTGATCCATGCGCAGAATGAGGCGGTGCTGGGTTTCGACCCGGCGTCACGGCTCGGTTTGCTGGATTCCTATGCGGGTTCGGATTTGAGTGCGACTGCGGAGGTCCATGCGAAGTGGCGCGAGATTGCCGCGCGTATCGCCGACCTCGAACGCGATGAGCAGGACCGCTTGCGGCTGCTCGATCTGTGGAAGTTCCAGCGCGATGAAATTCAACAAGGCGATCTGAAGCCCGGCGAAGACGAGGCGCTCGAAACCGAGAAGCGTGTGCTGGCGAACTCGGAGCGCATCTTCACCGCGGCCATGGGCGCGTTCGACCATTTGTATGAGGGCGAGGGATCGGCGTCGGAGCAGTTGAAGGCCGCGGCGCGTCAACTCGAAGACTTGGCGCGATTCGATGAAAAATTCCGCGAGCAAGTGGCGGCGGTGGAATCGGCGCGAATCGTGGCAGAAGATATCGGCGTCTCGTTGCGCGATTATGCCGAGGGGATCCAAGCTTCGCCAGAGCGGCTGGCGGAGGTCGAAGACCGGCTGGCGCTGATCGATCGGCTGAAACGTAAATATGGAAAGGCGCTCAACGAGGTTATCGCCTACGGCGAAGAGCTGGCGCGCAAGCTAAACGAGATGGAAAACAAGGACGAGGTGCTGCGCGTCCTGAAGAAGCAGTTAGCGACGGCAGCCGAACAGTATCTCGAAGCCGCGCGCACTCTGTCGCGCAAACGATATGACGCGGCGAAGAAGCTGGAGAAGACCGTCGAGGCCGAAATCAACGACCTGGCGATGAAGGCGCGCTTCAAGATCGAAATTGGCGGCACCGACGAAGAAGGGAACTGGGCCGCCAGCGGCTTCGACCAGGTCGCCTACATGATCTCAGCCAATCCCGGCGAGCCGCTCGGGCCCGTCGAACAAATCGCGTCCGGCGGAGAGCTCTCTCGCGTGATGCTGGCGCTCAAGGCGAGCGTGGAAGCCGGAAAGAGCCGCAGCAAGAAAGATCCGGCGCACCAGCGGACGCTGGTCTTCGACGAAATCGATAGCGGCATCGGTGGACGGGCTGCGGAGGCTGTGGGCAAGAAACTCAAGGCGCTGTCGAAAACCAAGCAAGTCCTCTGCATTACCCATCTCCCGCAGATAGCGTCGTTTGGCGATCATCATTACCTGATCGAGAAGAAAGAAGCTTCGGGACGGACGAAGACCACAGTCCGGGCTCTGGATCTGGAAGACCGCACCGAGGAGATCGCCCGCATGATCAGTGGTGCGAAACTGACCGAAACCTCGCTGAAACATGCAGAGCAGATGCTGAAGGCGAACGGTTGATTCGTTTCGTTACGTAAATCTAGTATTTACGATAGAAAATCTTAATGAATCGCGGAACTAACAGGGGAATGCCAATCCAAGGCTCGATTTCTCCACTCAGCCACTCTCTATCTCCATTCCCTTCCGTCAGATAACCCATAGCCCCCCTTCGCCGTATAATTGGACTATCCCGCAGTGGGGCTTTAAGACAAAGGAACTCCATGGCATCAACAGAAGTGACTGCGCCGCCGCTCGAGGCGCAGCGGACACCAGTCGTCAACGACTTCAGCATTCAGGTGGCGACGGTCAACGGGTCGGGTTCGCAATCGGCCAACACCGTTTTACTCCGCACGATTTTCCAGATGGGCGTGCCCGTATCGGGCAAAAACCTCTTTCCCTCGAACATTGCCGGCCTGCCGACCTGGTACACCATCCGCGCCAGCAAAGACGGCTTCATCGCGCGGAAGAAAGAAATTGATTTCGTCGTGGCGATGAACCCGGAGACTGCCAAAGACGACGTTATGACGCTGGAGCCAGGCGCCGTCGTTCTCTATGACGAGCCGCTGAATCTCCGCGAACTGCGCAGCGACGTGACGTTCTATGCCGTCGCCTTCGACAAGATCGTGTCCGAGGTTTGCAAGGAAGCCAAGCTTCGCAAGCTCGTGAAGAATATGATTTACGTCGGCGTGGTCGCGCAGCTTCTGCACTTCGACATGAAAGAAGTGGAGAAGGCGATTCGCAAGCAGTTCTCGACCAAAGTGAAGGCCGCCGAACTCAACTGGAACGCCGCCCAGGCGGGATACGACTTTGCTGCCACTTCACTCACCAAGCAGGATCCCTTCCGCATTGAGCGGATGAACAAGACCGAGGGGCAGATCATTATCGACGGCAACGCCGCGGCCGCGTTGGGCGCGATGTTTGCAGGCGTAAGCGTGGTGACGTGGTATCCGATTACACCGTCGTCGTCGCTGGTGGAGAACCTGATCGAGTACATGAAAGAGCACCGCATTGGCGCCGACGGCAAGGCGACCTTCGGCATCGTGCAGGCTGAAGATGAGCTGGCCGCGATCGGCATGGTGCTGGGCGCCGGATGGATGGGTGCGCGTTCGATGACCGCGACCGCGGGGCCCGGCATTAGCTTGATGGCCGAGTTTACGGGGCTGGGATACTACATCGAGGTCCCGGCGGTGATCTGGGATGTGCAGCGCGTCGGACCTTCGACCGGCCTGCCGACGCGTACCTCGCAGGGCGACATTATGAAAGTCGCCAATCTATCGCATGGCGATGCGCGGCACCCGATGTTGTTCCCGAGCACGGTGGCGGAGTGCTTCGAAATGGCGGGGATGGCCTTCGATCTCGCAGAGACTTTGCAGACACCGGTCTTCGTGATGAGCGATCTCGATCTCGGCATGAACAACTGGATGAGCGAGCCGTTCAAGTATCCAGAGAAGCCGCTGAAGCGCGGCAAGGTGCTCAACACCGAGCAACTCAGCGAAATTGGCAGCTTTGCGCGTTACAAGGATGTCGATGGCGATGGCATTCCGTATCGCACTTTGCCGGGTACGCGGCATCCACAGGCAGCGTGGTTCGCGCGCGGCAGCGGACACAACGAGAAAGCGCAATACACCGAGCGTCCCGACGATTACGTGAACAACATGGATCGCCTGGCGCGCAAATTCACCACGGCGCGAAAGCTCGTTCCGGCGGCCGAAGCCGTACAGGATGGCGGTAAGGTCGGCATCATCGCGTATGGCACGTCGCATCATGCGATCGTTGAAACGCTATCGCAGCTGCTGAAGGAATACGGCGTCGGTATGGATTACCTGCGGCTGCGCGGGTTCCCGTTTGGCGAAGAGGTGCACGACTTCATTGCGCGTCACGATCGCATCTACGTCGTGGACCAGAACCGCGATCATCAAATGCTCGACCTGCTCAAGCTCGACGTGAAGCCCGAGCTCGTAACCAAACTGCGCAGCGTGCGCCACTACAACGGCCTGCCGCTCGATGCCCGCTCCGTGACGGACGCGGTGCTGGCACAGGAAGAGGTGAAGTAAATGGCGACTGCAACCACTCCGCCACCCAAGACCAACCACATCGGCCTGACCGTGCTCGATTACCGCGGCGGCAAGACCACACTCTGCGCGGGTTGCGGCCACAACGCGATCAGCGAGCGCATCCTCGACGCGATGTACGAGATGGCCATAGAGCCGGAGAACGTGATCAAGATGAGCGGCATCGGCTGCTCGTCGAAGACGCCTGCATACTTCATGTCGCGCTCATTCAGCTTCAACTCGGTGCACGGGCGCATGCCGTCGGTAACGACGGGCGCGGTGCTGGCGAACCAGAAGATGATGGCCATCGGCATCTCCGGCGATGGCGACACGGCGTCGATCGGCATGGGGCAATTCGTTCACTTGATGCGCCGCAATATTCCCATGATCTACATCATCGAAGACAACGGCGTGTACGGACTGACCAAGGGCCAGTTCTCGGCGACCGCAGACGTGGGATCGAAGCTGAAGACCGGGGTGATCAACGATCTTCCGCCCATCGATACCTGCGCGCTGGCCATCATGATGGGCGCAACATTTGTAGGGCGGTCATTCAGCGGCGACAAGAAGCAACTGCACACCATGCTGAAAGCCGCGATTGCACACAAGGGGACAGCGATGCTCGATGTGATTTCGCCTTGTGTGACATTTAATGACCACGAGGGCTCGACTAAGTCGTACAAGTTCATGAAGGACCACGAAGAGCCGCTGCACGATTTGAATTTCGTGCCGCACTTTGAAGAGATCGACGTGGAGTACGACGAAGGAACGACGACCAGCGTCATGATGCACGATGGCTCGCGACTGCTCCTGCGCAAACTGGAGCACGAGTACGATCCAACGGACAAGGCGAGTGCGGTGAAGCGCATTATGGAGTCGCATAAGTCGGGGGAGATCCTGACCGGCGTCTTCCACGTGAATCCCGAGGCGCCGACGTTCCTCGATATGCTCAACATGACGGACACGCCGCTGGCGAATTTGCCGGAGTCGGTGCTGCGCCCGCCGAAGAGCGTGCTGGACGCGGTGATGGAAGAGTATCGGTAATTCATCTTTGAAGAATTCCAAAGCCTCCTGCGGGAGGCTTTTCTCCTACTAGAAGCTCATCGTCAACCGCACATGATAGCTTCGCGGCGGCGCCACGGTGTTGCCCGAGAATACTCCCGCGAAGTTGATCAGGTTCAGGCGGTTGTTCAGGTTCTCGACGTCAGCTTGCAGGCGCAGGGATTTCTTCTCGTGACGCCACAATTCAGCTGCGCCCGATAGATCAATCGACAAGTTCGGCAATACGCGGCCGCGCTCGAAGTTGACGCGGTCCACGATCTGTTGGCCATATTGCGCGACGGCATCGGAGTAGCTGCCGCCGAACTCCACGGGCAAACCGCTGCCATATTCCGCGCCTACGGCGGCGGAGAGGCGTGAGGTGAATTCATAACGGAAGCGCCCCCGCAAAGTGTTGCGCTGGTCTTGGCTGACGGGAAATCTTCCACTGCTTTGGCTGAGAGCGGCGGCGGCATCGGCGCCGAGGAAGAGGCCGCCGGTCACCGGGAGAAACGCTTCGCCGACCATGTAGGAATAGCTCACAGAGCCGGTGAGGTGTCGCCAGGTCGGCAGATCCAGCTTGGCTTCCGCTCCGTAGATGCTCGAGCGACGGAAGGCGATCGGGAAACTTACTGAGGTGTTCAGAAGCAAGTCGTCATCGGCAAAGTTGTTGGCAGTGCGGACGAAATAGTTCACGTCGGCGCGCATAGTACCGGCGAACTCCTTGGTGACGCCTACCTCGTAGAAATTTGCCAGCGATGGTTTTACCGGGAGCCTCAGAACGTCCGGGCTGAGTGCGGTTACTTCCGGCGAGCTGGAGAGCAGCAGGTTCTCCATCGCGGGTGTTTGAAAGACGCGATCGTAGGAGGCGTGCAGTATCAACCCGAGCGGCTCAATATAGCGGGCGATGCCAATCCGCGGGCTGACCGCATTCTGATTCACCAGCAGTCGATAGTGGTCCCAGCGCAGGCCCAGGTTCGCGGTCCAAGCGCCGAGGCGGATCGTGTCCTGCACGAATGCAGCTTGTTCGCGGTCGGGCGATGACCCTACAAATTGAAAGCTCGCGGGCGTGCCGGGATCGAACTGCGAGGGGTCGGTGATCTGGTAGGCGAAGCGCTCGTCGATGGTCGCGAAGTCGGCTTCGACGCCAGCCTTCCACTCATTCACGCCGTGGTGATAGGAGACCGTGCCCTTTACATACTGTTCGTCAAATCCGCGATCCTGCGCGGCGATGATGGGCGTGGAAAGCAGATTCGACGAAAGCGCGGCATCGGTACTGCGCAACATGAGGCGGAAGTCTGCGAGCAGGTTTGCGGTGAACACGTGCTGGTAGCTGAGGGTGCCGAGAGTTTCGTCATTGCCCCGGTCTTGCCGTTGTCCGGCGGCCTGCTGCACTTGTTCGTTGGGAACATCGAAGCGCGATTGTTCGTGACGCACGCTTAGCGAGAGGCGGTCGTTAGGGCTGAGGTCGCGTTCGTAGCGCAGGGCAAGTGCGCCGGTGGTTCCTGGGTTGGTGTAGTTCTGCGTGACCGGAGGATTCAGGTACCAATCGGTGGCGCCGCCGTTGCCGCTGACGGTCAGGGTGTTCGCCCCCCAGCCGTATTGCAGGTCGCCGTAGGCATCCCGGGTGTTGAAGCTGCCGCCCGAGAGTTCGAACCTTCCATGCAGCCCGGGAGCGGCGTTGCGCGCGGTGTTGAGCTCGATGACGCCGCCGAGCTTGCGGCCGTACTCAGCGGGGAACCCGGCGGTATAAGCGGTCATCGACTCGATGCCTTCAACGTCGATTTCCGTCCCGAGCCCCGGTGATCGGTTTTCAGTGAGCGGCACGCCGTCGACGATCAGCTGCGTCTGGTACTCCGAACCGCGCGGATGCAACACGGCGTTGCCTTCGTAGAGCCATCCCGGTTGCTGGTTGATCAGGTCTTGCACGGAGCGTCCGGGCTGCGAGCCCTCGCGGTTGTCGATGGTCGCAGCGCCAATGCGTTCGACGGTTCCCGTGCTGTGCGGATCGATGAGGGTGTCGCTGTCGGTGACGTTGAGCGTGGTGTTGGGAGCGGCAACCTTGAGGGCGATGGAAACATCCTGCGGAATCGACGAGCGAACTTCCACCGATTGAACGGCAGGCGCAAATCCCTGACGATGGATCCGCAAACTGTAGAGTCCTATCGGGAGGCGACGGATCGCCAGTGTGCCGGCGTCGTCCGTTGTGTAACTCGTGTGAAATTGGTTGGCGGAACTGGTGAGTTCGATGACGGATTTCAGGCCGAGTCCGGAGGCGTCGGTGATTTTCAGGCGCAGTTCGCCGCTGTCATTCTGTGCCAGCAATGGCAGTCCGAAGAGGAGTAGAAGTAGAAGAGCGCTGCTCCGCATCCTGTGACTTGCATTTTATATGGAAGGCGCGGCAACTACCGCTGAGCGGGGACCAGTGGGTGGGTTATAGTTCGTGGCACCAAGATGACCGATACTGGGATCCTAGTCGCGCTGGAGTCGAAGCGGGTGAATAGGCTGGCGATTGTAAGCGCGTTCGTATTGCTCGCAGGATATGCCTGCATTGCCTTTGTGTTGCGCGGCGCGGATCTTTGGTTCCAGCGACTGGCTGTCGTCATCTGCATTGTGGCGGCGCTGCTGGCGTTGGTCGCGGTGATCTGGATCGCACGACGATCGCAACGCGGCTTGTGGTTAGCCATTCCGGTGCTCCTGCTGTCGTTTGTCGGAATGTTCTTTGGTGAAGCTGAGATAGGGATGACACGCACTCCTCACGACGAAGCCTATGCAGTCGGATCTCTTCGCACTCTGAATCAAGCCCTAGTTACATACGCGAGGGCGCATCAATCTGAAGGGTATCCTTCTTCTCTTTCGCGCCTTTCGTGCCAAGAGGAATCGTGGTGTATCGATTCTGTTCTCGCCAGCGGAACAAAGAACCGCTTCCACTTCATCTACACCGCCCAAGCTTCCGAGCCGAATGGCATACGCGACCGTTATCAGATATTCGCAGCTCCAATCCACGATTCAGATGATCGTCGGCACTTCTTCACCGACGACAGCAGAGCCATCCGCTACGGCTACGGCAAGGCTGATCAAAGCAGCCCAGCTCTCAATTAGTTTGCCTCGCTTTCAGTGCACTCTTGCCGCTAAACACTGATTCTGCACAACATTCCAAAGCTGGATGTGCAACCGCCGAATGTTGCGTCACGTCTGTTGTTATAGGAGTACAATTCTCGCCCACAAGGGACTGTGGTGGCAGCGGTCTTGGTTTTCCGCTGAGGGTATTCATGATTGTCCATATCAGTTATAAGGGTCTGCAAAAGACTCCCGATGTAGAGTCCACCGTTCAACAACATCTCAAAAAACTGGAACGAAGACTGCAGCTTTTCCGGCCGGAGCTGGTGAGCTTGCATGGCAGCGTGTTGCAGCATTCGCCGCGTGTGGGATTCGTGGTGGCGCTGAATTTGAAGATGCCCACCGGCGACCTGGCAGCGGAGCAGGCGAACCCACTGCCGGCAATGGCGATCAAGCTGGCTTTCGACGCACTGATCGCGCAAGTCACGAGTCACAAAGACGTGCTGCGCAATCACCACCGGTTCCCAGGGCGTCGCCACGGTTCAGAGAGGCGTCCGGAAGGCACCATCCCGTTTGAGAAGACGCTCGCGTCCGTCAAGCCGCAGGACGTGACGAACGACGACGTTAGCAGTTACATCAATGCCAATCTCCCGCGCCTGCGACGTTTCGTGGAGCGCGAGCTGCGCACCCGAGAACTCGAGGAACGCATTGGCCGCGGCGCCATCAATGTGGATGAAGTGATCGGCGAAGCGATCGGCAACGCGCTGAGTGAGTCGCACGAGCGGCCAGAGAAGATGCGGCTGGAGCCCTGGTTATATCGTCTGTCGACGGAAGCAATCGATCGGCTCATTCGCGGCGACGGCAACGGCGAAAATATTCCCCTGGACCGTCCGGAGAACGAGCGCAATGAAGCAGGCAGCGACGAGAACGTGCTGCAGTTCCATCAACCCGACGACGATCTTTCTTCCCGCAGTATCGCCGTCAATCATCAGATTGCCAGCCCCGAGGACTTGGCTGCGAAAGACGAGATGATCACGCTCATCGAGCGCACCTTGCGCGACGCCGGGCGCCACGAGCGCGAGGCGTTCATTCTGTACACCATCGAAGGTTTCACTATCAACGAGATCGCCGACATTACGCAGCGACCGGAAGAGGAGGTGAGAAGCAGCGTACATTCCGCGCGCGAGCATCTGGACAAAGCACTACCGGCGCGGGACCCGCTCAGCGAACGTTTGATCGAACACTCCAGAACGGCCTGAAAGATCACCGGACCGTGGGCCATTGCTTCACGAGACAACAGGAGATTCAGGAATGATCACGCGGGACGAAATTCGCGAGATATCGGAAATCTATTCGCCCGAGGGCTGCGCCGTCACGTTCTTCTACCAGCCCGCAACTCCACTCGACAAGTCTCACCGTCACGAAGCCATCGTAGTTAAAGATCTGGTGCGCGATGCACTCAGCCAAGCCGAACAACTCGGCCGGAATTCGAGCGCGCGCCAGGACCTCGAAAGAATTCTGGGAATGGCCGATCAGTTGCAAGGCAATAGCCGGCAGGCGAAGGGAATTTTTGCCTGCGCGAGTCGGGGCATCTGGCGCGAGTACGATCTGTCGCCGCTGCTTAGCAAAACTCAGCTCAAGGTAAATTCACGATTCCACCTGCTTCATCGGCGTGTTCTGGTCGGCGCGGAAGCGCAGCAGCGCCGCAATGCGTCCGACCCGGTCGAGATCGGGATTCGACGGCAGATAGTGCAGTTCAATACTGCTGGCCATGGCACGCGCCAGCAGCGGGTCGGCAATGTCCTCTACGCCGATCGTTGGTTGCCCGCAGACGGCGCACGAGTGCGACATATTGATGTCCATGTGGTTGCAGTTGGTGCATTGCACGCCGGGAGCGGCGAATTTATCTTCCAGCAGCAGCGCCTGTACCTCGCCCATTTCGAGTGAGCGCAGCACGCGGCGCAATCCGAGAGCACCACAGCCGTTGCGGCTCGCCTCGCCAATCACCTCACGAAGCAAAAGCAGCTTGCGGCGGCCGTCATTCTCGGCGAGCAAGATGTCGACCTTCTCCTTCACCTCTTGCGGAGTGGCCAACTTGGCATCGGCGCGGAAGTGCCCAAT
>Ga0206952_10215_pt2 | contig 13730 bp, 16 predicted proteins | sample Alteio_BWOrgHeat_39_FD_152966 | JGI IMG/M metagenome (GOLD analysis project Ga0206952, IMG submission 152966) | Enriched cells from forest soil in Barre Woods Harvard Forest LTER site, Petersham, Massachusetts, United States -... | ecosystem: Environmental > Terrestrial > Soil > Temperate forest >... | reverse complement strand
TTTTTTTCTTTCTTTATATCATCAACATATTTTTTAGCAGCTTTATTTGCGTGCGTTTCTTTCTTTTTTGTAAAACGATGGAAGTAAGGAAAATCAAGCTGGTCAATATAAACCGGAAAGCGAACGCCGCGCACTTCAACCAATAACATTTTATTGTTGATTACTTCAACAACTTTGCCTTCTTCTTTTGTATGGAGAATAATAATATCGTCGCCGGGTTGATATTTCACGATGCAACATTTGTAATTTAAAAATTTGCCAGCACATCTGCAAGATGCAAAACTTTCATATCAAGACCTTTATGTTTTATGCAACCATCAATATGCATTAAACAACTCATATCGGTACTGATAATATATTCTGCTTTTGTTTCAACAGCATTTGTAACTTTCTGATCACCCATTGCAATACTTATTGGTTCAAATTTTACGGCAAATGTTCCCCCAAATCCACAACATGTTTCCACATCATTCATTTCAATTAACTGCAAACCGTGTACATTATTTAAAAGAATACGTGGTTCCTGTTTTACATTACATTCACGTAAAGCAGCACAACTATCGTGGTAAGTTGCCGTGGCATTTAAGCTTGCATTAAAGTTTGTGAATTGTAAAACGTTTACTAAAAAATCACTCAGCTCATAAATGCGGGTTTGCATTTTTTTTATTTCTGATAAATGAGTGGAATTTTCAAACAGTTTTTCATAATAATTTTTTACAAAACCAACGCAGCTTGCGCTGGGCGCTACTATGTAATCGCTGCCACTGAAATCTTTTAAAAATTTTTTACAAACATCTTTTGCTTCACCCCAGAAGCCCGCATTAAAAGCAGGTTGTCCGCAACAGGTTTGATTAATATTATAAGAAACTTTGCAACCGGCTTTCTCTAAAACTTTTACCATGTTAAATCCAACAGAAGGATATAACTGGTCAACAAAACATGGTATAAAGATTTGTACGTTCATTATAAGTTATAAAGCATTCAGTTTAGCAATTGAATGTTAGATTGATCGGCTACAATTTTCGCTGTAGCATAAGGAAGCTCAGTCATATTAATGATTTTGACTGTCTTTTCATCAATGCGACTTACCTGGAAAAACTTATATGTTTTCATTGCGGATTTTCCCGGAGTAGCAAAAAGGCTTATGTAAGCTTCACCATAACCAGGAACTGTTACCTTGCCCACAGAGAATGAAGTATCCTGGCTTGAATTGGAAGGTCTTAAAAACAATTCATTATTATCATCCTGCGAAATCGTTGCTGTTCCCAAGACTAAAGGAGTTAACACCTTGCCGCTCGGCGCATTATTGAAGTTTGGGTTTAAATTCGAATTTGGAGAGGACTTCGTGGCGAGAGATTGGTTCAAATAATGAGACTTATAAAAATTGCTACCATTGTACAGACCCTTCGGGACAGAGGTTGCAGTGGTAATTTCCATATTGGGGCCAAACACGAGAATCACTCCATCCTGCCGCCGCACATAGGCACCTATCTTTTGATCTGTAGACGTGTTTTCGGATAAAGAATACCCTAAATAGAACCCATTTTGTTTATCTGTTTGTTTTGGACCGTCAAACTGTATTGTAGGCGTGTTTGAACCTTCGTAAATAAAGTTCCCTGTTATTTTGCCGATTTTTGTATCTGAAGCAAAACCACCATTATTACTATTGGGGTTCCGAATAAACGGATCGCCGACAAACGTTGAAGGATTGATGTTACCAGGATTGAAGGCAGGTTTAGTATTTGTAGTGTCTTTAGGAATGGAGTCCTTTATATTAACGGAACACGAAAATTTTTCTTTTTGAAAGACTAATTTATTGTGTCCATTATTAGCTTGAATAGTTAAAGTGAGTAGAATGCAGGCAAGGAATATTAAAAAGAAAGGCTTTTTCATAACGGGTAAATTAGAATGAATAGTTAGTAAAATTAATGTTTTTGTAAGACCTCATCCGACCCCTTCTCCAAAGGAGAAGGGCAAGAACACATCACCATTAATTTTACAGGTTTAAAATGGGTCTAAAGTCCTCTCCTTTGGAGAGGATTTAGGTGAGGTCAATTTTTAATTTCCTGTTGAATGCAATCATTTTAATTGCAGTTACAGCAGCTTCTTCGCCCTTATTGCCTTCCTTTCCACCAATTCTATCTAAAGCTTGTTGCTCATCATTCACAGTAAGCACACCAAATATTGTTGGAACATTCAATATCATATTCAATGAAACAATGCCATCTGTAACGGCTTTGCATACGTAATCAAAATGTGGTGTATCACCTTTTATCACGCATCCTAATGCAATAAATGCATCTGCTTTTTTTTGATTGCTTTCTGCATACGCTTTTATAGCAAAAGGTATTTCAACAGCACCGGGAACTATCAATGTTTTGTATGAAATATTTTCTTGTTTTAAAATGTGTATTGCGCCTTTTTCAAGCTCATCAACAATGTGTTTATTCCATTCGGTTTTTACAATAATTACAAAGGCATCCTTTATCTGCGGGATGCCTTTGTGCAATTTTTTATTTCCTTTTGAAGCCATTACTTAGCGCTAAAGTCGTTTGGAATAATACTTAAACGATAAATATATTTATCAGCTGCAAAACCTCTTTCTGTATTCGGGTATTTTTGTTTTAATTCTTTGTATAAATCCAATGCTTCGCTGTTTTTACCAAGCGTTTCTAATTTTAATGCAGCACGAAATAAGTATTCACTGCTCATGGTTGCATCGTCTGTAAATTCATTGGCTGCTTTCTTATAATAATTTACAGCATCATCATTTTTGTTAAGCTCGCTGTAGGCATCAGCCAATGCGCCATAAGCCATCATTTGTATCTGCTTTGCTGATGTACTGAAATCTTTAAGATTATCAACAGCCTTATTAAAATTACCAAGCCTTAAATAGCTTACGCCTGCATAATATTTTGCAAGACTGCCTGCCTTTGTTGAACCATAATTATTAATAACATAGTTAAAGCCGCGGCTGAATTTGTCGCCATCAAGGGCAAGCTTTAAAGAGTCCTGCCGAAAGTATTGCTCTGCTTTCCACATTGCATTTTCAGCTTCTTCTTCTTTGGGGGCAACTATATAATTTTTATAACCATACCAGCCCGCGATTAATACCACTACAACTATAACAGCCGTAAGTAAAGGCTTTTGATATTGAGTATAGAAATTTTTTGCTTTTAAAACAACATCATCATTTTTCACCTGTTGCACATGCGTATCAGCCATAATAAATTAAAAATTAAAAATTAAAAATTAAAATCGTTAGTCAGTTATAAAGGGATACTTTTTATCTGCGTAAACGTCTTTAGTAACTTCTGCATCATCAGGCCAGGGGCTTTCTTCAGCAAATTTTACTGATTCTTCCACTATTTTGGCAATCCGGTCATCAATGGTTTTTATTTCATCATCTGATGCAAACTTGTTTTCCTTAATTGTTTTTAAAACAAGTGTTACGGGATCTTTTCCCCTGTATTCTTCCAGTTCTTCTTTTGTTCTGTATTTTCCCGGGTCTGAAATAGAGTGGCCTTTGTAGCGGTATGTTTTCATTTCAAGCAAGGTTGGACCACCTTTTTCTCTTGCTCTTTTTACTGCTCTTGTAATAGCTTCATGCACCGCTTCCGCACTCATGCCGTCAACTTTATCTCCTGGCATTTCGTAAGCATCGGCCAGTTTATAAATATCAATTACGTTTGAAGTGCGCTCTACTGAAGTACCCATTGCGTAGTTATTGTTTTCACAAATAAAAACTACGGGAATTTTCCACAGCATGGCAAGATTGAATGTTTCATGCAATACGCCCTGCCGCGCAGCGCCATCACCAAAAAAGCAAAGCACTACATTATCTGTACCTTTATAATCTTCAGCAAAAGCAATTCCGGCGCCTACGCCAATTTGCCCGCCTACAATACCATGACCACCATAAAAAAAATGTTCTTTACTAAAGAAATGCATGCTGCCGCCTTTACCTTTTGCCAGGCCGGTTGCTTTACCATACAGCTCGGCCATACATGCGTTTGCGCTGGCACCTTTTGCCAAAGCCAAACCATGATCGCGGTACGCTGTGATGAAAATATCTTCCTGGCGGGTAGCTGTCATACATCCGGCAGCAATGGCTTCCTGACCAACATAAGCATGAAAAAAACCGCGGATCTTGCCCGCCATCTTATACATCTCTTCGGCTTTCAACTCAAACTGACGGATGAGCTGCATTAATTCATACCAATATAAATATGTTTCCTTTGTAAATTTTACCGGCACAGCTAAAATTTGAGCCGCAAATATAAGCGCAAAACCATTTTCGCCAATTAACAGTATGGTAAAACAGGTTTTATTTCTGAACATGCATTATTTTGCTACAGGCGCTTTGGTGTGCTGAGCCGAGAGGCATGCCTGCCGGAACTACATATAAAACAGATAATGGATAACATTACAATTATAAATAACACAGAACAGCAACAGTTTGAAGTAAACATGCAGGATCAGTCAGCGACATTAGTTTACCGTTTTTATAAGGGCAATATTGCGCTGATGCATACAGAAGTTCCTGCTGCACTTGGAAATAGGGGTATTGCTTCAGCTTTAGCAAAATATGCATTGGAATGGGCAAAAGAGCATAACAAAAAAGTTATGGTGTATTGCCCGTTTGTGGCTTCTTATCTTAAAAGGCATCCTGAATATAATTTTTTAGTTGATAAAAATTATCTTAAATAATATGGCAAGAATAAAGCTTGACCTGCATAATATTTATAACAACAGCGCTGCAATTGATAAAGCTTTGCAACAGGCATTTAACGATGCTATAGAAAAAAAGATTCGTGAAGTAGAAATTATTCCCGGTAAAGGAAGCGGGCAATTGCGAAAGAAGGTTGAACGGTTTTTACAGCAGCCGCATATTAAACCTTTATACCACCGCATAGAAAATGACAGTAAAAATTTCGGAAGGCTGTTCGTGTATTTTAAATTTTAATTGAATAATTATATCATTAAAAGTTTTTTCCAACGTTTAAAAATTATTTTACGTCAGTAGTAATATGAAATATTTTCTTGTATTATCAGTCTTGCTATTGTCATGCAATAAACATTCACAACAAACAACCATTCCGGTTGAAACAACAGCGATTGTCTACTACACCGGCCCGATTGAAACGGATGGTTGCGACTGGGAGACATTTATTAATAACATGTATTATCATCCTGACAGCTTGCCTGACAGTGTAAAACAAAATGGCCTGCACGTATTGGTAACTTATTCCAAAATCAATGATAAGTTTATTTGCGGTATCGGCGCAACAGCTTTTGATATAATTCATATAAAAAGCGTCAAGCCTCAATAAAGATTTTATATTCCTTAACTGATTCTTATAGCAAACCTTAACTGCTTTATCAAAATTAATTAGAACCAATACCCTCAATATTCTGCAATTATTTCATGCTTATAACACCAAAGCCATCTTTCGCCGGGTTCTGCGGAAATAACTACAGGATGCGAAGTTTTGTGATAATGTTTTGTCATATGTTTATTAGGAGAATCATCACAACACAGCGTAGCACCGCAGGTTTGACAAGTTCTTAAGTGCATCCAGTCACTGCCTGTTTTAATACATTCCTCACACACGTATTCGTCGGCTGTTTTTAATTGTTTTATAGATGTAATATCGTCACAAATAGTTGACGGCATATAGTTTACTATTTATAGGCAATGTATTAATTATTGTTCAAAAGATGAAAGATCACATTCAAGTTCAGTCCTGTTCCAGTTACCGGTATTGGCTGCCGCTGCATAAGTTGAATTAAGAAAGCGCAATAAAGTGTCGTGCGGGTTGGCGGCATTTTTTACTACATCATACAATAAAAAAAATTCACCCATTTCTTTATTGTAAAAAGTTTCTTTTGGTTCAACAGGCTGTTCAGCAAAGGCAGCAGGCGTTGGATAACAATAGGAATAAAAAACTGCCTGCGGAAAAGTATCATTGCCGGGCCAGAAACCACAACTGCTTACTTCATGTGAGTAAGCTTCCTGCATAACATTTAAAGGTATATTGGGTGCGCCGCCCGGATGTAAAGGCGCAGGCCTGCCTGAAAACCGCGTAACAGCAAGATCAAAGCCGCCCCAGAAAAAATGTACAGGGCTGCTTTTACCTCTAAAGCCTGCTCTAAACCTTGTAAATACGTTATGTATATGCACCAATGCCTGCCAGTAGTTTTGGACCTGTTCTTCATTATAAGTTTTATGCGTTTCATCTATTTCAAAAGGTATAGCTGGTTCTATTTCATTGGGAACCGGGTAAATATCTACTTCAATACCTGTCTTTTTTAATTTGGTAAAAAGCTCGTTGTAAAAATCTGCCACTGTGCGTGAGTATAATTTTATTTCTTCCCTATTACCGATACTGGTTGATATAGTAAGTATATGTTGGTGAAAATTAAATTCAATTTCAAAAATACCTTCTGCATACTGCATGCTGCCGGTAGATAAACCCTGTGGGGTAACATACAACGTTACATGCCACGAATGATTGAGCCATGGCATAGATTTAAGTCTTATTTTACCGACAACCTGCACCCAAAGTTGTAAAGTAGATAATGTATCTTTCCATTCGTTATAATCAATATCAGGCCATGTTATTAAAGTCATATTTAAATTAGATATAGTGATTATGGTGAAATTAAAATAATATGCTTACACAGTTATAAAACTTAATAGATTAATGGCCTTAATCTTGTAATTATCTTTAAAATTTTTATGACAGAGCTGCAGATCATTCGTGAAAAAAAAGTATGGATAAAAGTTGATCCATGGCATGTGCACAGAGATAATCCTAATATAATACCCACTGAATATTTTATAGTTTCTTACTATTTACAGGAGCCGGAAACCGGCGCAACAAACGGAAAAATAATTAACGATGATAATGACGAACCAAAGCTATTTGAATCACCTGTAGCCGCATTAAACTATGCGCAAAAAATACTGAAAGAAATTTTATAATTTTTTATTAATAAATACTAAACAGTTACAACTGAGTTTAGTTTTACTATCCGGCAAATAACATAACCCTGGAATTATTTGGTTCATCAGAAATAAATTATTGTTGTTGTATATTACTGCTGCGATGAAAAAATTCTTTCTGTTATACATAAGTTTTATTGCTGTTATTAGTGTAAAGCCTCAGCTTACAGTATGCTCATGGAATCTTGAAAACTTTGGTAAATCAAAAACTGATTCAGCAATTGAATTTATAGCTGACGAGATTAAAGATTATGATATAGTTGTAATACAGGAAGTAGTTGCCGGTTATGGTGGCGCGCAGGCTGTGGCAAAATTAAATACTGCACTAAATAATAAAGGGTTTAAATGGGATTACGAGGTAAGTAATATTACAACTGCAAAAAATCCTGATGAAAAAGAACGATATGCATTTTTATGGAAAACATCAAAAGTAAAACTGGCAGCAAAGCCATGGCTTGAGGTGAAGTATAATGAAGAAATATGCAGGGAGCCATTCTTTGCTACATTTATTTATAAGAACAAGCAATTTACTATGGCCGGTTTTCATGCCGTACCAAAAGCAAAACAGCCAGAAACAGAAATAAAATATTTTAAATTTTTACCGGAAGAATATCCTGACAAAAATTTAATTTTTTGCGGAGATTTTAACTGCCCTCAATCAAATACAGTTTTTAGTCCTTTAAAGAAATCAGGCTATCAGCCAATTCTTGTGCTGCAAAAAACTTCTTTAAAAGAAAAATGTATTAATAATGATTGTCTTGCTTCAGAATATGATAATATGTTTTACAGTAATTCAAAAATTACTTTCATAAAATCAGGCATTATACCTTTTTACCAGCATTTTAATTGTGATTTGAAAAAGGCAAGAAAAGTATCAGATCATGTCCCGATTTTCTTTGAGTTTAGCTTAAATTAAGGTAACTATATAGGAGTTGGGACAGACTTATTTTTACGAAGTTTTTTTAAATATAATATTCTTACAGCTTTTAATAATCTAAAAATCTGATAACTTTAAGGCTGCCATATTGCAGCCTTTTTATTTTACTATTATGATGAAATTGTGGGTAATTGTGTTAGCCGTCGCGTATATTATTTTAGGATTGATGTCTTTAATAACGGCTTTCTTAAATCCAAGTTTAATGGAACGATTGAGGCAAAAAAAAAATACCAAGTGGGCGAAATTTTAGTAGAGTATTTTTTTTATTGCTCGCCGCTATTTTAATTTATTTAGGAGGGAAAATTATTTACGAAATATTATTTGTCCCAACTCATATATAGTTACCTAAATTAAATTATACTTTGATTACCTTGCTGATGTAATTCCACGACAAGTTTCAGTACCAATAATTTTAATAAATAACTCCTGCAAATTGTTTTAAGAAACGCACATCATCCTGCGAATACAAGCGAAGATCATTAACGCGGTATTTAAGCTGGCAAATTCTTTCTATGCCCATACCGAATGCAAAACCAGTATATTTTTCAGGATCAATGTTAAAGTTCTGCAACACGTTTGGATGCACCATGCCGCTGCCTAAAATTTCTACCCAGCCGGTATGTTTGCACACATTGCAGCCGGCGCCATGACAAATTAAACAATCAATATCCATTTCTGCACTGGGCTCGGTGAAAGGAAAATAGGAAGGGCGAAAACGGATCTTTACTTCTTTACCAAACATTTCCTGCACAAAAAAATACAGTGTTTGTTTAAGATCAGCAAAACTTACGTTTTCATCAACATATAAACCTTCTACCTGGTGAAAAAAGCAATGCGCTCTTGCGCTGATGGTTTCATTGCGGTACACACGGCCCGGGCAAATAATTCTTATCGGCGGTTGCTGTTTTTCCATTACCCTTGCCTGTACGCTGCTTGTATGTGTGCGCAACAGCCAGTCGGGATTCTTTTGTACATAAAATGTGTCCTGCATGTCACGCGCCGGATGGTTTTCAGGCATATTCATGGAAGTGAAGTTGTGCCAGTCATCTTCAATTTCAGGACCTTCGGCCAACACAAAACCAAGCCTGCTGAAAATAGAAATGATTCGATTGCGTACAATGCTTAAAGGATGCCGGGTGCCAATGGTAATATCATCACCAGGTAAAGTATAATCAATGAGCTGTGAGCTTTGAGCTTCGGGCTTCGAGCCTTGAGCTTTAAGCACTTCATATTTTTCTTCGGCAAATTGTTTAAAGCTGTTTAAAAGCTGACCGGCTTCTTTTTTCTTATCGTTGGGCACGTTCTTCATTTCCTGCATTATATTTTTTACAATGCCTTTTGTGCCGAGATATTTTATTCGGAATGATTCTGCTGCTTCACCGTTTTCACCAATGAAAGATTCTATTTCTTTTTTATGCTGCTCAATTTGCTGTAACAGTTCTTCCATGCGGCGAAGATAAGAAATACAGGAAAGGATTTTAAGCGGCATTAAATGATGATAACTTTTCTTTGCAAATAATTTTTTTTGTGATCGCTACCATTGTAACACACACAGATGAACTTCAACAGATCGTTGAGCTTTCGCATAAAAACCTGCGCGGAAATATTCCTTTAAACGAGCACGAAACGCAAGGCTTTATTACCTGGGATTATTCGTTTGATCTGCTGAAGAAAATGAATGCGCAGCAACCGCATATTATCGTAAAAGAAAATAATAAAGTGATTGGTTACGCATTGGTGGCTTTAAAAACTGCAAGCCATTTTCATACTGACCTTGAAGCAATGATTCAACAGCTTGAAAGAATCACCTATAATGGAAAAAAATTAAGCGAATACCGCTATTACGTAATGGGGCAGATTTGTATTGATCACCATTACCGCGGCAAAGGAGTTTTTAAAATGCTTTACACGCACCACAAAAAATTATTTGAAGAGGAGTATGATTTTGTAGTTACAGAGATATCCACACGCAACAACTGTTCACTTCGTGCACACGAAAAATTAGGCTTTACAACCATCTGCACTTATACGGATGCTTTAGATGAATGGAATGTGGTTGTTTGGGATTGGAAGTGAAACTCAGCAATGCGCTTTAAGCCGTGCGGCATTGAATTAACTATGATTTGAGTAATACAGAAGCATATTAGAGAGCATCCACTCTTATTCATTATCCTTACTCCATAACCTTGCGCCGCCTTTAATGCCCTCACGATTGTTTACAATGATCATATTATCGTCAAGCGGAATGGTAAGGTTTTTTGCATTGCCGCCGCTGATATATAAGCGATCATAATTGAAAACAGTTTTTAAAATAGCAAACACTTTTTTCATTCTGTAATTCCAGTGGTCCTTGCCTTTTCTTTTATATGCAGCTTCACCAATGTATTCATCATAATCCCTGTCTGTTTTTACAGGATGATGTGCAATTTCAAAATGCGGTAATAACTTACCATCAAGCAACAGCGCAGTGCCAAAACCGGTTCCAAGTGTTACCATCATTTCAAGTCCTTCACCGCTTACCATACCAACACCCTGCAGGTCGGCATCGTTCACCACTTTGGCAGGCCTGCTCAGCAACGCAGAAAGGTTTGTTTGCAAAGGATAATCTGCCCAGCTTTCTGAGCCAAGATTCGGCGCTGTTTTTATAATACCGTTTTTTACAAAGCCCGGAAAACCAACAGATATTTTATCGTAACCCGTAAAATTTTTTACGAGTTCCTTTATCAGGTTTATTACATTAACCGGCGTAGAAGGCTGCGGCGTAGGCATTCTTGCATAATCTGAAATGGGAACGCCTTCCGCATTTAATATAGTTGCTTTTATGTGTGAACCGCCAATATCAATAGTTAGAATATTTATCTCCGTATTGTTTTCCATGTGATAAGCTTAGTAATGAATGAAGTAATTTTTCATGGGCGATATTATGAATATTTTTCTTTTAGCTATTACCTTCTTATGCACATAATGATATAAAATATTTGAAAAGAATAAAAGGCAGGCAGAAATAATTACTCAGCTTTCCTGTTTTATCTTTTCCCACTCTTTTGAAGCAAGCACCATTCTTATTTCGCCAAAGGTTACTGCATCACCCAACCTTTGTTTTACCGGCATAATGGAATTTCCTTCAAGATTTTCAAGATGCGGTTCTATTAAAATAAGTTTTTCTGTTTTTACCAGCTCGTTCACTGAAATTATTCCGCGGCGAATATAAAATGCAAGATGTGATTCAATGGTTGATACAGCAAGATTACGCAACCTCGCTATATCAGCAATGGAATTTCCTTCTTTATGCAGTTTATAGCTAATGGTTCTGGTATCCTCTTTTTGTTCTGTTGCTGATTTTTCTTTGCGTTCTTTTTTGGGTTGTTTTGCCGCAATAGATGACGAAAAGTTATGTTCGCTACAATATTCATTTATCACTTCTAAAAAAGCACGGCCATATTGTTTTGCTTTTGCCTGCCCAAAGCCGCTTATCTTAACCAGTTCATCTAAATTCTGCGGAAGATATTCTGCCATTTCATCAATGGTTGTACTGCCTGCAACATAATAGACAGGAACATTTTTTTGTTCGCAGATCTTGTTGCGTAGTTCTCTTAATTTTTTATGCAGTTGCGGATGCAGGCTTTCTGTTTTTTTATCAGAAGCCGTTGCATAAGCATTTGCTGTAAATCCAGGGACGACGAAGTTCTTTTTATGCTGGTAATAATTATTTATTGAAAATTTCTGCACGCAACAATTCAGCAAATATTTTTTCTCAGCAAGTAAAACAAAAACTTCTTTCAATAAATCGTTATAGGCTTTTGCATGTTGCTTACTGTCAGTAGATGCGGGAGATTGTTTTAAAAAATTAATTATTTCATCCAGTTGCTGTATAAAATATTGCGAAGCTGCAATAAGCCGTTGCTGAATTTTATTGTTGTCTTCAGGTAATTCATCATCTTCAAAAAACTTATTAAGCTGAGCTTTAAATTTTTCGGCAATAGTTTGTAATGCTTTTATTTTATTTTCAGTTTCATCTATCCATGTTAATAATTCTGTGTTGAATGCGGCCGCATTATCTTTTACTGTTTTGTTCAATTCAGCGTATTGTTTTATTGCAACAGTAAAATCAAACAGCGATAAAAGAATTGTTTGCTGGTATTGTTTTTTAGATTGATGTAACTCCTGTTTTAAATTTTCTTCAGAAGCATTCCGTTCAGAAAATTCTATAATGTGCTGATCTGTTTGCAAACCAGAAGTTGTTACCTGGCTTTTAAGCACAATGCCTTTTAACGATGTGCAGCGGCTTAGCGCAACATATACCTGCCCGGGCGCGAAAGCATGGCTTGCATCAATTACAGCTTTTTCAAATGTTAGTCCCTGGCTTTTATGAATGGTGATTGCCCATGCAAGCCGTAATGGATATTGCGTGAATTTTCCGATAACATCTTCTTCCAGTTGCTGTGTTTGCTTATTGATGGAATAGCGTACGTTTTCCCAGGTTTCTTTCTGTACTTCAATAACTTCTTCTTCATTTTTACATTGAACAAAAATTGTATCTTCTTCAATCTTTGTAATCACACCAATCTTGCCGTTGAAATATCTTTTTATTTTCTCCTTATCATTTTTTATGAACATAACCTGTGCGCCAATCTTCAGCTCAAGTAATTCATCGGCAGGATAAGATTTTTCATAAAACTCTCCTGTTATTTCTGCTTTAAATGAAAACGATTTTTGTTTCAGTTTCGAAAGCTCGGCAGCATTTGTATTATCCGATTTATAATTGTGCGTTGTAAGAAAAATATAACCATCATTATTCAGCTCAAACCAGGGATCATAACGGCTGTTGAGCAACTGCATGCCTTCTTCGCTTAAATTATTATGCCGCACTTCATTTAAAACATGAATGAATGTTGCATCTGATTGCCGGTATATTTTCTGAAATTCAATATGAACCGGTGGAAACTGGTGTATTACCTGGCTGTGAAAAAAATAAGCGCTTTTATAAAACTGCGACAATAAATTCCATTCTTCATCAGGTATTATCGGCGGCAGTTGAAACATGTCGCCAATAAACAAAACCTGTACACCGCCAAATGGTTCATTATACCGGTAACGAAAATGTTTCAATACAGTATCAATAGCATCTAATGTATCGCAGCGCACCATGCTTATTTCATCAATAATTAATAATTCAAGTTGCTGTAAAATTTTGCGCTTCTCATTATTCAAACGCATTCTTCCCAGCAAACTATGTTTGTTCACTGCTTCATTGTTTTGCATAAAACCTTTTGCTTCGGGAATGAACGGCGATAAAGGCAATTGAAAAAAAGAATGGATGGTGGCGCCGCCGGCATTAATGGCAGCTACACCTGTAGGTGCTGTTACAGCAATTTGCTTTATACAATTTTGTTTGATGTATTTTAAGAAAGTTGTTTTTCCTGTGCCTGCTTTACCTGTAAGAAAAATATTGCGGCTGCTTTCATTAACCAGGTTTATGGCGAGCTGAAATATTTCATTATCGTGGTCTATTGGGTGCATAAGGTATTAAGGTAAAGAATATTAAAACAGCTTTGAAATATTGGGTTGATCTATCATCTGGATTTATTCTCATCAAACCCCAAACTGCCTTAAATGATGGTCAAGATGCTTATAACCAAGTATGCCCCATTCTTCTGCGGTCATTCTTCCGAAGAATGGATGCGACCTTGCTGCCATTGCATTTTTATCAGTTGTGAGCAATTTTTCGGCAATAGTTTGTAATGCTTTTATTTTATTTTCAGTTTCATCTATCCATGTTAATAA
>Ga0206952_10233_pt1 | contig 13774 bp, 6 predicted proteins | sample Alteio_BWOrgHeat_39_FD_152966 | JGI IMG/M metagenome (GOLD analysis project Ga0206952, IMG submission 152966) | Enriched cells from forest soil in Barre Woods Harvard Forest LTER site, Petersham, Massachusetts, United States -... | ecosystem: Environmental > Terrestrial > Soil > Temperate forest >... | reverse complement strand
AAAATCTGTCCTTTTTCCCGACACCTGTACTCCAGGTGGTTCGCTGGGAATCATGGTGTATACACTTTCAACCGGCGTAAAGCGATGCGTGACTGCGCCGGATTCGAAAACAACGGAATTTGTATCGCCGCTAGTGTCGCCCGACGGCGACATGGTGGCTTTCGGCGGCAGTTCTTCGGCAAGAGTGCAGGATATCTATGTTGTTCCACTGCGCGGCGGTACTCCGCGTCGCCTTACCTTCGAGGCAAAGGATGCTGAACCCAAGCTATGGTCGAAAGACGGACAGGACATTGTCTTCTACTCCGACCGCAGCGGCAGTAGTGGCAATGATCTCTGGCGCATATCTGTGAACGGCGGTGCTATCCGCCCCGAGACAGTCTACCCACATCCGATTGGGGGGGTGTCCCGCGATGGAAAACGATTGGCATACTTTGATGATGGAGGCGCAGGAAGCTCTATTTGGCGCGTATCACTTTCTGGTCCCGGCGGAAAACTACTTTCGCAGAAAAAGATCATCGATTCTCAGACCTGGTATGAGGCGCCACAGCTTTCTCCAGATGGTAAGCAGATTGTATTTCAGTCGCGGCAATACGGGGCAAACAATACGTGGAGAAGCAATGCTGACGGCAGCAATGCAATTCAACTAACCTCCTTCGGAGGCGAACTCAGCGGAACTCCACGCTGGTCTCCTGACGGCAAGTGGATCGCCTTTGACCGTCGCCCGAAGGATCATTCAGAGATATGTGTGATCGATGCCGAAGGCGGAAACATGCGTGCGATCACAGATGGCGCGTACGACAATAACGTGCCTACCTGGTCGCGTGATGATAAGTCGATCTATTTCTCTTCAAATCGCACCGGACAATGGCAGATCTGGAAACACGACCTCAGCAGTGGCGCTGAGGTTCAGGTCACGCAACATGGTGGCTTGTCGGCATTCGAATCCTACGGCGGAAGAGACTTGTACTACGTGAAATTCCGCAGTCCTGGAATCTGGCGGATGCCCATCGGCGGAGGAGACGAGCAGAAAGTGACCGAACAGCCTTCGCCTTGGTACTGGGGGTACTGGGATGTGACAGAGACTGGACTCTATTTCATGGATACCGAAACGTCTCTCCACCCAACGATTGCATTTTATGATTTCAAGTCGCGAAAAACGAAAAGCTTGTTCCAATTCGACAATCAGCCAGTATGGCAGGACCCGGGACTCAGCGCCTCGCGCGACGGACGCACCATGCTCTACAGTCGGCATGATCTGAACTCAACCATCATGATCGTAGAGAACTTCCAGTGATTGACTGAGCGCGGGTCGTCTTCATAACCTATGCGACGGGTGCTCTGTGCTCGCAAACGGATCACCCATCGATTAGGGAAGGCTGGAAACTCATTGACGATTGAGCGCGTTCCACATGGACGAATAGTCGGCATCTCGGACACTTGCCGACTAGAGGTGGCGTCCCCCCAGCAGCGGAAAGCAACAAAGGTCCATTGGAACCGTCGATGACCGCCTCGGCGATTTATCGTCAACTGAGATGGGACCGCCTACTTACGACTAGCTGACGACCCGGAGGTTAGCCAATCCACATTCCATCACTTGCGCCACACGATCTTCGGCGATTATGTACGCGACTCTGCCATGATTCTGGCCGCGAACTTGAACAAATCCAATTCCCTTCTCGGGCATCTCTCGATGAAAACCACGGAACGCTATATTAGCTGTAACCAGCATTGAAAATCGCCCTCAATGATCCGCTAACGAGCTGGCATTGGCCCGCAGTCGGATGCCAGTGTTTCCGATGCTTCGGGAAAGGTGCACCAGAAGGCAGGTGCCATGCCCTCGATCCATTTCCCTGGATTCGCAGTCAGGGACTTGAAATCGGTAGCCTTATACAAGCAGATTTTGATATCGTCGGCCTCAAGCCTGTACGTTTATCGATCTCTTGAAGCTATTGGCCGCCTAGGTGCTTCTTAAGATGCAGTCTGAAGCGACGGGCCGGAATCCCGATGGAAGAACCTCTCATTAAGCAGGTCGGCCATTATCAACTGCTCGACGTCATTGGTCGGGGCGGCATGGGGGTCGTGTACCGCGCCATCGACACTAGCATCGGTCGTACCGTGGCCATCAAGATGATGCATGGAACATATGCCGACGATAAAGACCTATTGGAGCGATTTCACCGCGAAGTCCGTTCGACTGCGAATCTACAGCACAAGAACATCGTAACCGTATACGCACTCGACAATTTCGAGGGCTTCCCGTACATGGTCATGGAGTTCCTCGAGGGCAGGAGCATGGCGGAGATGATCACCTCGCATATCTCCCAGCCCGTAGTCGACAAGATTGGACTTGTCTGTCAAGTGTGCGAAGGGCTCCAGTATGCGCATGAGCGCAACATTGTTCATCGCGACATAAAGCCGGCCAATATTCTTGTTTTGAAAGAGGGCATTGCCAAGATCGTGGACTTCGGGATCGCGCGCGCCGGACGAAGCGAAACCCTTACACGAACTGGACAGATCATCGGTAGCATTTATTACATGTCTCCCGAGCAGATCAGCGGGGGTCTGGTGGACTCGCGCACCGATATCTACTCCGCGGGAGTGATGCTCTTCGAGTTTCTTACGGGTGAGCTTCCTTTTAAGGCTGCGGATGGAGATACGCATGCCACGCTGCTAAAAATTCTGAACGACCCAATACCTTCTCTTAACAAGTATTCCAGAGAATTTCCTGAAGAGCTCGACGAATTGCTGCGTAAGGCGATGGCAAAGAACGTCGAAGAGCGCTTCCAGACGGCAGAAGATTTTGGTTATGAACTTTCGCGCTTACAGGACACCATCAAACGCGGCATGGCTCGCGAGTTTTTGTTGCAGGCCAAGCTGGCCATTGGACGAAAGGAATGGGACCTGGCGCGACAACAACTGCAGGAGATTCTGAAATATGAAAGAAGGAATCTGGAAGCCAATGAATTAATCCAGGTTGTCCGCCAGGAGATCCAACGGGAACAGAAATCTGTGCAGATTGCGCAGCTGCGCTCCCAGGCACAAATTGCTTTAACCGGCTTGCATTACGAGGAGGCGCTCGAATGCATCGAAATGGCGCGCCGGCTGGATCCCGATGACAAGGAGTTGATCGCACTTTCTTCCTCAATCAAGACGCAGGTGGAACAGGCGAGAGAACTGGCCGAAGCGTTACGCCGCGGGCAGGCCGCGCTCTATGCGGGAGACCTTGGTGAAGCGGAAATCGCGGTGAAGAAGGCTCTCGAGATCGAGCAAAGCCATACAGAAGCACGGGCGCTCGAAGGTCTTATACACAAGGAACTCGAAGAGCGAAAGAGGCGTGTACAGCTACAGGGTTTTGTCGAGGAGGCTCGTCGGGAAATTTCCGGCCACAATTTCCTCTCCGCATTGCAATCTTTGAAAAAGGCGCAGGAAATCGATCCATCTGACTCGAATATCCGTGAGCTTCTGAGCTGGGCCAGCAGAGGCCACGAACAGGAGAAGTTCCGAAGCGAGTTGCAAGCTTGTACCAGTGAAATTGGGCAACTGCTGAGCGGTGATCGCTATGTGGAAGCCCTCGAAGCCTGCCGAGTTGCACTGGTCAGGTTTCCTGACCAGCCTTCTCTACTCCAGTTGTTTCAGCTTGCGAGCCGCCAACTGGACGTAATCACGCGACGACGCACGATTGACAAAACAAGCGCGGAAGCCCGTCGGCTGATGGATGCAGATCAACACGATCAAGCCATACGACTACTGGAAGAAACGCTGATCTCCTATCGTGATGAAGGCAATCTGGAAACTCTGCTGACAATTGCCAGGAGTGAATCAGAGCGCAAGCAGCGAGAAAAAGAGGATCGGGAAAAACAGCAAGGCGCAATCGTATCGAGTCAGGACTCTGTCGAGCAGTCAACACAGCGACGTCAGGAAGTCTTTGACATGCTGACGGCATTCCAGGCTGCATTGGCGTAAAAACTGCCTGTCTCACAATTGAGTGGCATGGCGGAGAGAATTGCTTCGGCTTCGGTAAATCAACAGTTAAATGCTGAACAGACAGCACAATCGTCGGCTTTGCTGGCCGAGTTCAATTTCCGTCGGAATAAGTGGAAGAGAGATATCGAGGAGCTGAAGGAGCTTCATCGGTCGATCTGCAAATTAAAAGACCACACTCAGATCGCTTCCAGTGCCGAGCGGGCACGTTTTATCGCTGAACAACACGGAAATGATGAGGAAATTCGTGGCGAGTACCAGGAAATTCGCAAGTTCGCCGAAGGGTTCAGGCTTGAACGCGAAGCCATCAGCACGAGAGTAGCGGAGCTGCTTCGCGCCGTGCAGGCAACCCAAGACCTTTCGACCCTCGCGCGGATGCAGGAGCAGCTACAGGAGGCAACCGGGTCTTGGCTTGAGGATGGGTTCATTCGCAGTCTCGTACAGCAGGCGGCAGCACATATTGAAGAGGTAAAACGCCACAAGGAATCACTTCTCACGGAATTAAACCATCTGATCGAATCCGTATCGACCGCGCGCAGTGCGGGACAGATTCGTCTGCTGCAAGAGCAGGCAAGAATGCTTGTAGCTGACTTTCACGACCCGGATGTCGATCAAGCCACCCGACAACTTGAGAACGTTGTGCAGACTAAGCTGGAACGGCTTGATCAGGTAATCTCGCGGCTGAAAGAAGTAGCCGCACAGATCGCGACAGCAAAAAGCATGGCGGAGATAGACGCAGGTCATGCTGTCGCCGAACAGTTCAGCTCGGAGGATTCCGAGGAAGCCGGCGAGTTGGTTAAAAGGATCCGATATAGCGTCGATGAGCGGAAAAAAGAGTACCGACGCATATCAACCAATTTAGAAATGCTGGTCACGAGCGCTTCGAAGGCGACTGGAGTCGCGGAACTCGACTTGATCCTGGCGCGGCGTAGAGATTTACTGAAAAAGTTTCCTGAGGATGCCAACTTCGGCGGTCTCGAAAGCAAGCTCGACACGACCATTACCGACCGCCGCGCTTATCTTGCCGAAAGTGCCTCAACGGAGGCTGCACAGTTTGAAGATGTTCCGGAGCTTGAGCCTCTGGATGTCAATACTTCGCCATCGCCAACCCCTGCGACGGATCGCATCGGCCCCTCGACGCAGATCCAGCCAAAGCCTCGCAGTACGGTTCGCCGTTTCATGATTCCAGCGATTGCCCTAGTTTGTGTCGCGGGTGTTGGAATTATTTTGATTCTGCCTAAGCGTATGCCGATTCAGACGCTTCCACGCGATGCGAATATCACCGTTGATGGGCAGCCATGCGCCAGCCCGTGCACTCTGAGTTTGCGGGCCGGGACGCACGACGTAGAGGCGCAAATGGCGGGCTTTAATCCATTGCATCAGACAATTCGGGTTCCATGGTTTGGGACGGAGATTCCGGTGCTTGCGCTATCGCAGGTAACAAGCCAGCCAGTTGTCCCAGCGATTGTTACTGAGCCACCGGCCACGGTATTGAAGGACGCTCGCATTACCGTGCATACTTCGATTCCCGGTGCATCAGTGTTTGTGGATAATGAACCCGCGCCCGTGGGACTGACTGGCAGCAATAGAAGATATCAGCTTCAGACTTCTGCTGGTTCGCACCGACTTTATGTCGAAAAATCCGGATTTGAAACCGTTCCGCCCCAGACGGTCGATGTGGCGAAGAACGGAACGGCCTCACTTGGCTTTAATCTCAAGCCACTGCCGGCTGGGCAGGTCGCGAGCCATCCTGAAGTCAGCCCATCGTCCATCCCAGCGCCAGCAGGCGGAAATCCATCGAGCCACGCTGTCGCCACGCCGCAACCGCCGGATACTTACATCGTGGTCCAGGCTCCTGCCGGTGCTGAAATACACATCGATCAGCAGGTGGCCGGGCACTCGACGGGTGGGCCGTTTAGAAGCAAAGTGCAACCCGGGCAGAGAGTCGTGGAAGTATTTCTTTCCGGCTATAAACCGTGGACAGAGACGCCGAATATTGCCGCTGGGCAGACGGGCGAGCTCGTCGCAAATCTCACTCCGGTCCCAGCATCCTCGTCTTTGCCTGCTCCAGCGCCCAACGCGTCTGTTTCTAAGTCGGCGGCAACTGCAGCTGTATCAGAGGAAGATCACAGCCAGATTCAGCAGCTCCTGGATCGCTACACGAGCGCAATCATCCACAAAGACATGAAGCAGCTTCGCGCGGTGTGGCCCGATATTCCGAAGGATCAACTCGAGATCATGAAGGAGTTGGGTAGTAAGCACAAGGGGGTGAACATCTCGCTCACTATCACGCATATCAGTCTTCTGGAAGGAAAAGAAGATGCGGTGGTCAAGTGCAAGCAAGTGCTGCAATACGATGGTCAGACTTCGGAAGACAATGTCACCTTCTACATGGGTAAGCTGAGCACCGGCTGGATCATTAACCAGATACCACGTTCAAATTAGCATCCACGAACAGCCAGCTTTGGCCTGATTTCTCGTTGCTGAAACTTCACCGGCTCGTGAATGGGGTATTGAAGGTGTAAGAAACTCCTATCAATGGCACGGCAGTGTGGTGCAGACCATTGTGGTCAAATTTGCCAAGCAGATTCCCGGTGATAAGCAGACCTCTATTGGGATCAAGCGGGCTCCATTTGAAACCGATAGCAGCACGAGTGGTCTCGAAGCTTCCTTCTGCGGGAATAGTGTTTGGCAGGCCCAACGTGGTCACTTTTTCGAGGCGCGCCGCGTTGACAACATGTTCCCCTAGGAAATCCGCCGCAACGGTGAATTTTTTAGTAACACCTACATCAAGACCGGCATTGTAGGAGAGATTTTCAGGAAGTTTTCCTTTCTCTCCTGCAACAGCTCCGGCGAGTAACGAATCGCCGTTCCACTGATAACCGACATTGACGTGTGGAGAGATTCTTCCGGATCGAGATATTGCAACGAAAGGTTTGACTCCGCTGGTTCCAGCGCCGAGGAAATTCAACTCATCGCCAGTCGCCAGGCGGACATCTGCGCCTATTGCCAATTTAAATTTCTCCCATTTCAGCGCATTGGCCTTGCCGCGAAGAACGATATCGCCTAGGCCGGTAGCTGTGCCCGCTACCTGCGCATTTTGAAAGCTGACCGTTGTACCATCCGAAGTCGTAAAGCTGCAATAAGGTTCGACACAGCCCACGCCATTTGCTGAAACGCTGACTCTCAACACTGGAAACGCTGCGGAAACATCGAGCCAACTGGTAATTCCGTAGGTGCCGAAAAATGCATACTGATCCAGGTGCGCGTCCGCGCGAACGATCGTTGCAATTGGACCGCATTGTCCGGAAGTCGTACAAAAATCGAAGATCATCGGGATGCGTTTGAGATCGACTCCGTCCAGGCTGTCGAAGCGGAAGCGCTGATAAGTGGCGGAGACAAAGAGTTTTCCACCGAAGAGAGTTTCCCCTCTTTCGGTCAGAACCGGTCCAAAGGTCTCAGTCCCCGAAGCGACGGGAAACTTGGTGCGCGGATCTTTGGAATAGACAATGCCAGATGCGGGAGAGGCCAGCGGCACCAGAGTGAGTTGTGTCGCCAGGGCTTCATTGAGCGGTCCGAGAGGATTAATAGCAGCGTTTCCGAACAATGAAGGGATCCTGCAATAGAGCGAGTCTGCATGCGCCAGACAGAAGCTATTCACCTGTGTGAAAGCCACAGGCAAGTGCATGAGAAATAAAGCCGTAAGAAACATCCATCTACGCATTGCAAGTCCTCGTCACGAAATCAATTTGTCGCGGGCCGGGAATCTCTTTACTGAATGTCTACCGTGACTGAGAAGATGGTCACGACCTGGTTATAATCTGGGCTTCCAGGCGAAGCGCCTGAAACGGTCACCTTAATTTCGTATGTGCCCGTTGCAAAACCCTCTTGTGTCTTGGTCTTGAACGATCCGCCTGTCCCGCAGGCAGTGAGATACATCAGCCCCGCTGAGACAAACACCCAAAGCATCACAAACATTCTTCCCTGGCGCAAACGACGGCTTCCAAACAGGAGGCAGCAGGCAGCCAGCACAACGGATCCGCCAAGCGGGAGTTTGTTCCATGGCCCCGGTTGATCAGGCGCCACCATCGCATTGATTGCGCCGGAAGATAAGTTGAGTGTCGCCGTAGTTCCGCCGGCGGCATTCACAACTGGATTCGGAGTGAAGCTACAGTTGACGCCGGTGGGCAGGGTAGCAGGTGTGCAGGCAAATGCAAGGAGCTCTCCGGGAATACCGGTTCCTGCGGCGATGGATAACGGTACACTTACTGTCCCTCCCGCGCTGAGCGTAATGTCGGATGGCACTGTGACGGCTGGAGCTGGCGCGATCGTCACTTGCGTCGTAACCGAGAATGGAGGACTCGATAGAGAAGTCGCAGTGATCGTCACCGTCGCCGGGTCTGGTGGAGGATTAGGCGCGGTAAACAATCCTGAACTAGTAGTTGTGCCATCGCTGGCCGTCCAGCTGGCAGGCCCGGTCGCGGTGAACTGGTATATAGTGCCCGCAACCAATTGGCTCGGAGGCGTGGTGATGGATAATGGTCCAACTCCCGCTCCTCCCAATGCCACGGATTCTGGCGAGCCGATTCCCGTATAGCTGAAAGTAAGGCTCGCATTTCGGCTGCCGGTCTCGGTAGGAGCAAAGATGATTGAGAGACTGCAGCTTGCTCCTGTCTGAAGGCTGCTTCCGCAGGTCGACCCGGATTGAATGGTGAAATCGCCTGCATTGGCGCCTGCAATTGCGACAGCAATCCCGGTGAGCGCATTCTTACCTTGATTCGTTAAAATGACAGGCTGCGCAGCGCTCGCTTGTCCTTCCACAACACTTCCGAAAGCCACGGAAGTTGCCGAAAGCGATGGCGGCGCGAGCACAAACGCGGCGCTTGTGATGGCGCTCAGATCATGTCCTTGAGCAATTGCAGCGGCCTGGATCGTTTCTGAGCGGTTCACTGTAATGGGACCGGCGTAGGCTGTCGAGCCTGTCGTCGGTGCGGAGCCATCCGTAGTGAAGTAGATCGTAGCTCCGGTGAGCGAGTCCGTAATTGTTACCAGCTGAGAAGCTGTATAGGTTCCGGACTGAAGGCTGATGATCGGCTGCGGGGTCGCTCCTAACGAGGTAATCGTCAGCGTGCCGTTCTGGAAGACAAAGGAGTAATTCTGAACCGAAGAGTTTGTACCAAGTGTGCCTTGGGTTATGGTGATGGGGTATTGGCCCACCGGCGAACCCTTGGCAGCTGTTGTAGTCTCGGTTGGGACGCCCCCAATTGTGGACTGGCTGTCATCATACTGGAATCCGGTAATCGTATAGGCCAGTGTCGGAATGTCCTGACCGAAGTCGACGCTCGTATTCGTAGCCTGTACCGTCAGAGTGGCTGGAGCAATGGTGAAGTTCAGAGTCTTTGTTGCCGCTGTGAAAAAGCCGCCTGCCTGATAGTTGCTCGGGTAGTTGACTGTTAGATCGTGATTCCCAGCACCTAAGCGTGGCAAGGTGATCGTGGCAACGCCGCCGGCGGAGAGAGTGCCGTTGACGCTGGTGCCGCCATCTACCACGTATGTGAATGGGCCGCTTGGTGTCGACGAGAGTCCGGATGCACCGACATCGACAGTAACGGTCTGTCCATAGCTGATTGTTCCGCTGTTATTGACTGCGAGCGTCAGAGTCGGAGTCTCCAGCGTCACCAGGGTGAGATTCCCCTTGGTGGTGCCGTCCGCGGCAGAGGTTACGGTGATCGCTGTCGTCCCGCCCGTAAGACCAGGCGCAAATGTCGCGGATGCAGAAGGCGCTGCGGGTGGAATCAGTGTTCCTTGCGGCGTATTTACCGCACCCCACGTCACTGTGTTAGGAGTCCCATTGGTGACGGTTGCATCGAGCGTGACCGCCGGGCCGGGAAGAACGTAGTAGGTATTGGGAGTATTGCCGCCCGCAGGTACGCAGCTATTCTGAGGTCCACACGTTAGCGCGACTGTAAGCGTCCCGGCAGTGACATTGAACAAAGTGCCGCCACCGCCACCATTCGTGACTACGGAGCAGCCACTCAAAATCCCGTTGGAAATTTGGCATGTGCCCACGCCACCGAGCGCTCCCACCGGTGAAAAGGTGAAGTTCAGGACGTAGGTCGTACCGGTTTGCCCGCCAGTCAGATCAAACGTTGCGGTTCCGACGCCTGCGCTGATGGTGATGGGAGCGGTCTGAAGCTGTGTGCCGCTCGTATCCGTCACGTACACCATTCCCGAGGTAGTTCCGGATGCACAGGTTCCCTGGAATGAAAGATGCGCGCCCGCCTGGGAGGTTAACTGCATGTTGCAGAAACCGGCCAATGTTACCTGCGCGAAGAATCCGGTCGCCGCTCCCGTTGTTTTACCGGCCGGTACTGGCGGACTCACGGGATACAGAACTGAGGAAGCCGCCGGTTCAAATACATCGGTGTTTGCAGTCGTACCAACGATAGAAGCAACCCCAACGACGGCCTGAGGCCCTGAGATGCTGAGACCTGCTCCAGCGTCATCTCCAGTGCCGCCGGTAATGGTCGCCTGCAGTAGATGACCTCCAGTGGGGTCGATCTCTGCGAAGAACACGTTGTTACCGGTGGCATCCTGAAATCCCTGCCAGTTGTCTGTGGTGGCATTTCCATTCATGAAGTCCGTAGAGGACGAAGTGCTCGTTCCGCTCACCACTGCAGTAGAGCCGCCGGTCACGTAGATGACTCCAGCCGGATCAATCGCGACTGCGGATGCGCTGGTAACGCTCTGGGTAGCTCCGTCAAGGAAATCGGTAAATCTGAGGCTGGACCCATCCGCCGACAATCCCGTAACAAAGGCGGCCTGAGAGCCTGCCGGAATCGTGGTAGGCAACGCCACAGTAACAGGTGCCGGAGGCGCACTGCTCGTGCCAACGGGAGTGACTAACCGGGTAAATTCAAATGTTGGATTTGGAGCAATGGGGAAAGCTCCACTGCCACTGCCAGAGGATGCACTAGACCCAGCTATCACCAGATTCCCAGTGGGGTCCAAGCCTATGGAAGTAGCAAAGTCATCGCTTGCGCCGCCTAGAAAAGTCGAAAACGCAAGTGTGGGAGCCGTGGCAGGATTCGTAATGCCAACCACGAAGGCATCGCCCTGACCACCTGATCCCGCGCCACCATAGGCTGTTTGATAGGCGCCTGAGCTGGTCGGGAAGTCAGAGGAAGCAGTCTGGCCGGCTATATAGACGGTGTTACCGGAAACCGCGATGCCGTTACCCTGATCCGTCCCGCTGCCGCCTATATACGAGGCGAAAAGAAGTGAACCGGTCGGGCCGAGTTCCATGAGAAAAGCATTCGTCCCTGACGTCAATGCCGAACCTGCGGTGACGCTGTTTTGAAAGGTGACATCAGCTGGCGGAATGGTTAGACTTCCGGCTGTTGCGGCGCCAGTAATATAGGCATCCCCGCTGGAGTCCACAGCAACGCCATTGCCGAGCGCAGGAAGCAAGGACGAGTATGTGGCAACCAGCGACGAATTCAGCTTTACGACATATCCTGTGCAGTTGGTGGAACAAAGCGTAGGACCCAACTGCGGGAAGCTGGTGGGGGTGGTCTTGGTAGTTAACCCTGTGACATAAAGATTCAGGCCGCTATCGGCAACCATGGCACGCGCTTCTGTGACGCCGGTGGTGCCTCCGATATAGGTTGCGCTGACTAAAGTGGGGAATAGAGAGGCCGTATCCACTGAATTAAATGGTTCCGTGGACGAGAGGTTGGTGGGCGAATTGGAGGCGTCCAGTTTGACGATCAACGTGTCCGTGCCGTTTGGGTTCGGATTTGGATTGCAGTTCGTCACCGATTGTGGTTGCTGATTGCAGTCGCTACCCGGTGTCGTGGGTTCTTCGAGGTAAGGCGAACTGGTAGAGAGCGCAACGTAAAACGTCTCGTTTGGGCCTGCGACGATGCTTGCCGCTCCATCATTGGAAGTACCACCGATATAGCCGCCATAAAAGAAGATCGGATCGATGACAAGTTGCTGTCCACGATCGTAGTTGCCGAGGCGAATGGACACCTGATCGTCGTGAATCTCCCATGCCGCATCGACGGGCTTCTTCTCTCCATTGATCCATTGGAAGGCCTTGAGAGCTCTGAGGGAAATCCTGTTCTCGCCCTCGAAGGCGAGCCGGTCGTCCTCCAGTCGGAGCTTTCCGCCGTCGAATTGCATGCGCACCTGGCCAGGATCGGCACCAGGCGAAACTAGAAAGTCATACTCCAATTGATTGCCGTTGCCGTGATAGACGAGATCGATGCCCTTGTACAAGCGTGGATATATCACAGAGCGGTAGCTCGGTACGTTCAGGTGCCAATCGGAAGGGCTTCTCCCGATGTAGTAATTTGTGCGGGTTGCACTCTGTTCGCGCCCGACAGGGCGTACCGCCTGCGCGCCAAGCAGGTGCATCGAGACGCTTTTGCCGTTTCCAGACTTTCCGGCAGGCACGAGGTTTAATACCGGCCCATCTGGATTGAGCAGCAGTGTGTATCCCCTACCCCTTGCCAGGAAACGCGTCCGGGAATCAGCCTGTCCCAGATTTTCTTCGAACTGAAGTGGAAGATCTCCCAACGAAAAGCCCTTGTGGCCTGCGGTCGACGGTCTTTGCTGGTTATCTGCTAAAGACACAGACTCGCTGGAACGCTCTACTCTCGTCTGCGACTGCAATCCGCTTGATAACAAAACCAAACACATGGACACGCTAAACGGGCGAAATACAATACCAAGACCACGCATGGAATTTCCTCGTGAGAGCTTCTTCGATACAAAATGTAGGTCGTGAGCGAACGTACGCACTTACGATGTCGTGCTTTATTAGGCGCGGGAACGAATGCGGAGGATTACGCCTGCGACAGGAGAGTCGCGAATGCCAGTCAGCTTACAGGACGCAACGGAATAGTCAAACGGAATTGTTGTCATCCTATACGTTTACGGCGAAACCATTCACGGTCATCAGGAACTCCCTAGGATGCCCAAACACCGTTATGAATTGCCCAGGCGCGCATGGTGTCAGGGCAGGCTTTGACTTCTTTTCGATCGAGCTTTTGGCTCTGATCGTGAGCAATCGAGTCCTTACCATCCTGGCAGATGACATTCGATTCATGCTGCCTTACGTGTTTCGGACTGACATCTTCCATCACTTTGAGAGCAGCCACAACAACAGAATCCGATCACGTGAGCGTGCGCGAGAAACAAAATCTCCTACAACCCGATAGTGTGCTATCGGCCGTGTCCGTTTCTAAGTCTTATCGAGGGGCGCGCCTTGGTGATGGTCGCGTGCCTACACCGGACCCGGCGTGTTGACTTTCTTGCCGACAGGCGGGGTCGGTTCATTCGTTAAGTTTCCACGATTGACTGTTGTCTTGACGCTCGCAGCCTCAGTCAGACAATGCGTAATATCAGAAGTTGGCCGCTCGATAGATAACAATAGACGCTCTGGTCGTCGGTTACTCCTGGGTTGTCAGCCACCCGGAAGTTATTCACTCGGAGGAATAGTCCGCTTGTCTGACAAGTCGGAGTCATGAACAACACACCAGCACTTCTACGGATAGCCGGTTATACGGCCATATGGATACTTTCTGGATTGCCTGTCATCCAGGAGCGATCCGAAACGATTTGTACTTTCCACGGATCACTTCCGATATGCCGACATCCCGGTAGTAATCTGCCGTCGACGAGTGCTTCGGCGATTTGCCAACAATTGACTTAAAGAAAGTAGCTCCCCAACTTCCAAACAGCTTCGAACGGTCAGTTCAGCCCGACGCGGCGCACCAAATCCTGA
>Ga0206952_10164_pt1 | contig 13780 bp, 12 predicted proteins | sample Alteio_BWOrgHeat_39_FD_152966 | JGI IMG/M metagenome (GOLD analysis project Ga0206952, IMG submission 152966) | Enriched cells from forest soil in Barre Woods Harvard Forest LTER site, Petersham, Massachusetts, United States -... | ecosystem: Environmental > Terrestrial > Soil > Temperate forest >... | reverse complement strand
GAGACCGTCTGTCGAGCCTCAAGGGTTGGACAGCGAATTCGAAGTTCGCGAGCACCGCCGTGCGCACTTAAAGCGCGTGCTGCAAATGTTGAAAGCGATGGACCTGCTTGTTTTTACTTTTGGTCTAACCGAAGGCTGGGTTCATAAAGAATCGGGCACCGTATATCCCACCGCGCCGGGAACAATTGCCGGAGCCTTCGATCCGGAAATTTACACGTTCAAAAATTTTGATTATCCGGAAATTCTCAGCGATTTTCTCGAGTTCAAATCGCTGGTTTCTGAGATCAATCCAACCGCGAGATTTCTGCTGACAGTTTCGCCTGTGCCCCTTACTGCGACGGCCAGCGAAGACCACATTTTGCCTGCCACCATTTATTCTAAATCGGTCCTCCGAGCCGTCGCGGGCTCGCTTGCCAAAAGCAATAACGACGTTGATTACTTTCCCTCATACGAGCTCGTCGCGAGCCATTTCTCGCGTGGTATGTTCTATGCGGGTAATTTGCGCGAAGTTGACCCCGGCGGCGTGAATGCTGTGATGCGAGTATTTTTCAGCGAACACACACTCGACGCCGAACGCTCAAATCTAAAAAATAGCTCGGCGGTTGAAGAAAAAAAGCAAGAGCGCCAGCAGAAAAGAATTGAGGCGAAAGAGAAGAGCGAGGAAGACGTCGTGTGCGAAGAGGCACTGCTGGAAGCCTTTGCACCCGCTAGCTCGAATTAACGCGAAATGAATCTCTGCCTTTTGGGAAATTCGCACGCAGCCTGCCTCATCGCGGCATGGCGCGATATGTCTTTGCAAGAACGTAAAGGTTCGCAGGTTACGATGTTCGTCATAAGCGGCCACGACATATCGACGTTGACCGAGCAAAATGGCCGTTTGGTATTGCCCGACGAAAAGCTGCGTGAGCAATTCAAAAGGTCGTCGGGGGGCCTCGTCGACATCGTTCCCGAAGACTACGATGCGTTTGTTATCGTAGGCCTCAGGCATGGATTTCGTCTCGTTACCCGGATGATGCTGAAATATAGCACGGTCGAGATTTGCGGAAAACGCAAAGGAGTTACGCTACTCTCGTCGCCCTGTATGGATGCCTGTATCGACAATCAAATCAAAGACACAATCGCACTGAAAATTCGTGCTCTCATCAAGACTGCGTCTAACAAGCCGGTGATGTTGATACCTACGCCCTGTCAAATCGAAACGGCCCTGAACGAAAAGGATTTCGATCTAATCCCCTTGCGAGAGAGCGGGGAATTGGGCCGCATTTACGACCGCTTTGTTGCGCGAACGCGCGCGGTCGGCGAGCAACTGGGGTTCACGTTTCTAACTCAAGATTCTCGCACAATGATCGCAGGTGGTGGTTACACGTTGGACGAGTATGGCCGTGGAGGAATAAAATACGGCCGCAACGACGCCAAAGCTCGATCGGCACCTGACGATCTGCAGCATATGAATGCAGATTTCGGACGTATCACGCTCGAAAATATGCTCATGGCCGCAGAAAAGCTTTAAGGCCCCTCAGGCACAGCAAGACATGCACGCAGCTTTCAGCACGACGGCGGTGAATTCTGTTCAGTCCAAATAACTGCGTGTCTTGATTCCCATCCATGTGTCCACGACGCTGCCGGCATCAAAGGCAAATGCGCCGTGCGCGCGTGCTTCCGCGACAATGAGTTTGCCAAGATAGCCGGCGCCGACGACCACAATGCGATCCGGCGCAACTGCTGCCACGTCGGCAAGCACTGCATCAATCACTTGCGGTAGTGTCTTATCGGTATCGAGACGTTTTTCCATCTGATTAATGGAGGCGTGGCGGGCGGGCGTTACTATTTGAGCAGCGACGTGGAGTCCAAACCGCTCACGAACTGCGTCATCCAAATCGGGATGCGGCGAAACCAATACAACTTCTCGCCTCAGGTCGAACAACTCTCCATAGAGGTCCCAGCGGTGAAGATGTTGATGAAGATGGGCCGAGGCGAACAATTTGTTGCTATTGCCCTGCCTGAGCAATCCGGCCTCCGTCGCGCGCAATATGGCGCGAAGCCCTCGCCCGCTTCGCCCGCTTCTTAGAGCGTCATTTCGTTCCAGATTGAGGTCGCGCAAAAACCATTCGACGGTGGGTATCCCGACGACGTCGCAGGATTGGGCGGCCGCAAGCACCCGAGCCGACATTTGCGCGCGAGCCTCGTCCGTGAGCGGTGCGCCCCACCAGACCACTTCTCGCTCCATCGCGTCCGCCCGCGCGAATGACGCGAAATCCGCCTCATAAGGGACGCTATTTGCATCCGCATCTCCAAGCCGCACAAAACCGAATGGCTTTCCAGCCGATAGAACACCGTGAACATGTGTAATGAAAGCACGGCAGGCGTCGGGCGAGATATCGCTGTCCATGCACGCTCCCGCGAGACCCAACGATTTCTGAACTTCAAGGACGCGCGACAGAATATCTTGCGCCTCGCCAGCTGCGTGCGCGCGCGAGACGATTGTTTGCATCCGGCGCACCGGTGGAAGCAGCAACTTCTCGTTGCGCGACAAAATCAGGCGGCTCAAACGAAGCACCGCAGGGCGAAACTGCGTCGTACCATATAACTTGCCCAGATAAGCACGCATCAGATGGGCAAGATTTTCCCCGTCATAAGCCTGCTTCCACATACCGACCAAGAACGCAGCATCCGCGACCCGCGGAGGATGCTTCGCAATAAACTCGGCAAAGGCTTGTGCGGCATCGCGTGTTTTGCCGGCGCGCAGTGCCGCATCGATTTCTCTGCGAAAAAATTCGGGTACGGCGGGAAAATCGCGCCGCGCACCGCTCCAGAATTCTGTGAGGTCGGCCTTTGGTTGCTCTTCGAGATAAACCTGCCCCAACACGCGCAGACCGAACCGCCGATCAATAAACATCAACCGGTCCGCAATGGTCCGACCTTCGGCTAAATGTCCCGCTTCCAGCAGAGCCAGCGCGAAATCACGCAGCACATTGGCATCGGAGGAAAAGGACTGGGCTGCCTGACGCCAGCTTTCAAGCGCAAGAGCGCTGTTGCCAGCCGCTGCGGCCGCTTGCGCGAGCAAAACGGCGCCGCCGGGTTTGTCGCGAGATTGCGCGGCCAGCGTTTGTGCCTGAACCTCAGCATCGCTAATACGCCCGAGCGCGAGCAATGCTTGCGCCCGTCCCATCGACGCTTGGTAATCACCAAGGTTGCGTGCGAGCACAACATCCCATTCTTGTAAGGCAACGTTCCAGTCGTGCCGCGCGGCCGCCACCTGTGCAAGTATTGACGCGGATGCAGGATTACCGGGAAATCGTATTTGCAGCGCTTGCGCAGTTTGCTGCGCTTCGCCCATTCGATTCTGCAAAAAATAGGATCGCGCCGCGCCCGCCAACCCCAAGATGTTGCGCGGTGCTACGACAGCATAGGCGAGCCAAAAGTTCTGCGCGGACTGCCAGTCTTTGCGGCGCTCTGCTCGCTCTGCCTTCAATCGCAAACGCCCTGACGAGGTAAACAGCAGCGGGGCGCGGGCAAGCGCCTTCATCAATCGTCGAGATATCTTGATCGCCATATTAATCAGCCGAGGTGGTCAACAACACAGTTCATAAGGTCTGGAAAAGCCGTCAGGTTTGCTGCATGTATGGCCACATGGGGACCAGATTGGCACCTTCTCGAGTTCGCCGCGGAGCGTATAATGTCTGAGCAAATTCTCTGTGTTGTGGGTACGCGTCCGGAAGGCATAAAAATGGCTCCCGTGATCTTGGCACTACGCAACGAGCCCGACATTAATCTGGTCACCGTATCGACGGGGCAGCATCGCGAGATGCTAAACCAAGTTCTCGATTTCTTCGGCGTTAAAGTGGACGAAGACCTTGGCTTGATGCAACCGAATCAGACGTTGGCCGACTTTACAGCCCGTTCACTTCAGGCGCTCGACAAAGTCATGGATGAGCGGAAGCCTAAAATCGTCGTTGCGCAGGGGGATACAACGACAGTCGCGACGGCTGCGCTCGCTGCTTTTTACCGTCAAATCCCCTTTGCCCATGTCGAGGCAGGGTTGCGCACCCATGATCTGCGAAACCCCTTTCCGGAAGAACTAAACCGGGTCATCGCGGGAAAATTGGCCGATCTGCATTTCCCGCCAACTCAGCGCGCTGCGGATGTCCTGCGAGCGGAGGGGGTCGCAGACGACCGCATCGTTCTGGCGGGCAACACAGTAATCGACGCGCTCCTGCAGGCCGTTGCGAAAAAGCCTTCGCTCCCGTTTCCGTTACCGCCAAATAAACGCGTTGTATTAGTGACGCTGCATCGGCGAGAAAGTTTCGGGCCTTCTGTCCAAGCGGTATGTAACGCTGTGCAACGGCTCGTAGATCGCTTTCCCGATATACACGTTGTTTGGCCGGTTCACCTTAATCCCAATGTGCGGGAGCCAGTACAAAAGGCATTTGCGGGTTCCACAACGGTGCAACTGTGCGAACCGCTCGCCTATAATCATTTTGTTGCGACGATGAATCAGTCACACCTAATTCTCACTGACTCCGGAGGCGTACAAGAAGAAGCGCCGGCTTTGGGAAAACCCGTCCTGGTGTTGCGGGAAGTGACGGAGCGGCCTGAGGCAGTGGATCACGGAGTCGTAGCCCTTGTCGGCACAGATGAAGAAAAAATCGTCAACCTGGCGACTACCCTGCTGTCAGATGAAAAAGCTTATGCAGCGATGGCACGCGGCGTTTCTCCTTATGGCGATGGCAAAGCGGCCGAGCGCATTGTCGTCTCGTTACGGCGGAAACTAGGGCTAAGCGCCAGAACCGATGTGTCCCCGTTGAAAATCGGTGCGACCACTTAGAAAAGATGGACGGATCAGAGACGAGCACCCCCTTTTCTTAAACAGGTCAACAAGTTGCTCTCAAAAAAATTGCGATCGTTGTGGTGGTTTTCCGCCTCGCGTGCGAGCCATAGAGGCCCTGCCGGTCTGGGGCCTATTTTTAAGGACTGGAAACTTCTCGCCAACGCCAAGGGTGCGTTGATCGCCTGTGGAAATGTTGGCTTGCCAGCATCCATCGCGGCGATCGCGAATGCCTGGAAAGGCGAATTTCTGAGTATTCTTGATAACCCAATTCAACAGCAATCGCTGCGCAAAACTGCGCTGTCGCATGCATTCGTCATCGCGGACGCCTTTCAGGCGGAAATTCCGACCGATCTAGATGCTTGCATCCTCGTTGTTTCGCCGAACCGTATTCAGGACGTTTTGGAAGAATTTCTGCCGGAGCGCATAGTTCCGAGACTGCGAAACGGCGCGATTGTTGTCCTGCCGTTTGTCAGAGACGCGTCACCTGCCGGTCTAAAGCAATTGACGGGATTGGACGATGATACGCGGACTGCTCTTCACACTTTTGCAAACCGGCAGCTTGGCAAGGAAAAGATCGATTCAATCGACGAAATCGCGGACCGCTTTGCCGCTGATGGACTGGAATTGATAACTTGGCTCCCCGGCCACAGCCAGGAGCCGGCGCATAGCACCATGGTGTGGCTAGTACTCCGCAGATCCGAAGCATTGGGGCGGAGAAAAAAAGCAGGATTTCCTCGAACTTCGCGCGTTGATCGGTTTCCCTTAAATGACTTCAAGCGGTTCGTCATAGGGATAAAGGACGCCAAAATCGCCTTGTTGCCCGTCGACCGTTTCGCGCGCCGATTTTTGGTTTATCAAAAAAATGAATCCAAAATTCCCGTCGGCAGCAGTTCTTTCGGACTACTTAAATTTGATATTCACGGAAACATCCGTCGCCCGCTTGAAATGGCTCGCATACTGAGCGCGCTCCATATACCGGGTATCTTTTTGATGATGCACCGGCATCCCATAAACGAGGCCTTCTACGACTCACCGGAAACCTGGCAGATATTGCGTGAAATAGCCGACGGCGGGCATGAAGTCGGCATTCATATCGATCCGTTTTATCTCGTCCGTGCTTATGGCGATCTTTACGAAGGCCTTCGATCTGAACTCAAACATTTTCGCGATCGCGGCGTTAAGGTTCGCTCGGCAACATTGCACGGCGACTCCCGCCCGCATATCAAGTTACGCCGTCTGCAATCCAACGATTTTTTTCGCGAGGAATTCCGAAAAATTCGATGGGACGGAAAACCGCCAAAGGGTGAAGAATATCTGGCGGAGCATGTAAAGCGATATTCACATCGTGAATTGGCGCAATCTCTGGGGATAAAATTTTTTCCGGAGTTGAACTTCCTGCGCAACGGCGAACGCCTGAACGCACGCCACATGTCTTATATTTCCGACAATACGCGCCACATAACAGCGAATAGATTGTGGGGAAATGACAAGCAACTCACCGTCACCACACCGTTCCGCATAACTGAGAAGTTTGTAACCAAGACGACAACAAGGTTGAAACGCCAACCGTTTCTCGTCCTTCTACATCCTCAATGGTATTGGTAGCCGTTATAGCGGAAGCGGATAAGCCAGACCGTCGAAATCCGCGCGATAGAGATTGGCGATGCGCTGGTTTGTATCGCTTGTCAAAAACCGCGAATAGTCGGGAAACCGAATAACGCCGCGCTTGTCGCGCCCAAACTTCTCCGCAAAATCTTGTCGTGTCATATTCAGCAGATCCAGACCACTGGTCCGCACATCGAGTTTGGTTGTTGCCGATGACCGGCCGATCGAAATCGGTTTGATGCCGAGCTTTTTTGCCATTTTGTCCAGATCGGGCTGCAGAGATTCCATTCGGACAAGATTGACGTCCGAAAGGCCAAGTTGGAAACAATCCTGCGCTGTCTGCAGCCGCCAATGATAATTTGCGCGCGCCAGATCGATGCTCGACAGAAAATCGAGAAACTCATTGAAACTAAGCCGGCGCTCGGAATCCGGTGCTTCAAGCGATCGGGATACTGCACGCCACTGGCTCCCAGTGATGGTGTCCGTCACCACGCTAAATGCGCTCACCACGCGACTCAGCGGATTTCGCACGACCGCGATCTTTAAATAGCTTTCATCCTCATAAACCGAACGCAAGTCTCTGTAGACTTCTTTGTGCATCTCATACCATTCGGCCGAAAGGCCGCTGGCACCTTTTCCTGGTATGCGCGCACCCCAACCCACCGCATGAAAGAACCACAACTGCCCGGAGGTGCTGCCGCATCGATGCATCCAAAAAAGGGCGAGCTTTCTCTCCGGGTCGACCAGAGGCACTGGCGACTTACGAGCCGGCTGCGAATTCGAAATGAACTCCATCACAAGCGGCGCGACTAGCAGCCGAAACGGTGCGACTGAGACATCACAGCTCTATGCATGCCGATGGTCTTTAATGTTCTGGAATACCAGATACAAAATTACGTAGAGGCAGGCTGCGCAGGCTAAAATGGCCCCCAAATCGAGCCATCGCTCGGGAAGAATAACTTCCGTGGGAAGTGTCGGCCCAGCTACACGGACGAGAAATGCCTGTTGCTGGCTGGCAAGACTGGATGCCGCCGCCAAGCCTTGCTGCGCAGCCACCAGACGCTGCTCAGCCATTGTTTGCTCAAAAGGCTTAGCTTGACCGACCGCCTTCATTGCGCTTTCGAATTCGGCGTTTGCCGTCCGCAATGTCGCAACTCTTATCGCGTCGGAGAGGTCGTTCATAAACTTGATTGATTGCGTGACGATTTCATTATTGATCGCAGTCGAACGCTGCGGATCGCGGTCGGACACCTTAAGATCGATAATGGTCGCGTCTGTGGAATTTGGTTCGGCATCAATAGTAGCCTGATATTTCAGAAGCATCGTCTCCCAATCCGCATCGGAATCCATCCGATTGAACCAGTTGCGGTCGCTGGCGGAGTACGCCGCGCGGAGATGAAGTTTTGCGTCAAGCTTTTTCAATAAATCGGGTGATTGCATGTAAAGAAGCACGGCTTCATTGCTGCTTCCCGATCCCCCACCCAACACACTACTACTAAGAAGACCGGTGATGCCTCCTGAAGCGGAAGATTGGCCTCGAAGGCTGACGATGGATTCTGACACATAGAGCGGCTCGGCGATAAAAAACAGATAAATGAGGGCAAGGACCGTAACGATCCCCATAAACGACCAAAATGTTATTTGAGCCATAATCCACGAGATGGTGGACTGAATTACCGGAACACCGCGCCGAACGCCTTCCCCGACGCGGGCAACAAGCGGGTGAAGCTCGCGCTGCCGAGACTGCGGAACGACCTGCACGGCCTCCTTCAAGGGAATGGCTGAAATTCGATTTGGCCTTACGGCTTTCTTGTCCACCGTTGATTATCTTTCCTGTCTACAAACGCCTTAGATGAGATCCATCCCGGCGTCCTCGTCCTCTTCTTCTGTATCGGCTCGCTCTTGATTTACTTTCACTCTGAAATCTTCACCGGAGAAATCGGCACAGTATTCGAGCGCACCCTCAACATCTGAGAAATGGAGCAGGCGGTTCCCGTCCAGTATATACACTTGATCGCAGATATCGAGAATGTGCTTGGGATGGCTGGCGACAATAAGAAATCCCCTTTTCTTTCCCAATTGCCGGATGGCCTTTTTCCAGTTCTCCATAAATTGGGGCCGGCCGATGGGATTGCTCTCGATTATGTAGAAATCGAAATCCAGGCTAATTCCCATCGCCGCTAAAAACTCACCTCGCTGCAGAGGTGGCCATTGCTTGAGTTTCGTCGGAAGAAATTTTTTAACATCCGCGATCGAAAGAATTTTCTTTAGGTACTGATCGCCGTCGACGCCGTGTATGCGGGCTACGAAGCGCGCCGCCGCGCCGCCTGCAATAACCTGCGGTAGAAATTTCGCTCGCGGCAGGGGCCAAGACACGGTGCCTTCCCGATAAATTTCACCGCGATCGGGCTTCTCCGTTCCGGCTAACATAGCGCACAGCAGCCCGGCATCACCGCCACGGCATGCTACAAGCGCGGTACGATCACCGGATCGCAATGTGAAATCGATGTTATCCACCGCGCACCGGCTTTTACCCCCGCGCTTCACCGACTTCGTAACTTTCTGCAGACGCAGCTTCATTGAATTGGGATGCTGCGAGTTTTGCGTTCAAGAGCGAGCGCTAGGGTGAATACGCCAACCAGACACTCCAAAATGTAAAGCGGATTGGCTATTGGCGACTGATAAGTCGAAAACCAGAATTGCCGCATCAATTCATCAACATGCAACATCGGATTCAAAGTGAGATAAGGCCAGGTCGATGGGGGCAACTGCTGCACCACGAAAAAGGCTCCAGATGTCCAGATACCGGCTCTGTTAATCAGCATCATTGTTTTTTCTACCGGACGAAAATAGCGGAACAAACCGGCAAAAATCATACCCACGCCGCAACCGAAAACCGCTGCCAGGACGAACATTGCGATCACGCCAAGCGGCTGGCGCGGCGGAAAATTTCCTTCCAAGGCAACGCCGACCGACAAAAACAAAATCATGATCACGGAATAAGTTACAAATTCAGTCAGCGCCGAGGAAAAAATTACGTCGAGCGGCGTTACATGTCCAAGCCCTAAAACAACTCGCCGCGAATTCAGCGATTTAAACGTATGCTGCATGATCGCGCGAAACATGAACCAAGGCACGCAGCCCAGCACCATGAAAAGCATGGGCGGCATGTTCAACGGGGATATTAGACGAATGACCAAATGGGCGAGTGCCAGTATCGAAACCATCGCCAACGGCTCTGCCAGTGACCACGCATAGCCCCAGCGATACTTGCCCTGCTGAGTGTGCATCGCGAGAACTGTCAACGCAATAAGGACATCGATCTGGGTGCGAATCGCACCGGCCTTACTTCCGTGCTTCAACTCCAACGCCACCAGACGGCCTCCTTCAGCGATTACGCTAGAACAATTCTGTCTCGGTTGCTGGAAACGCTCCGTGTGGCGTTTCTTGAATCGACGACAAGTTCAATTGAGTTGACAAGCGCGGCGTAATTGACATTTTCATGGTCCGTAACGATCAGTGCGGCGTCATAGTCGCGCGAGAATTTATCGGGATCCCACGCAACGGTTTTACGACCTTTCAACGCCCGATGCTCTCTAGTTTCCGGTATTTCCGGCGCCCACGTGTCGAAATAATCTACCTTGGCACCCTGCGCTTCGAGAATTTCAAATATCGTCAATGCCGGGCTTTCCCGCAGATCGTCTACATTTTTCTTATAAGACAACCCGACGAGTAGCACGCGGGCACCATTGATGGCGCGCTTTTGGCGGCCGGCAAGAGCATTCACGAGTTTCTGGACAACGTGATTGGGCTCCGCAGTATTGATCTCACCGGCCAACTCGATAAAGCGTGTGGGAACATTATATTCGCGCGCTTTCCACGACAAATAGAACGGGTCGATGGGGATGCAATGGCCACCAAGTCCGGGACCGGGATAAAATGGCATAAATCCAAACGGTTTGGTCGCGGCAGCATCGATGACTTCCCATATGCTGACGCCCATGGGCTCGTAAACGTGCTTCAGCTCATTGACCAATGCGATATTCACACTACGGAAAATATTCTCGGTGAGTTTGACGGCTTCGGCTGTGGCACTTGAGGAAACCGGAACGACGTTGTCTATCAACGCACGGTAGACAGCTTCGGCCAACACGCGGCTGTCATCGTCATCCGCTCCGACGACCTTCGGAATCGACTCGGTATGAAATTTCTTGTTGCCGGGATCTTCGCGCTCTGGTGAAAAAGCGAGATAGAAGTCTCGCCCAGCTTCGAGGCCGCTTGTTTCCAAAATCGGCTTTACAATTTCCGATGTTGTTCCGGGAAAAGTGGTGGACTCGAGACAGATCAACTGTCCGGGGCGCAGCGCTTTCGCAATCGCCTCCGCTGTTTTTTCCACGAATGAAAGATCAGGATCGCGATATTTGTTGAGCGGTGTGGGAACGCAGATAATCAGAACGTCCGGGCCTGAAAGCTCAGACAGTTCCGACGTCGCCCGAAATCTGCCGTCTTTACCAAGTGCCGCAATGCGTTCGGCGGGTATGGTCTTGATTGTGGAATGCCCTTGATTGAGCTTCGCGACCCGGTCCATGTCCACGTCAAAGCCGACGACATGAAATCCTCTCGAATGCGCGGCAAGAGCAAGCGGCTGCCCGACATAACCCATGCCGATCACGCCAATGACTGCTTCATGTGCCTTGATGCGGGCAATTAACCCCGTAACCTTGGCCCCGGCCTCGGGCCGAGCCACATCGCTCTGAACCGGCATAACACTCCCAATACCCTTCAAAGGGCCGTAAAATCGATGGTGCGTCACCGGCTGGCCGATGAACACCGCGCGCTTGTCCTAGAGCATATCTGGGGGGGCAACGCCAGAAAACCCCGCTTCGGCGCGAGTTTCGCCGGTGCGCCGAACGCCACACGGCCCGATTGGCCTCTCATCCTTTAGGGATTTCGAGGTCCTGCACCCGAACGACCTCTAGGGCACGGTAGTATTCAACTAGCCGCGTTTCATATGCGGATTCCCAATTATCCTGCGCTATGAACTGGGCACAGCCTTGGCGGGCGCGCGCGATATCTTCGTCAGTAAGACGCGCTATGAGATCGACAATCGCGTGCGGGGTCAAATTTTCAGGAAGCACCCAACCACAGTTGTAAGTCTCGACCACTTTGCGCAGTTCTGGGAAAGGCTGAACGATGAGCGGAACGCCGGCCACTGGAAATTCCCAAAGCTTGTTTGGTGTACATATCCAATGATTGAGAACGTTATTTTCGTAAGGAATGATTCCAACTGTGCCGCCGGCGCTCCACAGGTGCAATTCGGATAGTGGAACACCGGGAAGGAATTTTACTTTCTCAGGATGGTTCGCCTCATTAGCGATTATACGCAATTCGTCATTCAACGGTCCCCATCCCATCAGCACCAACGACCAACCCGCCGGTAGCAACGCGCCAGCCCGAACGAGGATTGGCAATCCGCGATGAGCAGTAAACCCGCCGTGATAGAGCAATATCTTCTCGGAGAACGGAAGGTTCGCTGCTTTATGCAAGCGGCCATCGTACGCAAAATCGGACACGGCATTAGCCGCGTTGCGAATGATCAAAGCCGGTGGCGTCCCGGGATAAGCCTGGCGATAATAGTCAGCCGCGCATTGATTGATCGTCACAAAGCCATCGATCTTTCCAAGACAACGCTCGTGAATACGTGCGTAGTAGTCCGTAATACCGAGGCGCGTCGTTGCCGCTGCTTCATAAATCTCATGCGCATCATAGATGAGCGGAATGCCAAGAGCCTTTTTAACAAGAATCCCCGTCGGCAACGCAACGCAATCATGGCAGTGCAAAACATCGGGCCGAAGATTGATCAGAAATTCGGCCATTACTTCCGCCCGATATCGGTAAAGAACAAAACGACCCACCCGCCCGCCGATCGCGTGGAACGGCTCAGCGAGTGTTTCCAGAATGAATTCCGGCAGCCAAGAAGGAATCCGCGATTTCAGTTCTGGAAAAGGTCTACCCCCTACCAAACCTATGATCGGCGCCGGCCTGCCGCGCTTGCTGACACGCGTTGCTGATTGGTTTCGCTGTGCCGCGCGTGTCGCAAGAACACTGATCCACCCGCGAAATTGTTTTGCTGCGAAGTATGCGCCGACCAGCAAGAGCGCCATCGCGACCACTACACCAAACCAAGCGGCCGGGCCGGACGTTACTACCCACTTTGAGGTAATCCGGAAAAAAAGCGCAGCGCCTGTCAGTCGGCAAAGCCCATAAGCGGCCAGTCCCAAAAGCAGCAGCACTGGCAATAAGCGCAGGATCGCCGTGCGCTGGGCCCGCCTCTGTGCAACGGGACGCCAGTCAAGGCGGTGAACGGTAACGCCGTCCGGTAGCGTTTCGACCGCCGCCATAGCGTCCGGCTCGGGAACCCCAACGACTTGGACATCAAATCCGGCCGCTCGCAAACTGTGAGCTTCGCGCATAACGCGACCGTCACGCGTGCCGCTGTTAAAAACAAGCATGCAGATCTTCACGCCCGGCTCCGTTTCAGGCCCGGGATGAGATCTATTTTTGACTCTACGATGTGCATGCCTAACCGTCCGTATTCGGAACGACAGGCTGCTTCAGCTTGCCAGAGCGTGTCGCCGCATCAAGCACGGCGAGCACTCTTAACGCCTCAACTGCGTCCGTACGCGGCTGCTTGCCGTGGCGAATGCAATCCACAAAATGCTGGCATTCGGCCAGCAGAGGTTCTTTTTGCGGAACTGTTACTTTTTCAGGTTCTGCTTTGACGACGTGAGGCGCACCATCCTTCATGAGTACTTGGTGGTCATAGATTGAAAGCTTGTCTGCCCAAGCGAGCGTATCGTCGAAAACCGCATGCGCCTTCGTCCCGACGACAACGAGTTTTTGCTCCTTGAACGGATTGAGCCACGATGAAAAGGCCGTCGCCAACGCGCCGTTTGCGAATTGCATGTGAAGGTACGCGATATCAGCAATTGGCGGATTTACTATCGCGTTGGCGAGCAATTGCACTTCATCTGGCAATGCGCCAACGATCGCAAGGATTATAGAAATGTCGTGCGGCGCGAATGACCAAAGGACGTCTTCTTCCGTGCGCAACTTACCCAAGTTCAGTCGCGTCGAATGAATGTGCTCGATATTGCCAAACCTGCCTTCATGTACCAATTCAATAAGACGTATCATCAACGGATGATATTGCAGGAGGTGCCCGATCATCAGAACGCGGGCATTGGCTTTCGCCAACTCGGCAAGCCGGCAGCCGTCCGAGACGTTCAACGCAAGTGGCTTTTCAACAAAAACGTGTTTGCCGGCACGAAGTGCAGCGCTCACATG
>Ga0206952_10232_pt1 | contig 13837 bp, 16 predicted proteins | sample Alteio_BWOrgHeat_39_FD_152966 | JGI IMG/M metagenome (GOLD analysis project Ga0206952, IMG submission 152966) | Enriched cells from forest soil in Barre Woods Harvard Forest LTER site, Petersham, Massachusetts, United States -... | ecosystem: Environmental > Terrestrial > Soil > Temperate forest >... | reverse complement strand
CGGATGTGGATCCTTCGACCGGTGAGCGGTGGCCGGAGATGCCGGAGAGCTTTCGGCAGCTGGCGGTGAACGCGGCTGGCGTGGCGGGATACGCGTCGTTTGAGCCGGATGCTTGTTTGATCAATCGTTATGAGCCGGGCGCGAAGATGACCATGCACCAGGACCGGAATGAACGCGATTTTGGGGCGCCGATTGTGTCGGTTTCGTTGGGGCTTCCGGCGAGGTTTTTGTTTGGCGAGGTGGAACACCGCAATCGTCCGCAGCGGGTGGTCATTGAGCACGGCGATGTGGTGGTCTGGGGCGGCGTGGCGCGACTGGCGTATCACGGGATATTGCCGTTGAAAGACGGGCATCACGAACTGACCGGGAATTGCCGGATCAATTTGACGTTTCGGAAGGCGCTCTAGGCGCTGAAAATCCAATTAGCGGCCCTCATTCGTACTTCCTATGCCCACCTAAAGGTGGGCGGAATTTTGAGTGACAATCACTAAAGTTGGGATGGTTCGTTGTAACCTTTCGGCGGGATGGTCATCGAAACAGGTAGTGGGAGAGGTGTGGGATGTTGATTAAGAAGCAGGCAGAGATTCCGTCATCGGAAATCACGGACAAAAAGTTGTATTTGAATCGGCGGACATTCCTGGCGAGTGCGGCTGCGGCGGGCGTCGCGGTGGCGGCGGGTTTCGGCGCGAAGGAACTGTTGAAGCCGGCAGTGCAGGCGAATGCCGCGGCGAAGCTGCAATTCAAGCCAAGCAGTTTCAGCACGAACGAGAAGCAGACGCCTTTCGACGATATTACGCATTACAACAATTACTACGAGTTCGGCACCGACAAGGATGAGCCAGCGAAGGAAGCGAAGAATTTCCGGACGCGTCCGTGGACGGTGAAGGTGGAAGGCGCTTGCGCAAAGCCACAGAGCTTCGATATCGATACGCTGCTGAAGATCCCGCTGGAAGAGCGCGTGTACCGCATGCGGTGCGTGGAAGGCTGGTCGATGGTGATCCCGTGGATCGGGTTTCCGCTGTCGGCGGTATTGAACCAGGTCGAGCCAAACTCCAAGGCGAAATTTGTGGAGTTCACAACCTTGCGGGACCCGAGCCAGATGCCGGGGCAGCAACGCGCGGTATTGCAGTGGCCGTACGTGGAGGGACTGCGGCTGGATGAGGCGATGAATCCGCTGGCGATACTGGCGGTGGGATTGTATGGGGACGTGTTGCCGAACCAGGATGGCGCGCCGGTGCGGCTGGTGGTGCCGTGGAAGTATGGGTTCAAGGGGATCAAGGCAATCGTGAAGATCAAGCTGGTGGAGAAACAACCGACTTCTACGTGGACGACATCGGCCCCGAACGAGTATGGTTTCTATTCCAACGTGAACCCGAATGTGGACCATCCGCGATGGAGCCAGGGGACGGAGCGGCGGATTGGGGAATTCCTGAAGCGAAAGACCCTGATGTTCAATGGCTACGGGGACCAGGTGGCGAGCTTGTATTCGGGGATGGATCTGAAGAAGAATTTCTAAGTCTTAATGCGACCTAAACTGATTAAGCCTCTGGTGTTCATTGCCTGCCTGATGCCGGTTGCCAACATGGCGTTCGGAGGATTTCGCGCGCAGCTCGGGGCCAACCCGATTGAAGCGATCACGCACGAGACCGGCGATTGGACCATGATCATGATCATGGCGACGCTGTCGATCACGCCGCTGAGGAGGATTACCCGGATCAACGAACTGATTTCGTTTCGGCGGATGATTGGGCTGTTCGCGTTTTTCTACGGGACATTGCACTTCCTTACTTACATCTGGCTGGATAAGTTTTTCGATTGGCACGAGATCGTGAAGGACGTGTACAAGCGGCCGTTTATCACGGCTGGCTTTACGGGCTTCGTGCTGATGATTCCGTTGGCGGTCACGTCGACCAAGGGGTGGATCCGGCGGTTGGGGAAGAAGTGGGTGGTGCTGCATCGGCTGATTTATGTGACGGCGATTGCGGGCGTAACGCACTACATCTGGCTGGTGAAGAAGGATGAAGCGAAGCCGTTCATGTGGGCGTTCATACTTTCGCTGCTGCTGCTATGGCGGATTGTGGATTGGACGATCAAGAGGCGGAAGAGTTCCGCGACGAAGTTGCCGGCGGAGCCGACGCTGGCTTCTTAAGCAAAACTTTCTAATTCATGTCGCAGCTACCGCCGGAGCCCATGCAGCAGGGGCCTCCAGAGGCGCAGGCCGGGGCGGATTGCGATGATGATTTGCTGTGGGCGGCGAACTTGGAGAGTTGTTGATCCAGTTCGTGGGCGTTGCACTTGGGACAGGCAGCTTCCTCGGATCCCATGACGATGGCCTCAAAATGGTGGCCACAACCCGCGCAGACGTATTCGAAGATCGGCATAAAACGACTCCTTAACTGCCCCACCCTACGGATGCGCTCAAACGGCGAGCGCATTCGTAGAATGGGGCACCCGGCAAGAATGGAGCACCCAGCAAGAATGCAATTAAGATAACAACATGATAGCAAGTATGCTCCTGTGGGCCGATGCCTAAGACAGACAGCTTCGTCCCACATTCGTGGTTCCGCAACGCCCATGCGCAGACGCTGGCGGGAAATTTCCAGCGGCGTCGAAACCTGCTGCCTCCGGCGGAGGATCGGCTCTTCCAAGTAGAAGAAGAGGCGCAGATCCTGTGCCACTGCCATTGGCAGACGGAGCGTGCGGAGCGGATGACGCTCATCATCGTGCATGGGCTGGAGGGATCGAGCGCGTCGCGCTACGTGATTGGCACGGGTTCGAAGGCGTGGAAGCGCGGGTGGAACGTGGTTCGCATGAACATGCGCAACTGCGGCGGGACGGAGACGTTGACGCCGACGCTGTATCACTCGGGAATGTCGAGTGATGTGGGTGCAGTCGTGCGGACGTTGATCGAGCAGGACCAGCTGCGGGAGATTGCGGTGGCGGGATTCTCGATGGGCGGCAACCTGGTATTGAAGATGGTGGGCGAGTGGGGAATGAATGCGCCGCGAGAGGTGAAGGCGGCGGTGGGAATTTCTCCGGCGATCGACCTGGCGATTTCGGCGGATGCGCTGCATGATCGGCAGAACCGGATTTATGAGTGGAAGTTCATGCGGGGGCTGCGCGAAAGAATAAAGCGCAAAGCCAAGCTATACCCGCATCGCTACGACTTGCGGTATTTGCGAGGAGTGAGGACGATTCGGGAGTTTGACGATCAGATCACGGCACGATATTCGGGATTTACCGGGGCCGATGATTATTATGCGCGGGCTTCGTCGGCGAATGTGATCGATAAGATCGCTATTCCGACGTTGGTGATTCACTCGACGGATGATCCCTTTATCAAACTGACCGCGGCTAGCCGGGAGAAGCTGGAAGGCAATTCGCACATTCGATACATAGAAACCACGCATGGTGGACACTGCGCTTTTATGGGGGAATCCGACGGTAATGGGGACGATGGTCGGTGGGCGGAGAAAAAGTTGATTGAGTTTATTGCGACCGTCGGTGAGGAGAAGTAGTGGACGCGGAATTCTCGGTTGAACTCGGGGCGGATGATCCTACGCTGGCGGTGCCTTGGCGGTCGCCGAATGGGGAGATCGAGTACGTCGATTTGCGCAAGCATCCTGAAGCAATTGACAGGCTGGAGGAGATGCGGGCATTTCCGGAGTTGGGGGAATTCCTGCGGCGATTGAATGCCGCGGAGTCGGCGTACCAGACCGCGAAGTGCGACGCGTGGTTCGACAGTTTGATGGATGTGGATGACGATCCGTACGAAGAGGGGATGAAGTGCGGGAGTTATGTGGATGTGTTTTTCGCGGGGGCGCGCCGGCTGGCGGATTTTGCGGAGCATGAGCGGTGGGCGCGCGAAGTGGTGCGGCGAGTGCGTGGGGCGGAAGATCTGCAAGCGCGGGCGGAGATTGCGGTGCGGCGGGCTTGGTTTGAGGACGAGAATCCGGGCGAGGGGTTCTACTGGACGATTTATGTGTTCGGGTATGGCGAAGGCGTCGAAGATGCGCGAGGGGTTTGGGTTGAGGCGATACGGCAGGTGCAGGATGCGCTGCTGAGCATGTGAAGCCTAGTTTTGGGTAGCAGCCTGGGCGTTTACGGCGGGCGGCGCGGTCTTCAGTTTTTCGAGGTCGGCCTGGAGTTGAGCCCATTTCTTGGGATCGACTTTGGTGTGCAAGTTCACTGAGAGATCGGCGTAATAGGCGAGGATGTTCTGGCGCAGGTCGGGATTGATGGTGCTTGGATCCTGCTTGGCTAACCGGTTCACCAGGGCTGCATAGGTGTCGTCGCAGAGGGTGTATTCGCCGGCCTTGGTCGGCTTCCCGGTATCGAGATCGACCTCCGCCAAATCAAGGTTATTAGCGCGGACGTGCTGAGCGAGTTGGGTGAAGTAGTCGCCGGTTGAGTTGACGCTTTTGAAGTAGAGATCCTCGGTCTGGGGCGTCGGGTTCTTGTACGCGAGTCCTCGGAAGGGACCGATCTTCGGCATGACTTTTAGAATTACGGCGAGGAAACGAGCGCCAAAGCCGGGCTTTTCATAGTCCTTACCCCACTCTTTTTCGTAATCGCTGCGTTTCAGACGGTAGAGGAATTTCTTGCGGTTGTAGTCTGGGATTTCGGACTTGAGTTCGTTCTCGCGCGAGACGACCGCAACTTTGGTCATCTCGGGAATGATTTTGCTGACGGAACGGCGATAGGTGCCGAGGGCGAGGTCTTCGTGCTTGATGACGTCGGTGAGTTCAAGACCGTAGGTGTCTTTGAAAGCGCGTTCCAACTGGGGCTTCGAGACCTTGAAACCGATGAAGTCGTGGTAGCTCTGGGGGGCGTAACGTCCGCGGGCCACCTGGCTGACGTCGAAACCGAACTCGACTTCGAGGTGAGCAACTTTATCGTCAACATAGGTGACGTGATTTCCATATTTGGCGCGGAGCTTGGGGAACTCGATGCCGACGGCGGTGTTCACCGCGGGATGTCCGGTGATGTCGGAGGCGTAGTGGGCGAGTGCACCGAGGGCGAACGCGTATTGATTGATGTTGTCGGACTCGGTGATGAGGTTCTCGACAAATTCGCCGGAGCGGACGTAGTGGACGAGATCGCTGAAGGTGTGGCTGCCGAACGGGTAGTAGCCGAGGTCCTGGATGACGGCGCCCCCGTAGGCGTAGGCGTGGGCATCTTTGAGGTCGTCTTCGGTAGCGTCGGGAAAGCGCTCGAGGATCATCGGCTTGATGGTGTGTTCCCAAGCGAGATCGACGACCTCTTCGTGGGTCAACACGGAATAGGCGCTGGTCGGCGGACAGAGCGCGACCAGCAGCGCGAAGACGCTGAAGACGCGGACGATCCGGTGGAAGGGAAAATTCACTAGAGGGCCGGTCGGCGTCCGGTGATGAGTTGGATGAGGAGCACAACGACGGCGACGACGAGCAGAATGTGGATGAAGCCGCCAAGGGTGTAGCTGCTAACGACGCCTACTAACCAACCGATCAACAGAATGACAAAGATGGTCCAGAGCATGGTTGCCTCCTGAAAAATGGGCCTCAATCTAAGGTGCCTTTTCGGGAGCTTTGGTTGCATTGGGGACGACGGTGGAGTCGTTTCGAGGGGATGACTCATCTAGTTTGGGTTGCTACCAGGAGAGAAAAATGGACCTGAAACTAAAGGGCAAAGTGGTGATCGTAAGCGGCGGAAGCAAAGGCATCGGGCGCGCGGTCTCGGAGGCATTCGCACGCGAGGGCGCTCGGGTGGTGGTGAATGCGCGCAGCGAACGGGAGATCAGCGAGACCGTGAATGCGATCAGGGGCGCAGGCGGAGAGGCGATTGGCGTTGCCGGCGATGTGACCAAGGTCGGCGATGTGCAGCGCGTGGTGGATGAGGCCGTCAAGAAATGGGGGACGGTGCATGTCCTGGTGAATAATGCCGGCGGAGTAGGGGCGTTTGCGGCATTCGAGGATTTGAGCGACGAGGATTGGGCGCAGTTGTTCGATTTCAACGTGCTCTCGGCGGTGAGATTTACGCGGGCGGTTTTGCCGTTTATGAAGAAACAGAAATGGGGACGGATCATCCAGATGTCGAGTGAATCGGGTACGCAGCCGGATGCCTTCATGCCGCATTACAACGCTACGAAATCTGCGATGAACAGTTTGACCAAGAGTCTTTCGAAGGCGTATGCGCTGGATGGGATCCTGGTGAATACGGTGTCGCCGGCGTTCATCATGACGCCGCTGGTGGCTGACATGCTGACGAAGATGGGCAACGCGAAGGGGCAGACACTCGATGAGACAGTGAAGGAGTTCCTGGAGAAGAACCGTCCGCACATTGAGTTGAAGCGGCCGGGCACGAGTGAAGAGGTGACGGGCGCAGTGTTGTTTTTGGCGTCGGAAGAGGCTTCGTTTATTACAGGGAGCAATCTGCGGGTGGATGGCGGGAGCGTGGCGAGTTTATGAGCGCATGAGGCACCTGTGACCTTACAATCCTCGAGTGCCATTGACGAGAGAACAACTAAAATCCGATCCCATGCTCGAGGAATCGGCGCGCACGAGCCCGGCGAAACTGAGCTGGAATGGTCCGCTGGTCTTCTTGGGTATCTCGATTTCTACTATCGCCGGCGGATACTATACCCCCAGTATCGGCCATGTTCTGCTGCCGCTCCTCGGCATCGGATTGCTTGCGGTGGTGCTAGCGAACCATGAAAAAGAGAGGTCGCTGATCAAGGCCCGTAACGTCGCGATCGCCACGGTTACGAGCTGGAAGGAGTCGGGCGACGACAGCGGGAACAAATGCGAAGTCAAATATGAGTTCCTGGCCGCGGATGGGAAGGTATATCCGGGGACGGGTGGTTCAACAAGAAATCTTCCGAAGGAAGGCGGCTGCATTCCGGTTTTCTATCGCTCGGAAAACCCGAACGAAAACGCTGCACTCGCCTGTTTGTACTTTTATAAGTTTGAGAACGACGGGACAGTCAAACGCTAATCGATCGGCTCGGCTTCGATGCCGATGTTTTTTTCGCCGCGGGCTTTTTTCTCGTTGTACTTCTTGACCCAGGCTTCGAACGATTTGCCGGCGGCGCTATCGCGGCCGGTGAAGGCGAGGGCGGCGATGTCGCTGTAACGGATGCTGAGTTTTTCGGCGCTGTTCTTGGGGTACATGCGAACGACGCACTGGCTGAGGTCGGCGCTCTCGGCGCGGCGGTCGAAGACGTAGCCCTCGATGCTGTCGCCGGTTTTGAGAGTGATGGTGAGGTCGCCGCGGAAGTCGAAGGCTTTGTCGAAGGCTTCGCGAATTTCAGCAGGAGTGGCGAGCGAGGGCACGTAGCCCTCGAGGTTCTCGTGCGCAAAACCTAATTTTTCTTCTTGCGGCTCAGACATTCGATTACTCAGGAGTGCCGATCTGCACTAGTTGCGGCGAGGGGCGATTCGGCTTGGGCTTGCTGTCGATATCGACATCCGGATCTTTGTACTTGCCGAAGAGCGTGGCCTTGGCGGTGGCGTAGAGGCCGGCGAGCGAGCCGAAGGTGTGGTTCACGGCGCTGGCTTCGTAACCGCTATGCACCATGCAGTTCGCGCACTTCGGATTGCCGCTCTCGGTGCCGTAACGTTCCCACTTGGTCTCGTTGATCAACTCTTCGAAGGTGTCGGCGTAGCCGTCCTGGAGCAGGTAGCAGGGCTTCTGCCAGCCGAAGATGTTGTAGGTCGGCATGCCCCACGGGGTGCATTTGTATTCGCGCTTGCCCATGAGGTACTCGAGGAAGAGCGGGCTCATGTTGAACTTCCACTTGTCGTGGCGATTGCTCAGGATCTGGCGGAACAGGCGGCGAGTTTTGTTCTTGGTGAGGAAGTGTTCCTGGTCGGGCGCCTTGTCATAGGTGTAGCCCGGGGAGAGCATCATGCCTTCGACGCCGACGTCCATCATGGTGTCGAAGAATTCGCGGACGGATTGCGGGTCGGCGCCTTCGAAGAGCGTGGTGTTCGTGGTGACGCGGAAGCCGCGCTGAAGCGCGAGTTCGATGGCTTCCATGGCCTTGTCGTAGGTGCCTTCACGGCAGACGGCGAAGTCGTGGTGTTCTTTGAGGCCGTCCATGTGCACGACGAAGGAGAAATATTTGCTGGGCTTGAAGAGGTGGAGCTTCTCTTTCAGCAGCAGGCCATTAGTGCAGAGATAGACGTACTTTTTGCGGGCCATCAGGCCTTCAACGATCTCGACGATCTGGGGGTGCATGAGCGGCTCGCCACCGGGAATGGACACCATGGGGGCGCCGCATTCGTCCACGGCTTTGAAGCACTGCTCGGGCGTGAGTTCCTTCTTGAGAATGTGGCCGGGGTATTGAATTTTGCCACAGCCGGCGCAGGCGAGATTGCAGCGCATGAGCGGCTCAAGCATGAGGACGACAGGGAAGTGCTTGCGGCGCTTGAGCTTCTGGCCGACGACATAGGACGCGACGGTCCACATTTGAGATACGGGAACTGGCATAAGTTGTTAAGCCGAACCAAGCCCAAGGCGCGGAACCGACTGCATCCATTCTACCGGAATATGCAGACGCCAACCACCCCACACGCGCTTGATTTGTAACAGTTTAGATGACCTAAGTGGTACGGACGATTCCTACACATGGAGTGGGGAAAATGGGCGGTAAAGGGCGGTTCTGCGCAGGGAAGGGCGGAGTCAGGATTTGTGATGTGGTGGGTGGAAAGGGGTGTCAGCGGGGCTGTTGGTGGCGGGTTCGGGGCTTTCGATGGCTAGATTTACAACGATGGGCTCCTGGCCGCTGCGGACTACGACGGCTTCGCAGGGCATGTCAGAGCGGGCGTTGATTTCCTGATGGGGGACGTAGGGAGGCACAAAGATGAAGTCGCCGGGGCCGGCTTCGTCCACGAATTCGAGGTGGTCTCCCCAGCGCATGCGGGCACGGCCGCTGACGATGTAGAGAACGGTTTCGAGGTCACCGTGATGATGTGGGCCGGTCTTAGCGTGGGGGTCGACGACGACGGTACCGGCCCAGAGTTTCGTGGCGCCGGTGGTGGCATGGGTGATGGCGGCGGCGCGGGTCATGCCGGGAGTTTGAGGAGTGTTGGTGTCGAGTTCGCCGGCGCGGACGATTTTGATGCCGTGATGTTGCCAGTCGGTCATGAGCGTGCCGATGTATTTGCAGTTCCGCGGCTACTCCGAGGTGAAGTAGTCGACTTCGACGGGGCTCTCGAAGAGGGAATAGTCGCGGGTGACGACGGTGATGCCGCTGTCAGTCACGTGATATTTCTGGCGGTCGCTTTCGTTGTCGAATCCGATGACGGTGCCTTCCGGGATGTGGACGTCGCGATCGATGATGGCACGGCGGATGCGGCAGTGGCGGCCGACGTTCACGTGCGAAAAGAGAATGCTGGAGTCGACTTCCGAGAAGGAGTTAACGCGGACATCGGGCGACATGACGCAGGTGCGCACGGTGCCGCCGGAGATGATGCATCCCATGGAGACGACGGAGTCGAGGGCGGTACCCATGCGGCCCTGCTCAGCGAAGACGAATTTAGCGGGCGGATATTGCCGCTGATGGGTGCGGATGGGCCAGGCTTTGTCGTAGAGGTTGAAGACCGGGGCGACGCTGACGAGGTCGAGATTGGCTTCGTAGTAGGCGTCAAGGGTACCCACGTCACGCCAGTAGAGCGCTTCCTTCTTATTCTCGTCGATGAAGTTGAAAGAGTAGACCTTATATTCGCCGACCATTTTCGGCAGGATGTTGTGGCCGAAGTCGTGCTTGGAGGTCGGATCCTCGGCATCTTTCAACAGGACGGGAATGAGCACGTCGGTGTTGAAGATGTAGATGCCCATGGAGGCGGAGACTTTTGTAGGGTCATACGGAGAGCGAAGTTCGGTGGTTTTGGGCTTTTCGACGAAGCCATTGACGCGGCTTTCGCGATCGATGTCGACGACGCCGAAGTGGCGGGTCTCCGAGGGATCGATGAGGATGGTGGCGAGAGTGACGTCGGCGCCGGAGTCCTTATGCTGGCGAAGCATGAGGTCGTAATTCATTTTGTAGATGTGATCGCCAGACAGAATGAGGACGTAGCGGGGCTGCTCGGAGCCGATGGAATAGATGTTCTGGTAGACGGCGTCGGCGGTGCCCATGTACCAGTTTTCGCTGACGCGCTTCATGGGCGGAAGGATCTCGATGAACTCTCCGAGTTCGTTGCCTACGATGCCGCTCCAACCTTCGCGGATATGGCGATTGAGCGAGAGAGCCTTGTACTGGGTGAGGATATATACGCGGCGGAGGCCGGAGTTGATGCAATTGGAGAGCGTGATATCGATGATGCGGTAGATGCCGCCGAAATTGACGGCGGGCTTGGCCCGGTCGCGGGTTAGAGGATAAAGGCGCTCTCCGGCGCCGCCAGCCAAAAGTACTCCCAGAGTCTCGATCATCTTTTCTCGCTATCGCTCCCGAGTTCACTGATGCAGAAACAGATGCGCAGGGAATCCCGAGAGCGGGTGTGAAAGATCGTGGAAGCCGGACTATTTACTATGGCAGAAGAAACAGTTTGCAGTCGCCCCTATAGGGGACTTCGATGGTAGCACAGCTAAACTGCACCCGGCAGCGACAGGCTACGCGACGTCATCGAGGCGGATGCGCAGGGATTTGAGGAAGCGCTCGTCCTGTGAATTGACTTTGAATTCGGGATCGCGGCCGCCGGCGTTTACAAGAGTGGGGCCAGTCGTGACCGATTGTTCGGCTTCGTCTTCGGAGTGTTTGCTGAACCCGATGGTGGCCTCGAAGGCGAGAAAGACGTCGTAGCCGCTGGATTTGATCCGGCCGATGACGCTGGCAACTTCCTCGGATTGCGACAGCGACTGGTTCATGGCATCGCCGAGTTGCTGGAAGAGTTGTTTGAGGTTGTCGTTCACCTTGTTCGTCCCCTGAACCAGTTTGGGTGGGCATCCGAAGCAAATGTCCACCCTTCAAATACTTGGATGCTGGGATGGGAGGGAATGTTTCGGCATTCGGGAGTTGGGGGACAAAATTGTTGGGCAAGGGGCGTAAAATCATAGTTTGAGCGAAGCGCCTCAAAACCGCAGCACCGCCGGGTCAATCGGGGCTGGATTGGGCTCTGTGGCCCGTCATGCCTTGGATCCCAAGGCCCGAAGTAAGGTGCTCAAAGCCGCCGGAGTGGGGTTGGCAGCGACGGCGAAGTCTGTCCAACGAACCACACACATTTTATGGCTCGAAGTGACCGGGTTCTTCTTCCTGGTGTTCGCCACAGTATGCGGCGGGGCGGGATGGCGGGAGTACCAGCTTCATTTGGCGGGGAAGGCGGATATCAACCGCGTGTATATCGCGGGGGCGCTCGCATTGCTCTTTGCGTGGTTTGGCGTCACATCCTTTTGGAGGGCACGTCGCCGATAATCTACGCAGAGTTACTGAATTGGTTTTCATACTTTTTATAAAAAGAGGGCCGACATGGCCAATGCAACTATGCAAGAAGCTCCCGCCAATAAAAAGAAAACCGCCGTACCTGACGCCAAAACCACTTCCAACATCCCCGTAAAGCTTGTATACGGCCCCGCTGATACCGAATCCCAGAATTACGAAACTGAACTCAATCAGCCGGGACAATTTCCTTATACGCGCGGAGTGCAGCCGACGATGTATCGCGGGCGGCTCTGGACCATGCGGCAATACGCCGGCATGGGCGACGCGGAAGCTTCGAACCTGCGCTACAAATACCTGCTCAGCCAAGGAACCACGGGGCTGAGCGTGGCGTTCGATTTGCCGACGCAGATTGGGTACGACTCAGACAATGAATTTGCGCTGGGCGAAGTCGGCAAGGTGGGTGTGGCGATTGATTCGATCGAAGACATGGAGAGGCTGTTCAACGGGATCGATTTGGAGAAGGTATCTACGTCGATGACGATCAACTCGACGGCGACGATCCTGCTCTCGCTCTACATCGCCGTGGCGAAGCGCAACGGCGCCGACATGAAGAAACTGAGCGGCACGGTGCAGAACGACATTTTGAAGGAATACATCGCGCGGGGAACGTATATCTTTCCGCCGAAACAGGGCATGCGGCTCATCACCGACATGTTTGCGTTCTGTAATGAGAATGTGCCGGAGTGGAACACGATTTCGATTTCCGGCTACCACATGCGAGAGGCGGGATCGACGGCAGTGCAAGAGGTCGCATTCACGCTGGCCGATGGCATGACGTACGTGCAGGCCGCGAAGAATGCGGGGCTGGAAGTGGACAACTTCGGGCCGCGGCTGTCGTTCTTCTTCTCGTGCGATCGCAATTTCCTGGAGGAAGTGGCGAAGTTCAGGGCGGCACGGCGGATGTGGGCGAAGATCATGCGAGATCGGTTCGGGGCGAAAAATCCTAAGTCGATGATGCTGCGGTTCCACACACAGACGGCGGGGTCGTCGCTTACGGCACAACAGCCCGAAGTGAATATTGTCCGGACAGCGATCCAGGCGATGGCGGCGGTGCTCGGCGGAACGCAGTCGTTGCATACGAACTCGTTCGACGAGGCGCTGGCTTTGCCGACTGAAAATTCGGCGCGTATTGCTCTGCGAACGCAGCAGGTGATTGCGTTCGAATCGGGTGTGACCCAGACGATCGATCCACTGGCTGGTTCGTTCTATGTCGAATCGTTAACGAGCGAGATCGAGAAGCGCGCGACTGAATACATTGAGAAAGTCGATGCCATGGGCGGAATGCTGAAGGCCATCGAAAAGGGATTTGTACAGCAGGAGATCCAGAATGCGGCGTATGAATTCCAGCAGAGCGTGGATCACCACGAGGCCGTGCTGGTGGGAGTCAACAAATTCCAAGTTGATGAACATCGCGAGATCCCGCTGCAGGTGATCGATCCGTCCTTGGAGCCGAAGCAGGTGGAGCGACTGAAAGCCTTGCGGTTGCGACGGGACAAAGCGGTGTGGCAGAGCGCGGTGAAGGCCGTGGAGGATGCAGCACGCAATGGGAACAACATGATGCCGGTGATCATCGACGCGGTGGAGAAGTACGCCACGGTCGGTGAGATTGCGGACACTCTGCGCAAGGTGTTTGGGGAGTATCACGAAGCGGTCGTAATTTAGGAATTCGAGCGATCAAGGACAAGAGCGCGGCTCAGCCCGCGCTCTTTCTGTTCGGGGGAGAATCTTGCGGCTATTCGTCTTTTTTCCAGAGACTGCGCGGAGGGTCTTCCTGGTCGTTCGAGAAGACTTCATCTTCCAACCCGAGAAAGCCAGACGGACGTGAGCCGAGATTGTCGGTCTGGGGTGATTTCTGTTTGGAAAACTTTTTCCGTTTTTTTGGAACCTGAGGTTCCTCAGAGTGAGAGTCATCGGCGCTCGAGTCTTCGCTCTCAAACTTGACCAGCAACACTTGCTCGTCGCTGGATGGCATGAAGACGGCGGCGTGATCGGGGGAGCCGACGGCGTCTTCGAGCGCGGGGTTAATCCTTTTACTAGCAGATTGCGTCGCGTCGCGTAACTCGACGCGATGCATTCCTACCGCTTGCGCAAGGCGAGCGGCTACCTCCGGGTCATACGTTACAAATCGGGTCATGCGTCTGCTCCGGGACAAGAGTGTCACGCATTAGCAAGTTCTGGAGTTGATATGGCACGTGGGCTGCCGCTGGGGGAGGCGCTGAATTTCAAGCACTTAGGGACGTGTACTGGGGTAACTTACGGGCAGAAATTACGCACCGGGGAAAATCTTGCGAGAAAACGAATGGCGCGCACCGGGCGCGCCATCGGGCTGTGGAAATCAACAAATTGACAAAGTGCTTACGCTCCGGCTTTGGCCTTTTTCACTTCCTCGATGAGCGGCGGAATGATGTCGAAGAGGTTGCC
>Ga0206952_10230_pt1 | contig 13988 bp, 12 predicted proteins | sample Alteio_BWOrgHeat_39_FD_152966 | JGI IMG/M metagenome (GOLD analysis project Ga0206952, IMG submission 152966) | Enriched cells from forest soil in Barre Woods Harvard Forest LTER site, Petersham, Massachusetts, United States -... | ecosystem: Environmental > Terrestrial > Soil > Temperate forest >... | reverse complement strand
TTCCGTCCTCGCGCAACGTCGCTTATATCCTGTAGCCCCGGAATATCGCCTACCCCCGGCAACCCGCTCAACGCCCGTGACTCCTGCAGCGTCAGATCGCTTAACAGCACTGCTGTCTCGCCTGCCCGAAGAGTGAGCACACCTGTAAACTGCTGGCTGTTCAGCACCGGAATATCGTTCAGACTCGAGCCGCCAAGCGATTCGATCTTCATCTCCAGGTTTAGCGCCACATCGTTTGAACGCATCACTTTTGGCGTCGCCTTGAGCGTGAGTCCCAGGTCTTCATATTGGATCTGGGGTACCGTCTGTGCCTGGAGCGCCGCCGCCGTCGTATTGAATCCGGGTATCGACGGCAGTGCTACTGACGAATACGACGACGTCGTGATCGGATACCGCTCGCCGATCTTGAACGTCCCGGCCTCTTCGTCGCTAAGCCGCAGATGGATATCGTCCAGTGTCCGCGTATCGCTTGAGTTCAGGCTCATTGTCAGTGTTGCCGGACCTGGGACCAACAGACTTTCCGTCAGTCCCCCTCCAAAGGTAGCAAAGCCTTGATTGAACGGGGTTCCAGACAGCTGTCCCGAAGCCAGTAGAATGGCGATGATTTCAATCTGGTGGGCCAGCGTATTTGCATCAGGCACGAGCCCTTGAGAGATAATCTCCTGCACTGCCGCCTGATTCTGCTGAATGACCGAATTTACCGCAGAGAAGGCGTTGTATACAGATGTCTGTTGAAAGAACGTCGTCCCCGTCTCGCGATTGCTGATGTGTGCCAGCTGGATCACCTTCACATTCAGGTCCACCTGGTTCTGTCCCGCCTCAATGCTGCCCAGCGTGGCGTTAAACGCCGCCAGCGTACGCGCCGGAGCTCGCACGGTCAACGTGTCCCGCGTCGGTTCCACCACAGCCTGCTGGGCATCGAAGACGTTGCGAGCCAGGTTGCTGACGTCTGTTAATTCCTTGTCGGTCAGCCCCGACAGATACACCGTTTCCATAGCCGTGCGCTGAAATTGCACTCTGTTTTCGCGCGTGTCTTGCGCTACGAGTACCCGATGCGGATCGAGCGGTTCCCAGAATGTCTTCGTTACCAGGCTCAATACTTTCGCCGCAGCGGCAAAAGTCACATCGTCCACATCCAGCCTTACGCGCTGGTTCTGAACACTGTCATGAATCGAGGCGTCGATCCCATAGGCGCGAAAGACTTCCTCCACCACCTGCCGCTCGTTGTTATGCAGATGAAAGCTGTGCTTCTCCTGCTTTGGCTCAAGCGCAATCGGCCCCGCAAGCGCCGGCGTCTGCATGTTTGACAATACGGCTGGCTCAGTTGCTGAGGCATCCTGGGCGAGTTCATCGGTGTGTTGCAGTACCAGCGGATTCTTCGGGTCGATCTCCATCGCACGCTGCAGCAGCAGCGCTGCGTCTCCACCGGAGCCCTGATTGCGTTCCCGGCTCGCCTCCTGCACCAGTTGCGCCACCGCGCTCTGCCGCGCTACCTCAGCCGCGCGAGCATACGTTGGGTTTCCCGGCTCAAGCTCCGCGGCCTGCTTCATCAGCTTCCAGGCGGCCTCGGGCTCTTTCTTGTCGATCAGCTTTACGCCGGCCAGGTAGAGCTTCGCCGCCTCGCGCTGCGCATGCAGCGCATTCGCCTGCACAGGAGCGCCAACAACGACGCCATTCGCAGCCGCAGGCTTTGTTTTTGTATCTTGTGCAGCGCCAGAGGGCTTGCCCGTATCAGCGGTTGGCGAAGCGGCCGCCCCACTCTGCCCAGTTTGGACCGCTGAACTCTGTCCCGTAGCCGCCTGCGGGGCACTCTGCGCCTGCGCAGCCAGCGCAAGGCAGACCCCTGTTATCACGACGGTCAGCCGCATCACGCCCGCACCACTGGCAATGCCGCCAGCGAAGCTGTGCATACATCAGGCTCCAGCGCCGCGAGTTCCTCAAAACTGTAGTTGCCTGTTGCCACTGCGATTACCGGTAGCCCATTGGCCCGCGCTGCTTCGATATCGCGAGGCGTATCGCCCACCACGCACACGCTCGCCCCCGGCTTATTTCCCAGCAGTTCCCGCGCCTTCGACACCGCATGTGCCACCATCTCCGAGCGCACTGAGAAGTGGTCGCTGAAACCGCCAAATCGGAACCACTCCCGTAGTCCTACCTCTTCGACTTTAGTCCAGCCAATCAGCTCCAGGTTCCCCGTCGCAAGCCCGAGTAGCGCGCCCTTTTCGGCCAGATGCGCCAGTGTCTCGCGCACAGCAGGCATCATCCGCAGGTCCATCTCGGAACGCTGCCTCACCACCGCCTGCCGCATCGCCTCTAGAATCGCCGCTACCTGCGGCTCCCAGGCCTCAACAGGAACCCCGGCCTGCGCAAAAGCCTCGCGCAGAATTGCCGTGTCCGTGCCGCCGTGCAGCACCACGCCGCTCAGCGAGATCTCAAACCCTGTAACCTGCCGCACGCTCGACGCAAAGGAGTCGACATGAATGCGGTCCCGGCTGCGCAGCAAGGTTCCGTCAATGTCAAAGAGATACGCATCCTGCGCATCCCAGACAAAGCCTTCCCGCACAAGCGGCTCAGTTTTATTTTCCGATGTAGGCATCATCCGCTTCCCAGGTCCTGTCTCCATCGAAATGCCTTTGGCACGCAGATGGGCAGTCCTTTGGTAATCAGCGAATCTGCTGGCGCAGCCCGCCATGTATAAGACGTTCGCTGCGCACCGGACGCTTGAGGCCGGCGCGCACCTCCGCCACGCCCAACTCCAACTCAGCCATAGTGCGGCTCAACGTGTTGCGGTGCATTCCCAGTTCTTCGGCGGCCTTGCACTGGTTGCCGCGGTGCGCCCGTAGCACTTCCAGTAGATACTGCCGTTTGAACTGCCGCACGGCGTCGTCATAGAGAACACCGGTTGAATGCATTTGGGTTATCAGGCTGTCCAGTTCGCGCTTCACGTCTCGTCCTCGTATCGATAGCATTCAGAAATTCCCTATATCGCACCACATCGTTCATGGTCGTGTGGATGACATAACTGCGGCTCATAAATCTTCAGGAGGAGCTACGCCATTTCTGAAACGCCTTAAATAGATTGCCACGCCTTCCGTCCATCTGTCCCGCCTTCATTGGTCACTTTTTGTTTTATTTCTCGTGGAGCCATTTCGGGGCGTCGTTCTCAAGCACTTGAAGCCCATTCAAAATCTTGGTCTTTAACTCTTCGGGAGTTACTTTTGTCGTCAAATGTGTCACTCCCAGAAAATATCGCGAGAGCTGTGCGTCCCCCAGCCAGCGCGTATCCGGGAAGAACGCCGCCAGTACGACAACGCACAGGATCACCAGCACTCCGCCCCGCACAAGCCCAAAGATGAGCCCGGCGATCTTATCCAGCCACGCAAAGCCCACGCCGTGAACCACGCTCTTGAGCAGCATTCCCAGTAGTCCGGCTGTCACCATTACCAGTAGCGCAATCAGGCAAAATGAGATCGCTTCGGCGATGTCCAGGTCATGCACAATCCTTGCTAGCTCGTTGCCAAAGTGCTTGTACTGCCAGCTCGCGATGACAATACCTGCAATCAACCCCGTCAGAGAAAAAACGCTCTGAATCAGCCCTGTGCGAAATCCCAGCAGCGCGCTCAACACAACCATCAGCACGATCGCGACGTCCACAATACTCATGACGCAGGGATTCCTTTCAATATCGGCCGAGCAATCGAAGAGGGAAACTGTTCCATGAAGTTATAGAACAAGCTCCCGTCCCGTCAATAAGCGAAATGCTTCAAGGTACTTCGCCTGCGTTTTTTTCACCACTTCATCGGGCAGCGCCGGTGCTGGCGCTTGTTTATTCCATCGAATCTCTTCCAGATAATCGCGCACAAACTGCTTGTCAAAGCTCGCCTGAGCCCCGCCCGGCTTCCAAAGCCCTGCATCCCAGAAGCGGGAAGAATCCGGCGTCAGGACTTCATCGCCCAGCACGATCTTTTCGCCGGCTTTTCCGAAAGATACTCGCCCAAATTCAAACTTTGTATCCGCGAGGATCAGTCCATGTTTCTCCGCATGATCCGCAGCCTTCGCATAGAGCGCCAACGTCAGCCGCCGCAGCTCGGCAGCGTCCTCGGCGCCCACCGTCTGCTCCATTACTGAAAAAGGAATGTTCTCATCATGCATCCCGCCTTCGCTCTTCGTCGCAGGGGTAAAAAGCGGCTCCGGCAATCGCGAACCATCCTGCAGTCCCTCAGGCAGCGCAATCCCGCACACAGCCTTCGCAGCCTGGTACTCCTTCCATCCCGAACCAGCCAGGTACCCGCGTGCCACGCACTCCACCGGAAACATCGCCGCCCGTCGCACGAGCATCGACCTTCCTTCAAGCTGCTCGCGATAAGGCCACAGCAGGGCAGGGAACTCGCTGACCTCAGCGGTAATCAGATGGTTCGGCACGACGTCACTGAGCAGTTCAAACCAGAACAGCGAGATCTGCGTGAGAATCTTTCCTTTGCCCGGAATCCCCGAACCCAGTACGTGATCGAACGCCGAAATGCGATCGGAAGCGACGAGCAAAAGATCGCTGCCCACAGCGTAAAGATCGCGCACCTTCCCGCGCCCAATCAGTGGAACGCTGCCAAGATCAGTAGTAAGCAGTGCGAACAAGAAGACCTTTCAATTGCGGATAATCAGATTGCGGAACGCCTTAACAGCGCGGCCCAGAGCCTTGATTCTCACGCCCGCGCCTTCCCTTGTCAACGCCTGCCGAGACAGATCAAGTTCGTCTACTCGGCACTGAGTTGGAAGACCACAATTGCATTGCATTTGCCTTCCGGCCCAAGCATCATGAACCTTGATGAAACCAACCCCAGAGAATCCTGAACCACGCTGGCCCGCTGTTGTCGCATTGTTAGCTGTAGGCTGCCTGCGCCTGATTCTTCCTGAAGAGCTCTCCTTCGGTCCCAAATGGCTGGTCCTGGTCGTTCTTGTCCCGCTGCTTATTCCCACAATCATGGCGCGCAGAAGGGGCAATCACACGCTCAATCAGGTGCTCGGCTATCTCATTACTTCAATCGTCACGCTCGATATGGCATGGTCGCTCTGCCTTCTCATCGGGACTCTTCCATCTCACAAGGAGACGCCTCAGACGCTGCTCGTTTCCGCCGCTGCTCTGTGGATCACAAACATTCTTGTCTTCGCATCCTGGTACTGGCGGCTTGATGCCGGCGGCCCACGCGAGCGCGAACTTCGCGGAGTTCATACCGATGGCGCGTTCCTCTTTCCCCAGATGACCCTTAACCCCGAATCGAGAAAGACGATGGGAGAAGACTTCTGGAGTCCTGGCTTTGTCGACTATCTCTTTCTCGCCTTCAACACCAGCACCGCATTCTCGCCCACCGATGTCCCGGTTCTCTCCCGATGGGCCAAGATGCTGATGATGATTCAGGCTTTGATCTCGTTCACCACCGTAGCGCTTCTGGCCGCCCGCGCTGTCAACATACTGTAGACCACCCACATCAGCAGGCGCATTCTCAGGCCCGGCCCGCAAACTCCCGCGTTTCCGTATTCACCTTGACCTTCTCGCCTTCTTTCACAAAGAAGGGCACGCGAATCTCAAGCCCTGTTTCCAGCTTCGCTGGCTTGGTCACCGCGCCGCTCGCCGTATCCCCGCGAACTCCAGGCTCGGTATACGTTACGGTCAGTTCCACCTGCTGTGGCATCTGCAGGCCGATAGGGTTTCCATTGAACTTGTCGATCTGCACCAATGCGCCTTCCAGTAGAAACTCCAGCGCATCGCCCATCATCGCTCCTGTTAGCGTCAGCGTGTCAAAGGTGCTTTGATCCAGAAAATACGAGCCATCCCCGTCGCTGTACAGGTACGAAGCCTCCACGGAATCGAGGTCCGGCTCTTTGAACTTCTCCCCGGCCTTGAATGTCTTGTCAAAGACCGCCCGCGTCAACAGATTCCGCATCTTCAGCCGCACCAGCGTCTGCCCACCTCGCGCCGTCGGCGTCGAAATATCGAAGTCCAGACACAGATAGGGCACACCCTCAAGCTCGAAAAACATCTTCCGCTTTACATCAATTGCGTCGATTAACCCAGCCATCAATTCCTCGTATGAACTAGCCCAGAATATCAGGATGGGGGCACTCTCCCAAGCGGCCTACCTTGTATCTTTCTTTGCCTGAATCTTCTCAAGCGCCAGTTTTTGTGCTGTAGGCAGGGCATCGTCCGCTGCTACCTTCACATCCGGCTCCACGCCCGTGCCTTCCCAATTGGTCTTCGTCACCGGATCGAGCGACTTCGCAAACGGCACACCGACCATGAAGTAATCCGCTACCGGATGCCCCGAGACCGGATGCGCGCCTCCACCCGTCGTCTCGCCCACAATAGTCGCGCGCTTCTGTGTCTTCAGATCAAACGCGAACTCTTCAGCGCCGGAAAACGTCCGCTTCGAAGTCAGCACAAACACAGGCTGCTTCGCCAGCCTCGATCCCGGCAGATACGAAGCCGTCCAATTCTGCGTAGTGGAGTCCTCCTGCCGGTTATAGATGTCAATCAAGTGCGTCGGGTGATCGAAGAGATAGCTCGCAATCAACGCCACCATCGCCGGCTGGCCGCCGCCATTCTGCCGCAGATCGAAAATAACCGCATCGGTATGCGCCACGAATCCCATTGCAGCATTTACCGTGGGTCCGCAGAACGAAGCATCCATGAAGCCATCGAACTTTATGTACCCGATGTTATTCGGCAAAATCTCGATCTTTTCGAAAGCGCAATTGTCATGCTCCATCTGCTCATGAAACCGCGCCTCATCTTCGGGAGTTGGCTCATGCCGGGGCGGCATCTTGAAAGGGCTGAAGTCCACATGCAGATGCCTGTCATGGCTTACTGCCTGCAGATCCTTGGTAAGCTGCGCTGCAAACGCATCGCCATCTGAAATCGCGTTGTAGTCGCCCTTGGCTTCATGCGTGTTCAGAGCGTCAACCATCTGCTGTGCCACCGCAGGCTCCACATAAGCTTTCTTGAGTTCCGCAGCCACGCCATCGATCACCTTTTTTCGCTCTGCAGCATCGACCGTCACATTCTCCAGCGTCACTCCCGGAGGCAGTGCACGCAATCCAAATGTCTCCACCGTCGGAGGCTGTCCATCTTTCACAAGCAGATTGCCAAGTGCAGTAGTAGGGCCTCCTTTCTCCTTCACGCGAAACCGAATATGCAGCGGCTCGCTGCTCTCAATCGTGAGCAGCTCAAACCCACCCGTCTGATTGCGAAACCCAATCATTCCATCGACGTTCTGCGAGTGATCCACATTCTTGACATAGGCATCAATCCTGGCCCGATCGCCGCTGTTGAAGGCATCCAGCCATGCCTGGAGCGTATGTCCAGCGGCGGTGTCTGGAACCGTGACCTCGGCAAATCCAAATCTGCCACTAACCAGCAGCAGCGCAAACAACGCACACCGCATTCTGATAATCATGAGATAGAAACCTCCCACCCGTGAGTTACATGACAAGATATCTCGCAAGACGTTCGGCAATACATTTCGTTAGGTGCGATGCGATCAATGGTGCGATAAATATGACGAAGATGCAATCTGCCTATCTCCTGTTGTCCACTTGGCAGTCCGCTTGACAGTGATATCTTCGGCTGCTACGATCCGCGCTCATATCGAAACCCACGCTCGTCCCCTCTCTGGGTTTTCAGGCAACCGCCACTCTGCAAAACCCAGCAAGCCGAGGAGATGCAAATGTTCGACGGCAATTGTCAGATTCGACGCGCGGGTGTGATGGAAGACGGCCGAGTTCAGGTAGATCTCAAAGATGATGCCGGATCCTTCGACTGGGCCTGGTTTGTAACCACGCCGCAGTACACCAAAGAGATCCTGGCGGCTGCACTCGCAGCCATCGCCTGTAATAAGAAAGTCTACTGCCAGATCGCCGATCCCGTTCAGTATGGGGCGCAGATCATCAGGTTAGGCCTCCTCAAGTAACCCGCAACCATTCAAGTTACGGCAAATGATCGCCGCAACGCATTGCCATCTTTTGGCGCGCCATCGGCTCAATGCACGATTGCGGGACGGAGGCACGAATGAGCTGTCCATCAGAAACCTATTCGGGACTTGAAACCAGTAACATCTCCTGGACCAACTGGTCAGGCCGTATCTCCGGACCGGTCGCAACCTTCTCTACGCCTAACTCTCTACCCGATCTTGTGAACATCGTCGAGCGCGCCACCATGGCGGGCCGCAAGGTTCACGTCGTTGGCAGCGGATGGGCCTTCGAAAACATCGCCTACTCACCCGACTGGATGGTGAGCATGGTCCGTCTGAAAAATCCGCTCATGGCCGTCGTCGACTCGGCATTGAACGCAGAATGGGCAGCCCACCAGATGCCCGGCTCAGATGATGTGCTCTTCGAGATCGAAGCCGGTGCCTCCGTTGCTGACGTGAACGACGCACTTGCGGCAGTCGGTCTCGGCATGCCGACGCTCGGCGGAGCCAATGGACAGGGCCTGGCGGGGGCCATCTCGACCGGAACGCATGGCGGCGACATCGCCACTCCACCCATCGCGCATTTCGTCGTGGCCATGCATGTAGTCACAGTGGGCGGCCGCGAAGTGTGGCTTGAACGAGCTTCGCAGCCCATCACTGACGATGGAGCGCTGGCCTCTGTGCTCACTTGTCCCGATGCAGAAATTCTTCGCGACGACGCACTCTTCGACGCCATGCTCATCGGCTTCGGACGATTCGGCATCATCTACTCCTACGTTCTTCGCGTAAAACGCGCTTATCGCCTCGGCGAGTGGACTGTTCAACTCCCTCGCACACTCGTGACTACGTTACTGCGACAGGGAGTGACAAACGGCACCTTCCTGATGCCGCTTCTCGGTGTCCTGCCCGACCCGCCTCCTAGCGTCATGGCCGTTGACGCCAAAAATCCCCGAGGCCTCGAAGTCGTCTTCGACACGCAGCACCTCGATAGTTGCTGGGTAAAGCGGCGCTGGCTGACGACCGAACCCCCACCCGACTTCTCAACCACGCCTCCCACTCTGCCATCCGACCTTAATATCGCGAATAGCCCCAACCAGCTCTGCCAGATGGGAGCCGCAGGTGTCTACGCCGCTGGGCTTGCGGCCCTTGATGCATTGCTGCTTATCCCCTGGTGGAATCTGGTTCCGATCGTAGTGATCACTGAGCAGGGAGCCCTCTCAGTTGCCTATGCACAGAATCCACAAATGACCGCCGGAGAGATGCTGGCGCGAGTACTTAAAGCATTTTGGGATCTGCAGGCACAAGCCGGCTTCGGGCCCCTCATTGCTGAACAGTTTCAGCAGGCCTATCAGTTTTCCACCGCCGCTGGCATACGAGGCGAATCGAGTGTTGTCCTCTCCGGCTTCCGCGAACAGAGCCTGCAGAACTGCTTCCGGGCAGACTCCATCGAGCCCATCTTCGATGCCCATGCCATTGGATACCTCAACTTTCTCGACGTGGTCGTGGCCATTGCCCCGTCCGTCAAACAGGCTGGCTACATCTCGCTTCGATGGTCCGGCACCACCATGGCAACCATGAGCATGCATAACTACCCGAGCGCAAACGCAGTAGCGATCGAAGTAACTTCACTCAAAGGTCTGCCGGACAATGCGACATGGATGGCAACGCTTGAGTCAGTCGCAATAAGCTGCAGCGGCCGCCCTCACTGGGGCCAGATCAACACATTGAATGCAGCCACAGTCGCGTTGCTCTACGGCCCCAACCTGAATAAGTGGACCGCCGCCCTCACAGCCTTCACCGGCGGCTCCGCCATGTTCAGTAGTGCCTATACCATGCAGAGAGGGCTGGAGCCCTCCAACGCAACCGCAGTGCCCACGTTGTTCGGCACACCAGCCGGCGGCATTCTCGCAGCATTGAACGCCGCCATATCCCTGCTGCTCGACGATCCCGATGAGATCAGGAAGCCCAAGCCTCCACCGCGACCCGGTCCCATACCGCCACGCAAACCTCTAAGTTAGTTTTTACTGGATCCCTGCCGGAGAGAGCAGGAGCCATCATGCCCCTGAGCACGGTCGCACAGGGGCATGCCTGACCTACGCCTGTATAAACTCCAGCAGATCGCGATTCAGCCGCTCCATATGCGTGATAAAAAGTCCATGCGGGGCGCCTTCGTAGACCCGTAACTCCGCACCCGGAATCAGTTTCACCGTCCTTCGCGCCGTAAACTCCAGCGGAGCCGACCTGTCGCTGTCTCCATGCAGAATCAAAACGCGTTTTCGTATCGCCTGTAGCTCCGCGCGAAAATCCGTCTCACTATCGGTAACGCTGGTCGCAATCAACGCCCGCATCGAGGCCTGATAGCACAGTCCGATTCCCCATTCCACCATCCGCGGCGTTGTCTCCGGCCTGAAGAAGGGCGGTGCATTTTCCGTAAGCCACCTGGGAAAGTCGCTGGCAATCGCGTGTCGTGCCGCGAGCAACGCACTCTTCTCCACACCTTCCGGATTGTCCTCTGTCTTCAGAGTGAATGGCAGCGACGGCCCAACCATCGCCACGCGAGCTACACGATCGCCGCCATGCCGCGTCAGGTATCGCACTATCTCAGCGCACCCCATCGAGTGCCCTACGAGCACCACGTCGCGCAGCGCCAACGCCTCCAGCACCGCTGCCAGGTCGTCAGCAAGACGGTCACAGTCGTAGCCACTGCCCGGATCGCTCGACCGTCCGTGTCCGCGCCGGTCATAGGCAATCACCCGCACTCCCTGCGAAGAAAGATGTTGCATCTGGTACTGCCACATCTCAGAGTTCAATGCCCATCCATGCACAAAAACGGCTGTCCTCGCCACAGTTGGCTCACTGCCGCCAAGCGCAGGCCAGTCCTTGTAAAACAGCCTGGTTCTGGCATCCGCTTGAACGAATGGAAAGTCTTCCCCGGTTATCCCGTCATGCGCAGTGGGCCGCTTATTCCGGTTGGAATCGGCCACTGAAACTCCGCTGGCCATGCCCGCGGCCAGTCCCGCGAAGCCCAGCATCGTGGTTCCGAAAAACGTTCGTCTCTGCATAGCATCCCTCGCTCGCGCCGGCTCTACTGCCTGCCGTAGCGCGATGGTGCAATCTTCGCAACCATCCGCTCGCCCGTCGATTACCTGCGGGGTAATGGGATTCAACCGTTCGATTCTGTATCGTGAAAGGCATGCCATCCGCAGCGCCACCGCCGCGCCTGCCGCAGCCCGGAATACTTCTTCGCGCCTGGCGCGAGCGCCGCAAACTCAGCCAGCTTGACCTGTCCTGTGAAACCGGGATCTCCACCCGCCACCTCAGCTTCCTCGAAACCGGCCGCTCGCTGCCCAGTCGCGCTACCCTGCTCAAGCTCTGTGAAGAGCTGGCCTTGCCCCTGCGCGAGCGCAACCGCCTCTTTCTCGCTGCAGGCTTTGCCCCCGCTTATCCTGAGCGGTCTCTCGAAGACCCAGCCCTGCGCGCTGCACAGAGCGCCATGCAGCAGGTGCTTATCGGCATCGAGCCCAACCCTGCGCTCGTCATTGACAGCCACTGGACGCTCGTTGCCTCCAATCGCTTCATCGCCCCTCTGCTCACCGGCGTTGCAGCTCACCTTCTGCAGCCGCCTGTCAACGTGCTGCGCCTCAGCCTGCATCCAGAAGGCCTCGCACCGCGCATCGTCAATCTGCAGGAATGGCGTCAGCACCTCCTCGAGCGGCTCCGGCGTCAGATGCAGGCTGGAGACTCCGCACTTATCGACCTCTTGCACGAGTTGCGCAACTATCCGCCGCCGCACACCGCTACGAGTCCGTATAATCCCGATGCCGCTGTCATCCCATTTCAATTGAGGCTCGGCGAGGAAGTGCTGAACTTCTTCGGAACCACCATGGTCTTTGGTACGCCGCTGGATGTTACGCTCGCTGAGCTCGCCATCGAAACCTTCTTCCCGGTTGACGCCGGCACAGCCAGCGCGCTGCAAAGGCTCGCGAGCCCACCGAAAGACTCCGAAGTGTCCTCCTAGCGCTCGAACTTCGGCGCTAGCTTCTTCACCGGCCCAAGAGCGGACGTCACTCTACTCTTGTTGAGGGCTGTTAGCGTCTTTCTCAACTTGCTGAATAATGATTGGCGTGAGGCTGGATTGGCCAGCAGGAAGACGCAGTGCCACAGATACCAGGTCAGGTGTTTCTCCGGCTAAGATCTCCGCTCCGACAATCGGTTGGGCGTTCTTCTGCAATCTTGAGCGTGTCCCTAGGCCTTCGGTCTGAGCGGGAGTTTCGTACTCGACGATTTCGCTGCTCTTGTAAGTTAGCTTGTCGTTCGGATATGGACCGAACGGAAATGAGCTCGCTGGCTCAATACCTTCCTGAATAACGTCTTCGACGAATGACGTGTGAGCTGGAAACACCCTGGCGATAATTTCGGCAACTACAAACCTTCCTGAAGTATCTCCAATCGAAGAAGAGATCTGAATGACATTTCCCGAAAAGCCGTGCCATTCGGAAGAGAACACAGTGGTACCGTCTATCGGTTCGGGACTTACATAAGTCGTGGCTCCGCTGGACCCGTAGGTTCCGAAACAATGCCAGCCGCGCGGGGCAAGAACGCCTATACCGTTCTGAGATTTGTAGTAAGCGAGGTGTTTGCTGATTTCTGCTGTGACCGGCACAATCTTGTCCTTGCCTCTGGGCGCATCCATAGGCTCCGCCTGGCCATCCGATTTACATCCGACAAATGGTATGTGGGCTGCGAGATTCGCGGTGCCTGCTGTTATTGAAAACGGTCGTAGCAGGAATAGCAGATATATTCCGCAGGCCCATCGAACGGAAGTCTTTGCATGTTTAGACATGCGTTCTCTCTCGCACAGTCCTGCTACGCTGTAGCCCGCTCCCGCTCACGATTCCCCTGGTTTTGACTGCCTAGATGCACGCTGACAATCTTAGAAACACCAGGCTCCTGCATCGTCACGCCATAAATCAAATCCGCAGTCTGCATCATGCGCTTGGAGTGCGTCACCAGCAGGAACTGCGTATCCTGGCTCATGCCATGCAGCAGGTCCGCGAGCCGGCCCACGTTCGTCTCGTCCAGCGCAGCATCCACTTCGTCCAGCACGCAGAAGGGAGCAGGCTGGTACTGGAAGATTCCCACCAACAGACTCAACGCCGTCAGCGCCTTCTCGCCACCCGAAAGCAGCAGCACATTCTGCAGCTTCTTGCCCGGTGGCGAAGCGACAATCTCCAGCCCGCTCTCAGCCTGGTTCTCAGCATCTGTCAGCCGCAGGAAAGCCTGTCCGCCGTGGAAGAGCTTCGTAAACACATGCCCGAAGTTCTCATTGATCTTCGCGAAGGCCTCGTCAAACTTCACTCGCGAAATCTGATCGATCTCCTTGATCGTCGACTGGGTGTTCTCGATCGAGTCCACAAGATCCTTCCTCTGCGTCTCCAGGAATCCGTGCCGCTCTGCCGTCTCCTTGTACTCCTCGAGCGCCATCATGTTCACCGGACCCATCGCCTCAAGCCGCTGCCGCATCCCGCGTCCCTCTTCCTCAGCAGCCGTCAACTCATCGCCTTCCAGATGCGCAATGCCTTCCTCGGCACGTAGCACTGCAGCCTCTACGCTCAACTCCTGCAGGCAGCTTGCCTCCAGATACTCCAGGTCGCTCGTCAGCTTTGCAGCTGTGGTCGCCAGCAGGCTTCGTCGCTCGCGGAACTCATCTGTAGCCGTCCGCAGTGTCTTTAATTGCGCCTCAGCTGCCGTCAGTTGCTCACGCAACGCTGCGGCTTCAGCCGCGGCGTTGCGCGCTTTTTCCTGCGCCGTGTCGCGTGCAGTTGCAAGCTCAATCTGCTTTGCGCGCAACTGCTCGTTCTCACCAATACGCTGATCGCGCTCCGCCTCGGCGGCTACACGCTGTTGCTCAATCTGCAACGCACGCCGCTCCAGGTCGGCATGCAGACGGTCAATGCGTTGAAACGCCGCCTCAGCTCCGCGCCGCCGTTCCTCCAGGCCTGCCAGCTCCGCAGTTACCCGCGCCGC
>Ga0206952_10227_pt2 | contig 14077 bp, 12 predicted proteins | sample Alteio_BWOrgHeat_39_FD_152966 | JGI IMG/M metagenome (GOLD analysis project Ga0206952, IMG submission 152966) | Enriched cells from forest soil in Barre Woods Harvard Forest LTER site, Petersham, Massachusetts, United States -... | ecosystem: Environmental > Terrestrial > Soil > Temperate forest >... | reverse complement strand
GGCCGACGGAGACCGAGCCGGGAAGGTGGGGGCAGGGTCTCACAGCCGAAAAGATGAGAGAGTGCATTGTGGGTGAAGGCGGAAACCGTCGCGCAGATCGCATTTCTGGAGTGGACCGGTGCGGATCATTTGCGCCACGCCATGTTCGTGGCACTGCGGGATGACAAAGATCCGCGGAAGGTTATTAAGGAATCGTAGATAATGTGCGGGACTGAGGCACATACCCTCGCTCCCGAATGGGCCTCAAAGGTCTCACAGCTGTTTTCGCCTTTTTTTCGCCTATAATGGCTCCACATGTTCCAAGGACCGACTTCCCGTGTTTGCGACTTTGTTGTCACCTGCAAACGTTGTCGCGAAAACATCGCCGCTCCCGTAGAAACAATGCCCGATAGCTGGATCATCCACACCTGCCCTTTGTGTGGTGAGCGGCGCAGATATCTCCCAGCCGAGATTTTCAGAGGCAGGCTCTCTTATAAAATTGAAAAGCTGGGAGTACGCCCTGGGGCTTGAGGTCGGCGGATATCACGATGGCCCGGACTGGCCGAAGCTTGGTCCATCTCTTCTTATTGCCACCTGCGTCATTCTCGCGATCCGGGCTGCCAAGTGGCCCTCGCGATTCGACGAGAAACTCAGCCATCAGGAACTGGACCATGAGATTGACTATGCCGCTGGTCTTGCCAGCAGGGTGCTTTCACGACGGATGGCGAAAAAGGAAGGCATTTTCCCTCAGAAGAAGGTGCCCTGGTATCAACCGGACGGAGAGGATGCGCCGAAGTAGCCTTCACACTCCCGCGCACAACTTTTTCGCAACCCTCGTGTCAATACTTGCACCTGGATTCGCATCACGGCCCATTTGATTTGCCGTAATCTCACACACAACCCAGTCTGCAGGAGAAGCTTCCCATGAACGCTGCTGGCGACATTGAATTTGCCCATCGCCTGAATGCAGATGACACATTCGATTCCATCTGCATGTCGTGTTTCCTAACTATCGGCACGGCCGAAGATGAACCTGCGCTAGCCGGGCAGGAAAAGATCCATCAATGCAACGGCAATGACGCACACATTCACCTTGCATCGAAAGATGGTGCGGCTATTGATCATTGACTCATGCATTTATTTTCAGATATGCAAGACGGGACGCCGCACGAAGGTGGCGTGGCTCAGGAATGGTAATAGCGGCTTGTATTTTTTGAGTGTTGCTGACAGATCTGGAGAAAGGGACTGCAATGAGGCTCAGCATAGCCTAACGTGATCATCTTTTGAAGGCCACCTAAGTAACTCCTTTTCGATTACAAGAACGCGCTCAGGAAGAACTAAAGAGGTCTAGGCAAAGCGTGTGGCGACGGCTAGAGTTCAATCATTGAGTAGCACTTGGGGGAGGGCTACTGAATTGTGGCGCCAGTGAACGAACTGTTCACTGGCGTTTCGCATTCAGGGAGAGTGCGGACAAAAGACTACTTTGTAAAGATCCCGCGCTTCTCTTCGTATTTTTGTTCGGTTTTCTGTGCTTTCTTTGCTGCATCGTCGGCGGTGCGGTTGACGTTCTTTCCAGCAGTGGATTTACGGCCCTTGGTTTTCGGTACGACTGATAGATTTCTTTCCTTAGCCATATTGAGTTCCCCCTCTCCCCTTGATGCCCTCACCGACCCGGGAGTTTGCCCGCCTGCTGTCGTAGACTACGACCATGTGCGGTCGATACCAGCGTAGAGCCGATAAGCAACGCATCGCGGAAGCCTTCCAGCTTGGCAATGTTGACGGACTGGCGCTTGAATTCGTTCCGGATTACAACGCCGCCCCGCAATCTATGCAGCCGGTCATCGTCTGGGATAAGCAATTTGGTACGCGTTCGTTATATATGATGTTTTGGCGCTTTCTGCCGCCCTACGTGACAGATCCCAAGAAGTTCAAGCTCGACACCATCAACGCCAAAGGCGAAACTCTCCTCGATGGCAATACGTGGCGTTATGCCTTCCTGCATTATCGCTGTCTCGTGCCCGTAGATTCGTTCATCGAGTGGAAGCGCATTGATCCAAAAACCAAGCTGCCCTGGATGTTCGCGATGAAAGACGACGAATTGTTTGCCCTTGCCGGCGTCTACCGCCGCTGGCGTTCCCCCGACCGTAAATCAGAGATGGACACCTTTGCGATCATCACCACGGAGCCGAATGAATTGCTGGCAGAGAAAACGGGTCATGACCGCATGCCAGTCATCATCAAACGCTCTGACTATCAGAGATGGCTGGAACCCGAAACGTGGAACAGCCTCCCATCGATCTGATTCGGCCGTTTGATTCCGACAAGATGAAGGCCTGGCGTGTTGACAGGCGCATCAACAATGTGAAGATCAATGAGCCGTCGTTGGATCAGCCTATACAGGACGATGCTCCCATTCCTGAAAAACCCAAGCGCGTTGAAAAACCACAGCGCAAAACAAAGTCCGAAAATAGTGGGCAGCTTGGGATGTTTGGATGATCGAAGCTGACATCAAAGCTGGGGTTAACGCAGTGCGCATATAAGTACGTAAACGGAGTTTCATGATTATTGCCAGTTGGAACGTCAATTCGATTCGCGCTCGCGTCGAGCAAGTCACCGCATGGCTGAAGGCGCACAATCCCGATGTTTTGCTGCTGCAGGAACTCAAGGGTACAGAATTCCCGGCAGACCTTTTCAAGGCGCTAGGGTATGAAAGTGCATTCGTGACACAAAGAACCTATAACGGGGTTGCCGTGTTGGCGCGTCACCCCGTTCAGATCATCAGCACCGCACTTATGGGCGATGAAGCAGATAGTCATGCGCGTTTTCTCGAAGTGATCGTTAAGGACATTCGCATCGCGAACGTCTACCTCCCGAATGGCAATCCAGTAGGAAGCGAAAAGTTCGCTTACAAGTTGGCGTGGATGGACCGTCTGGGCAGGCAACTGGCTCTCTGGCTCCAAAGTGATACTCCGACTGTGGTCGGTGGCGACTTCAATGTCATCCCGGAAGACATTGACTGCCACAAACCCGCTTCGTGGATTCACGATGCCCTATTTCAACCAGAGCCTCGAGAGTGGTATCGGGCTTACCTCAGGATTGGCTACATGGATGCTTTTCGCACCTTGCATCCCGGGCAAGGTGGCAATTTCACATTCTGGGATTATTTCCGGCAAGCCTTCGAGCATAACCGCGGAATCCGAATCGACCACTTCCTGTTGTCGCCGCAACTCTCCTCCCGGCTGAAGAGCTGTGACATAGACAAAGGCCCCCGAGCGCAAATAAAGCCGTCAGATCATACACCGATCGTTCTTCGGTTGGGCTAAGAACTGGGGTTTTATCGTTTCCCAATTTCGAAGGCAGCTAGACCTCTACCGTGACAGCAAAAAGGAAAATCGTAACTAACAGAAATCAAACGCCACGGATGGCTTCTTTTGGCGCTGTTAGGAACGATCAGGTACGGTTATTGGACCCTTAATGGACCCGCGTCCTCTGCCCTGTAAACCTCTGCCCAGACCTCTGCATTAAGGCAAAGGTCGCGGGTCTGCTAATCTGCATGCGGTGAAAATACCGCAAAAGGCTCAAGGGGAGCCGTGACTCCGGGGCGAAGCTTCGGTTCACAAGCGTTTCCCAAAGACGACCCCGATGGTTGTACCGATGCTGGCTGAGTGATCGCTCACACCAAACCGCATGCCCCCATCGAGGCCAAAGGCATCACTAAATTGGTGGTAAAAGCCGCCAAAGACATAGGTTCCAGGCGGTGTATTCGATTGCGAAGTATTCTGGCCAAAAGCCTCGATATAGAGACGCGTATCTTTTTGAAGATGATAGCTCAAGGCCATGGATTGTTGGCCGCCGTAGCTACACCGCGCACGAGTCTGGCAATCGGACTGCAGCAACCAGCCATTCACGATGACATCCAGGTCGCCATTCTTACCATAATGGTGGTTAAGAAGAAAAATGGCGTGTTGTCCGTAACCCTGCAGAGCCTCCTGAGAGGCGGTGGGAAGCTCGGCCTCATATTGGACGGCGACCCCTGGCGCAACTCGATGGTACTGCTCCTTCTTCATTTCGAGCTTGCCGCCTATTTGTTGCCTCCTAGGGGAACTATTTTGAATCTCATTTCCAGCTAGACTGTATTCTTCACTTCGGAAATCAGCGAGCCCACCGGATTGGTGACAGTCCTGGTCGCTATCGAAACCAAAGATTCGCCTCGCCTGTACATCAAGTAAGCTGCGACAACGCCAGAAACTATCATTGCGTAGAAAATTAACTTTCCCTTCGAACGGTGCGTTCCGACCTGCGCTTCTGTAAACATTTTTCCCCTCAAAGAACACTTCTTACTTCTTTGATGCAGAGTGTTATCGATCGGGGAATTCAATAGACGACAAACCCCTAATGCGGGGCCGCTGCCAAGAATCCTGAGGGGCGGTTTAGGACATTCCGCAATGCTAGAGCGTTTATCGATACAGACAAGTGGGATTGCTCTCCGTTGCTTTTGGTAAACGACGACTTCGAGTCAACTGAGACTTTGGGGGATGACCGCGATCCCAATCTGAGTGCTTGCAATAAAAGTAACACTGCGATTCACGCAACGTACTGCTTGGTTGGGATTACTTGCCGCTTGGCTTGCAACACGTTGGAACTCTATCTGGCAACGGCAGATGTTTGAGAATTCGGTCGGCCAAATAGCGCCATTAGATGCTTATCGAAGTAAAGTCTTCAGGTAGCTTTCCCCTCGAAATGCAATGTCTTCAGGCGATACCTTCAAATCTCCCCATAGTGCGCCAAGTGAGGCTGTTTCATCAGGTGCATAGCCGAAGCCTTCAATCATGAGGTAGCCGTCGTAGGCAAGCTCGCGTAGGGCATTGACGATTCCGGGAAAATCTACATGTCCGGAACCGAGCAGCCCGCGGTCGTTCTCGCTGAGGTGCACGTGCTTGAGGCAGCTTCCAAGTGACCTGATCGCGTGCGCAATGTTCTTCTCCTCGATGTTGGCGTGAAAGGTGTCGATCGTAACGCCTACTCGGCGATGGGCAATTGCATCACAGAAGGCCTTTGCGTCAGTAGCGGTCATCAGAAAAAAGGTTTCAGATCGATTCACCGGTTCGATGGAGAGGGTGACTTCGCTGGCATCAAGAACTTCACCAAGCCTCTGAAAACACTCAACGGCCCAGTTCCATTCCTCAACTGTGCGGCGTCGACCCGGAAGATAGCCGATAGGCGCAAAAAGTGGACCTCCAATCAGTCGCGCTCCAAGCTCTGCCGAAGTTTCAATGCACTGAATCAAGTGGGCCAGAGACTTCGCTCTGACCGCAGGGTCTGGACTGATTGGATTGATGCCGGCGGGAAGTATGGCGCAAACCGTGCAGTCGATGTCAGCGGATTCGAACGCCCGGCGAATCTCGGAGACAGCAAGATCCGAAGGATCAAACATCGGAATCTCGAAGCCCTCAAGACCGTGCTCCCGCACTTTTGGTAGGAGATGGAGATGTGAAGCTCCAAACGCAGTTGTCCAGGCAAATGCACTGACACCGATCTTCATAGGTGGCCTCTTGAGGACAGGACGCTAGAGGTGCGAAGCCGAACTCCCGAAATGATCACTACACTTCATCCGCCGAAGATGACTCGTCCATAGGGGGGGAATGTGGTTCCGTGTGCCTATTTCCATTATTCAAAATATCTTCGTGAGGTACGGTCGCATCAGAAGATTTTCGCGATCTTGGTCGAACAGGTTCGTTGGGCGCTGTCGACTTCCTGACAACAAGACGAAAGTCCAGAAGGAATTCCCTGGATGGCGCGTGTGGATGCGCGATTCGATCGAACATCGCCATCAGTGCCGTTGATCCAATCTCAAGGCACGGCTGATGAATGGTGGTGAGGGGCGCCTGCAGGAGTTGGGCATACTTTACGTCGTCTATACCAGCAACCTTGATTTGTGAAGGCACGTGTACGCCCAGGGTATTTAAGGTAATAAACAACTGCGCTGCAGTAAAGTCATTTGCACAGACGATGGCGTCAGGCCGGTTGCGGTCCAGGAATTCGCGAACCGCGAGTTCGTCACACGGATCGATCCATTGCGCCAGATCAGGAGCTGAAAAGCCGAGGTGAGTGCGAAGCGCACCTCGGTATCCTTCCATGCGAGCGTCCACGGTGCGTGCTGAGAGCGGCCTGGCAAAGAAGGCAACGCGACGGGAGCCGCAAAGCAAAAGATGTTCAGTAACTACGTACCCGGCACGGCGATTGTCGATCCCCACCAGGTCGTACTTGCTTCGTTGCGGATAAGAGAAGAGATCTCGATCCAGGAGCACGATAGGTACATTTGCTTCGTCGAGAGCGCGAACAATGGAGAGGTTGATCTCGTCCCCTCCTTCAAAGAGTTCTATGGGGGCAAAAAAGACCCCGGAAACCTTTCGCTCGATATAGTACCGGCAGAGATTCTCGGCCTGAGCCTCCTTGGATCCACCCGGGACCAGCGTAGGTCCCCAAAGAAGTTCATGCTGACCAACCACATGACCCTGGGAGATGCCCTGGCAGATCGGCTCGAATATCTCGGTCATTCCCAACTCAGGAATGAGTAAGCCGAAGACGAAGTGTTTGCGGGTGTTGCGGTTAGTCACAATCGTTCCAGAACCCATCCGCTTTTGAATGAATCCCTCGGACTCCAATTGTGCGAGGGCGCGGCGGACTGTGGGTCGGCTCGCGCCAAACCTCCGCACCAAATCGCCCTCGCTGGGAAGCTTTCCGCCGTTGTCATAAGCGCCCTCGGCCAGCGTCTGGCGCAGTTCGAGATAGATTCGGCGGTATTTTGGTCCTTCCTGCGAGCCGTCCCCGTTTGCTTTGCGAATCATTCGACCGTCCAAACCGATGGTTTTGGCGCCACGTGCCCGATTCAACTGTTATCAGAGAAAATTCACGACTTATCTCGTCATGCCTTCAGACCCATTTCACTGCTATTCCGGATCAGAAGGCTCCGCAATATCGAACCAAGTCTAGAGCGGGCAAAACTGCCTGTCAATACAGGATTTAGGTAATAAGGGGAAAAACATTCTCCATCCTGTTAGATTAAGTTTCAAAAATATGTAATGAAATCATTGACAATTGTTACATATCCTGTATACCCTCCTGCGTATTCTGGAAATCCACCAGAAGAACGGATCCTGGTAATCCCGACAGGTCGGATAAGCGATCGAAAGCACAGGAACGTGATCCGTGCTGCTCGTGCAATGTTGCAAATCTCAACAACGTACTTGATGAAGACAACATGGACAGAGCCGCAGGGACAGGCAAACGCAATCCGCCAGGATCGAGAAGACAGGTGTGACAGAGACTCCCCTTGGACACCTTTACAGGTTTTGCCTACCCGTCAAGGTTCCCCGTGAGAATTCCCATATGTCTACACCTCCACAGGAACTGCTTCAACAGGAGGTCTAACATGTCGAGTCAATCGAAGCTTTTCGAATCAGGAAAGACAGCAGGATCATTTTCCAGGTTTTACAGTCACATCGCCCGTTCGAGAGTAGGGCATTTCGGGCCCTCCCTGCAGACGGCGTTACTTCTACTCACGCTGCTGACCGGAATTACATGGACCACAAGCATACATGCGCAAACCAGTTATGGATCTATCATTGGCAGCGTCACTGATCCAAGCGGAGCAGTCGTGCCAGATGCGCAAGTTTCCCTGACGAATACCGGCACAAATGTGACGCAGGTCGCAACCACTAGTGGCAGTGGCACGTACAGTTTCGTCAATCTGAACCCGGGCACCTATAGTGCTACCGTCTCGAAGGCAAATTTCGAATCTTTCACGCAAAACGCTATCGATGTTCAGGTCGGCGGGGCAACGAGAGTGAACGTTGCCCTCACGGTGGGGAACGTCGGCGAAACCGTTACTGTAACGGCTTCCCAGGCACAGCTTCAGACCGACAGTGCCTCCTTGGGAGGGGTCGTCGAAGGCAGGCAGGTTGTTGAGTCGCCGCTGAACGGTCGTAACGTAAACAACTTGCTTGATTTCGTTCCCGGCGTAGTTCCGGGAGGGGGCACCCAGGGCAGCACGATGGCCAATGGAGGAAGCGGTAATTTCCAGGCTGGCGGACAAACCCAGGCGATTGCATACGGCAACTACCAGATCGGTGGCGGATTCAGTGGGCAGAGTCTATTTTTCGTTGACGGCGTGGGAACGAACATCGCAGAAAATAACGTGAACACTCTGGTTCCCACCCAGGATGCGGTGCAGGAATTCCGTGTCCAAACGAATAACGTGAGCGCCGAATTCGGCGGGTTCGCAGGTGGCGTCGTCCAAATCTCCACCAAAAGCGGAGCAAACGAATTTCATGGAAATGCCTACGAATACTTTCGCAATACAGCGCTAGATGCGAATGACTGGTTCAGCAACCATACGGGCCTGGGTAAATCTCCCCTCCATCAAAATCAGTTTGGAGCTAATCTGGGGGGACCGATATGGAAGAATAAAGCGTTCTTCTTCTTCTCCTGGGAGCATGAATCGCTTATCTCAGCAAGTCCTATCAACGCGACTGTTCCAATCACTGCGGAATTGAATGGAAATTTTGCTGGCGATCCGCAAATTATCTATGACCCCACTACCCACGCACCATTCCCAGGTAACCAAATCCCCACAAACAGAATTGATGCCACGGCTCTGAAGATCGTGCAACTTGAAACTCCGGATCAATCCAGAGTGACACAGACACCATTTACGACGAACTTTTTTGCTTCTGCTCCGATTGAAGGTTACCAGGACCAGTACAACGCTCGCGTCGATTGGAATCCTACCGCGAAGGACTCCATGTTTTTCCGGTACACCTTCTGGAATCCGCATAACGGGGACAGCGATCCATTCGGGACGAAAACCGGTGCAGGCCCGACTGGTAACTATACGCAAATAGGTGCTTTCGCAGAAAACCACACCTTCAATGCAACCACGATTGGTGAGCTACGTCTTTCCTATCTTGAAAACTATAACTTCCAGTACCCGCTCAGCAATGGTTACGACATGTCTACGATCAGTCCGACCTATGGCACGATTCAAACAGAGAGCCAGAACCATCAGGGTCTGCTTCCGGGGCTCGGCATCCAGGGCTATGGCATTGGGGCAGAACTCTCACAACTTTATTGGAACAATAATGTCTGGGGCATCAGTGGCAGCATCACAAAGATCCTGGGCAGACATACGATAAAGACAGGTGGCCAGTGGCGGCAGGTGCTCTGGGAGAACTATGGCAATAGCCAGGGCCTCGGTTTGAATGCCTCTCCCTTCTATACGGCAGCGAGCGCAACCGATTCGGTGGATGGTAACGCTCTCGCTTCGTTTCTCCTCGGAATTCCATCGAGCGTGGGCATTAGTTCAGTGGGAACGTGGCACGCGTTTCTACACAACTATGGCTTCTACGTTACCGATACCTTTCAGGCGACAACTAATCTCACTGTGACCGCTGGTCTGCGCTGGGAGCAGCCTGGAGCGTATTCCGAAGAGAACGACTTGGACTCGATTCTACAGCCCGATGCTTCAGTTACGATTGGGGGCGTTAGCGCTGTCACGAACCCGGTCACAGGCGTGTCAGTGCCATTGACGGCACGCCTGGCCTTTGTCAACAGCCCCGAATATTCTTCCCGCAGGGAAGAAGAGCTCCACTGGGCGCTTTTCTCTCCGCGTATTGGCTTTGCTTATCGCGCTGATCCGCGGACGGTCATCCGCGCTGGTTATGGATTGTCGTACCTGCCAGCGGCATTAACTGCTGATTCACCAAGCGCCAGCCCGATCAATTCCGCCTTTACAGGTATCAACAATACGGTCGGACAGCCCCTATTGACGACTGTTGCTAATCCTTTGCCGAACGGGATCCATCTGCCTACGGGTCGTACACAGGCAGGCTTGGATGCTGCACTCGGACAAGGCATCGCTGGTCGCATACCCAGCCAGTCCTACGGTTACGCTCAACAATGGAATCTCGCTGTCGAGCGGGCACTCGGAAGCAAGAACACTGTTATGGTTTCGTACGCTGGAGCGAAGGGAACGCACTTGGTAATCTCTAGTGGGTTCACTGGCACGGGGCTAAACATAAATCAGTTACCGGATAACTACCATTCGCTGGGCTCAGCACTTCTCACGCAGGTTGCTAATCCCTTTTACGGAGTGCTTCCTGCCGGTACAACATTTGGAGCTCCTACAATCGCGGAAGGCTATCTGCTATCGCCTCACCCGCAATATCAGAGTGTGAGCCAAGTGGTCCCCCGATATGGCTACTCTTCATACACCTCACTTCAGGCCACATATAACCTTCACCTCAGTCACAGTGGACTTCTGCAGGTCGCATATACCTATTCCAAGCTGCTGAGCAACACTGACAACACGAGTTCCTTCCAGGACGGACAGGGCGGCTACGGAGTTGTTCAGGACAATAACAATTTGGGTGCGGAGTATTCACTTAGCCTTCAGGATCTACCGAGCAATTTGGTAATCAATTACGGGATCGATCTTCCCTTCGGACGCGGAGAAACGTACCTATCAAACGTCAGTCGAGCCACGAATGCTGTCGTGGGTGGCTGGCGCGTAAATGGTATTACGATTTTCCGGAGCGGAATCCCGATTGCTCTTCAAGCAGCCGGGAATGGACTGAGTCAGTTCGGTGCTGGTCCCATTCGACCAAATTACATTCCTGGCTGTGAAAGAAAACTTTCCGGAGACTCGCATAGCAGCGCCAGGGCCGCGGAATGGTTCAACACATCCTGCTTCGCGCAGCCCGACGTGTATGCCTTCGGTGACGAAAACCGAGTTGATCCGATCATGAGGTCGGAGGCAGGAGAAAACTTCGACTTCTCGATCAACAAGTTTTTCGACATCACTGAGAAAGTGAAGCTCAAGTTCAGTACAGAAATCTTCGATCTTTTCAACCACGCGCAGTTCGCAATTCCAAATAGCAATCTGTCGTCTCCCGGTTTTGGCCGGGTAGGGCAACAGTCGAATCTGCCCCGCACAATTCAGTTCGCATTACGAGTCACTTTCTAGATTTTTCAAAAAGGAAAGCGACCCATTCGGCCTATGCATGGTGAGACTGATGTCCTACAACTCAGTCTCCCCATGCATAGTTTTTCCAGTGGTGCGAAATGGATCTTCATGCCTCGTTGCCACTGCATAAAATCGTTCAACGGAGCACCCTGCCAATGACCTTGAATCGTCGTGATTTTCTGATTAAATTAATTGGCGCAACCAGCGTCACTGTGCTGAGTCAATGCACGCTCCTCCATCCGCTTCTGGCGTCAGTTTCGCCCGCGAATCTGGCCACCGATCCTAGACGCCCACAATTTCATCTGCTGCCTGCCGCGAACTGGATGAATGATCCCAACGGACCCATTTATTGGAATGGCCAGTACCACATGTTTTACCAATACAACCCAAATGGCGCGTTTTGGGGCGACATGCACTGGGGGCACGCGATCAGTGCAGATATGGTCCACTGGCGTCATCTCCCTATAGCGCTTACTCCGACCCCTGGCGGCCCAGATTCGGCCGGATGCTTCTCCGGAACTTCTGTCATAGACGGCGATCGGGTAGTTGTTATTTACACCGGTGTAGTTTCGTCCCCAGAAGACGAAGCGACGATTCGGGATGGACTACATAGCTTGAAAGAATCACAATGCCTGGCATTCAGCTCCGATAAGGACTTGAGAACGTGGACGAAAGACCCACAGCCAGTGATTGCGATGCCTCCGGCCGGAATGGGTGTCAGCGGTTTTCGAGATCCAGTGCCGTGGCGGCATGGCGAGTGGTGGTACATGGTGGTCGGCTCGGGCATTCGCGGCAAAGGAGGTGCCGTTCTGCTTTACCGCTCACGCAACTTGCGCCATTGGGACTACCTACACTTACTCACACAAGGCAATGGGAACGGCAAGAATGCGACGAACCCCGTCGATTCGGGAGACATGTGGGAATGCCCCGACTTTTTCCCGATCGGCGAGAAGCATGTACTGATCCACTCCGCGGAAGGAAAGGCATATTGGCAAGCCGGAGTTTTTGATCCCGAACAACTTATATTTCTTCCTGAACAAAACGGTGTCCTCGATTACGGTTCGTTCTACGCTCCGAAAACTCAACTAGATGAGCATCAGAACCGTGTCCTATGGGGCTGGATTCCTGAAACGCGCCCGCTCGAAGAGTACCGAGCCTCGGGCTGGGCTGGCATGATGTCTTTGCCACGCATATTGACAGTCGATGAAAAGTCGAATCTGTGCATGACGATAGCTCCCGCAGTGGAGAAGCTTCGCCAGAGCCCCCGGACTCTGCAGATATCGAACAGCGAAGAACAAAATCAAGATCAGATTGCCCGCATGCACGTCAAGAATTGCTGCGGCGAAATTCTGTGCACTGCAAAGCCTGCGTCTGGAATGTTTGGCCTGTCGCTTTTTGGGAATGGAGAAGCAAACGGAACGCCGTGGCTAACTGTGGAGTATGATCCGGCGCAACCCGATCAATTACGGCTGGATGAGAAGCCTGTGTCTCTTCATCCGAGTAAAACGCGTGAACTTGAACTTCATTTCTACATCGATGGCTCGGTGATTGAAGCTTTCGTCAATAAACGTGCTGCCTACACAAAGCGCTTCTATTATGACGGCTCACTAGCGCCACAATTGAACATAAAGGTCGGCGGTATGACAACCGAAATCTCCAATCTGTCAACGTGGCAACTTGCCCCTATCTCTATCAAACGGCTTACAACATAAACGAGCGGGTTCGTGGCGCCGGTAAGCTACGGAATGATCTCACGCTGAATTGCGAAACTAGTACTGGAATATCAGCCGGTGCCGTGGTCGGTGTGGCTACCCGGATATGAGTAGATCTCGATTGTTGTGAGCGGGGTTCAGCGCAAAGTGAGTACTGGTGGAACTTGGTACGAGTTGCCGATAAACCGGCGACCTAGGTGTTTTCGGGTACCTAGCCTCTAAATATACCCGAACGCTTCGGGCTGGATAGACCATCCCAAATTCGACATCCGATAGAGAGTCGTACCGCTATTCCTGAGGGGACAGAACAAGAATCCCAACACGGTCGCCTATGATGCCTCGGTAGGAAGACTGCGTGAGCGCATTTCCAGATCCAGGGCCTTACCCATCCTGACAATGATGGGTAACAACGCTTCAATATCTGTCAGCGAAGTGCGAAAGTTCACAATGCAGGCGCGCAGCGCGAATTTTCCATGGACCACTGCGTTGGAAAGATAGGCCTCGCCGCTCGCCTGTAGACGAGTTAGCAGTTCAAGATTCAGTTCGTCTAGATAGCTCGCCACCTTATCGTCGCCTAAAACGAGGTCCGTGGGCACAAAGCGAAAAGTCGTGATACTGAGAGATTGGGACAGCGCTTCAAGCTCGGGGCTTTGTGAAATCCGCTCGAAGAGGGCCCGAGCCAGGCAGATATCGTCGGAGATCATTCGCTCGTAGCCCTCGCGTCCTGCCTTTTGCAGAGCGAGCCACACGTTTAGTGCGCGAAAGCCGCGCGAATTCTGTGGACCGAGGTCAAAGTAATTCGTGGCTTCGACACCGAAATGATAGTAGACCGGATGATAGGAGAAAGCGTCGCGGAGCTTTTCCGAATCGCGCACCAGCGCGCAGCCTGCCTCCAGCGGCGCATAGAGCCACTTGTGCGGGTCCACGGCGACTGAGTCTGCCTCGCGCAAGCCGGCGAGCGCATCCGCCGCATCCGATAGTACGGCCGCCATGCCGCCATACGCCCCATCAACATGGAACCAGAGACCGAACTCGCGACAAAGCACAGCCAGCTCAGGCAGCGGGTCAACAGTCCCCGTACTCACCGAACCGGCATTTCCCACAGTCAATGCTGGCCTGTCTCCCGCTGCAATGTCCTTGAGGATTTGTTCCCTTAGCGCCGTCAAATCCACCTTCATTTCGTCATCCACGGGTATCCAACGAATCGCGTCCGTCCCCATTCCCGCTATGTCCGCCGCCTTCTGAATCCAGGTATGCGTCTCTTTCGAGCAGTACGCGCGCAAGCGTGTCCCGTCCATTCCGTTGGTGCGCACATCGAACGGCACCTTTGCCTGCCGCGCGGCAAGAAAGCAAACCAAGTTAG
>Ga0206952_10229_pt1 | contig 14240 bp, 10 predicted proteins | sample Alteio_BWOrgHeat_39_FD_152966 | JGI IMG/M metagenome (GOLD analysis project Ga0206952, IMG submission 152966) | Enriched cells from forest soil in Barre Woods Harvard Forest LTER site, Petersham, Massachusetts, United States -... | ecosystem: Environmental > Terrestrial > Soil > Temperate forest >... | reverse complement strand
TTTGAGCTGGGCACGGTCTTTTCAGGCTCAACCGACAAAGTAGAAGAAAGGCCGTCGCTCTCAATCGGAGCCACCGGCAAGCTGCCTCTCGCCGGTCCGCACCAGCCCTCGCGCGATCTCGACTTCTATGATGTGAAAGGCAGCGTCGAGACGCTGCTCAATAAATTCTCTGCAAAATCTCTCTACTTTGACCGCTTCCCATCCGACTCCGGCCTCATGCCCGCATGGCTGCATCCGGGCTGCTCTGCGCGCGCCGTCTTTGACGGGGCGACGGTCGGCTACTTCGGCCAGCTTCACCCGGCAGAAGCCCAGCGCCGCAAGCTCAAGCAAACCATTTACATCGGCGAAATCTACCTCGATCGCCTCTACAAACAGAACCTGCGCCAGCCCATCGTGCGCGAACTGTCGCGCTTTCAGTCGGTGCGCCGCGATTTCTCCTTCATTCTCCCCGAGACGACGCCTTGGGTACGCATCTCTGAAGCGCTCACAGCACTCGGCATTCCCGAACTGCAAGACTTCAAAGCGGCAGAAATCCTGAGCGAAAAAGACTCGAAACTCGTTCCCGCAGGCCATATCTCACTGTTGCTGCGGACCGTCTTCCAGGCCCCGGACCGCACGTTGCAGGAAGATGAGCTGCAAAGCTATGCGCAGCGCGCGGTCGCAGCCGTAGAAGCGCTAGGCGGAAAACTGCGCAGCTAGAGGAGCCAACAGAAGAACATTGGGTGCCCCAGGTCTCGCTTCTGAGACCTGGGATCCCGGCGTCTCAAAGTCACGCGAGTGGGACAAACCCGATTCCTGGTTCAAGTATCAAAGTAGTTGCTCTCCTCAGCATTCATGCGCTTTCCGTAATTTTCCTCTGTGCAAAACCAGCTATACTGCGCAAAGAACGCTCGAATTCCCCCCGGAATACATGAGGTACCCCGATGTCCACCCTTGCACTCAATGATGCTGAACTGAATGTGACTGCCGACGATTTCAGCGCGCTTGAACAGCGCGTCCTGCGCACAGTCGAGCTGCTCAAGAAAGAGCGCGAAGCCCGCGCCACAGCCGAGCAAAACGCCGCCACTCTGCAGCAGCTACTCGATGAGCAATCCGTGCAGCTGTCAAAAGTGCAGGAGCAGGTCAGGGCCTTTGAGCAGGAGCGCGAAACCGTACGCCAGCGCGTAGAACGCCTGCTGAACCAGCTGGACGAAATTTCTGCCTGAGAAAAAATCGAACAGGAGCATCCGTAATTCATGGCCGATTCTCAGAATGAAAGCACCGATCCGACGCAGTTCGTGACAGTGGATATTTACGACCAGACCTACCGCCTGCGCGGGCAGGATCCGGCCTACATCCAGCAGCTGGCCGAGGTCGTCGACACAAAGATGCGCGTCGTCGCTGCGCAGGGCAAGTCCGTCGATTCGCTGCGCGTGGCCGTGCTCGCCGCGCTGAACATCGCCGACGAGCTGGCCTCGCTCGAACAGCGCTACAACGCCCTCATCGGCGCCGAAAAAGAGAACGTGCGCAGCCGCGCCAGCAAGCTCACCGGTCTGCTCGACGCGGTGCTGAGCGAAGACCGCAAGATCGGTTAACACTTTTTTGCCCGTCTCGCCCGCACCGCCGCCACTTGCAATCCGCGCCGTCTCCCGCTAGCATCCAAGATAGAAACCGGCCTGCAAAGCAGGTGGTGGCGATAAACGTCGGTTGAACCTACATTCATTGAACAGGGAGCTCGACTCGACAAATCGGCTCGGTGTGCAGTGTCCGCCAGTTCGGAATGCCTAAAGAGCCGCGGAGAGTTCCCACCGTCTTAGGACGGGTTCACCGGCGCGTCGCTCCACGGCCCCGTGGGTCGGTTTTGTTTTGTCTGCCATGTGGCTTTGCAACGGAGCACGAAGGGTGCTTCATCCTGACGAAGTCAGGGTGGGAACGCAAGAACCCACCCAAAGCGATACAGTAAAACTTGCACCCACGCCTCTTCCAGTTCGGCCACATCGCCATCCCAACCTATGGAGTCTTCGCGGCCATCGCGCTGATCGCGGCTCTGGCAATGGCAACGCACACTGCACGCCGCCTCGCCCTCGACCCGAATAAAATCTGGAATCTGAGCCTCCTCGGCATCTTTACCGCATTGCTCGGATCACGCCTGCTGCTCGTCCTTTTTCATTTCAGCGACTTTCTGGCCCACCCCTTCTGGATGCTTGGCTTAGTCGGCATTCGCAGCCGCGGCATCTTTTATGGAGCCATATTGCTGGCAATGTGTGCCTGTATCGGCTACATATTCACCAGCGGATTGCCGATGAGGCGCACACTCGACTGCTTTGCAGCGCCGGCAGCTCTCGGAATCGCTATCCGCAGCCTCGGCGCCTTCGCTGCCGGGTCGGATTACGGCGCTCCTACAACCAAACCCTGGGGAGTCGTCTACAAGCACGGTCTCGCCGCATTCTGGTCCGGTACACCGCTCGGCGTGAGACTTCATCCCGTGCAACTATACGAAGCCGTCGTGCTCTTCGCACTCTTTGCTTTTCTGCTTTTCTGGCTACCGCGTTGCGCGCATGATGGCGATCTCGCCGGAGCGTTCCTGTTCATCTACGGAATAAGCCTTTATTTCCTGGACTTCTATCGGGGCGAGCGCAGCTTCGTCTTCCACCAGGCCATCACCGTCACGCAAATCATCGCCATCGGCTCGTTGCTTGCGGGCGCAGCGCTCTGGATGCGCCGAAAACCCACCGGGGTTCAGCCGCATCCGTTAGAGTATGATTCGCAAACTCAAATCCGGTGAATATCGCCTCTATTCGCGTAAGAAAGACGCCTCGACTGGCAAGCGCCGCAATCTCGGCACTTTTTCCAGTTTAGAAAAGGCAAAACAGCACGAGCGCGAGGTCCAGTACTTTAAAAAGCATTAGTAGCATAGGATTGGTCGATGAGGCCGGAGGGAAGATGCTCGGGGATGAGGTGTTTCTCGCGAAAACGCCCGTAGACCAGTTCGATCTACGGGCGTCCGATTCAGTAGCCCTCCCCCAAGTGCTACTCAATGAGTGAACTTTACCGCCCTTCCCTTAAGCATTCCATCCCACCTTCGGTCTTTCTCAAAACTATGTCGTAATCGCCTCCGGATTACTTGTGTACCCTGAAGATAACCAAACCGTCAGATGGCCCACACCAACAGCTTCGTCCGCATCCCGCTGCTCGCCGTGCGCCAGCGTATTCGCCCGCTGCCCCGCATAGGCGTCCTCGACGAAGACCGCATCCAGATGCGTGTCTGGCCCAACGACATCGACTTCAACTTCCATCTGAACAACTCGCGCTACCTCACCTGCATGGACTACGGCCGCATCCACATGCTGGCCGTCAACGGCCTGCTCACCCACGCCCTGCGCGCCCGCTGGATGCCGCTCGTCGGCTCGGTCGACATCACCTACCGACGGTCTTTGGATCTATGGGCAACTTTCGAGTTGCGGAGCCGCACCCTCTGCTGGGACGAAAAGTGGATCTACATGGAACAAAGCTTCCACTCGAAAGCCGGTCTCGCCGCAGTCGCCTGGGTCAAAGCCCTCTTCCGCAGCAAGGAAGGAAACATCCCTCCCCAGGCCATCGTCGATCTGGTTACGCCGGGATTGGTCTCTCCGCTTCTCTCGGAATCCCTTGTTCAATGGAACGAAATCACAAGAGAAAGGTTGAGCGGCCCCGCCCTGACGGTCTAGCGGCCGCAACGCTCAGGCTGTCAACTGGTCCAGGAGCGCCGTCATGTTCAAGGAATGAGCGTATGACTCACGAAGCCCTGCAAATTCAGCACCTGAGACAGGCATTCTCCGGGGTTGTAGATCATATAGATCGGATCATAGCGATACGAGCGGGCCGGGGCCGTTTCATCGAAACGTGAAAAGCCGAGGAACCTGAACGTCGATGAGTAATCTTCGATGCGTGCCATGGCTAGTCGCAGCCGTTCTGCGGCCAGAGTGAACATATTCATCTGCCACAGGCACACCGCATGGCCAAAAATCGCGAATGGATCTCCCGCGTCCTTCGACAGCGCAAAGAGTAGCCACTGCAGAGCATCTTCATAGAAGGCGTTCGCGAGATATGCGAACCCCCTGTTCACAATTCTGGGAACGTCGAGATCGCAGCTCTCCGGAATATCGCCAAAGAACAACCCTTCCCGTTTGCCTCCGCTTTGCATCATGTTCCGCCAATGCGCCAACGATCCGCCTAACTCCGCATCTGCTTCTATCAGCGGAGTAAGCGCGGCGACCACCTCCTGCCACTTTCCCTGAGCCATAAAAAGATTGGCGCGATCGAAAGCAAGAATGGAAGGGTCTTCCGCATACTTCTGGAAACGCTCCAGAATCTCTTCCGCAAGTGCGAGACGCTCTGCGCGCGGATGATCGACCGCATGCTGCAAGAGCTTCCTCACTTCGAATTCAGAAGCCTGCGTGGACGTCAACAGGTTTTTCATCTCCTCCAGCAACTTCGCATCCCGCTCCTTCGCGACCCGCTTCATCCTGATCGCCTCCGGGGTGCCGTCGCCGCTGGAAAAGTATTGGCTCAGGGCTCTCATGCTCACACCCGGGTGCCCGGCATTCAGCGCGCATCGAGCGCTATTTAAATATCCCTCGCGTGCAGCAGCGATCATCTCAGGATTGCGAAATCGATCGAACCTGGAAGCAAATCGCTGCCACAGGTTCCAGGCTTCAAACCATCGGCCATTCTTTTCAGCAGCCCACGCCATGTCCTGCAGCTTGATGGCGGCTTCCCGAAACACTTCATAGCGAATGCGGCTGATGTCGTGCTGCACCTCAAAAGGAAAGGAGCGTTCCTGCTTGTCGGATTCGCTGCGGTCCCCGCCCCCATGGGCATAGGGTCCGAGTTCCCACCCGTAAGCGACGACCATGCCTAACTCTCCTCAGGCACGTAGTAAGCCTCGCAGAAATCATCAAGTCCGCTTTGGAGCTCCTTGTAGAGGAGTCCGGCCGCAACTGCGGCGATGGCCGCGGTCATGCCTGGCAGAACTCCGCTACCCACGATCATCTTGACCATCTCCGAGATGAAAGTGCCGCCCCCTGTCGTAATAAGCGTCGCCATGTATTGATTGCCGCCTTTCGGCCGATCTTTGCAGACGAGCCGGGCAAGCTTCGGGCGCATTCTTATCCAGATCCGCTGGCCTTCATGCTTTTTCTCATCGCGGGTAGGCGCCTTGGCATACTGCACAGGCTGTACCAGTTCATCCAGTTCCACGAAGAGGTCGTCTTTCGAGAGGTCGGCGTAGCGATTTGATACGTTGGACAAATCGTCCGGATCAAGCTTCATCTCCATGCAGATTCCCCCCGTATATTCGCATTCCAAGCTATGCCATCAAAGCGGTCGGAGTCGATGAGTATCTCCATCGATCAAGATACGGATTCATTCCGCAAGCAGATAAAAAACGCGCGTCCTTGATTCGCTTATCATCGATTCACTCATGAGACGCTAAAATAACTTGTGCGAAAAGTCCTTCTCATCGTCCTCGTCCTTGTCGTTCTGCTGCCCATCATCATTGTCGTTGCCCGCTCAGCCACGCCTGTCGTGGACGTGCCATCGCCCGTGGCGATTCTCGGACAGGCCACGCCCATTACCGTGCGCGTCACAGATCCGCGCGGCATCCGCAAACTGCAGGCATTCGTCGAGCAGAACGGCGTCCGCTATCCTGTCTGGCAGGTCGAGCAACCTGCGCCCTCGCACACCAAGGAAGGCACCTATAACTTCACCGCCGGAGTCAAGGCCACGCCCCAGCTCAAGGACGGCAAGGCCAAGCTGATCGTCGAAGCTACGTCGGACGATCTGCTGCGCAAGAAGGGCCACTGGGAGCGTGAAGTCACGGTGGCGACGCAACCGCCCAGCGTTACCGCCGATTCCGACCAGCACTATCTTTATCTCGGCATGGCCGACCTCGCCACCCTCAACATCTCCGGCGCATGGACCGAAGCGGGCATTCGCGTCGGCGACCAGACCTTTCGCGCATGGCCCATGCCCGGCGGCAAGCCCGGTTACTTTTCGCTCTTTGCCTTCGCCTGGAACATGCCGCCCGATACTGCTCCTATCGCTTACGCGTCGAACGGCCCCGGCAACGAGGCTACCAGCCCGCTCGTCTTCCAGTTTCCAAAAAAAGAGCAGCCAAAGTATTCCGTTCGCGACCTGCAAATCAACGACGCCTTTATGCACAAGGTAGTCGACGAGCTTGACCCGCACGGATCCGGCGACTACGTGACCCGCTTCGTAAAAATCAATAACGACATGCGCAAGGCAAACAATCAGACCCTCTTCGACCTTCGCACCAAAACCGCCGACCACTTTCTCTGGTCGCAGCCCTTCCAGCGGCAGTCGCGTGCCGAGGCCGAGGCCCACTTCGCCGATACTCGCAACTACATCTACAACGGCAAGAAAATCGACCAGCAGACCCATCTCGGCTACGATCTCGCCGTCACGCAACATGTCGGCGTCGAAGCCTCGAACGACGGTCGCGTCATCTACGCCGCGCCGCTCGGTATCTACGGCAACTGCATCGTCGTCGACCACGGCTACGGACTCATGACGCTCTACGGTCACCTGAGCCAGATCAACGTGCATGAAGACGACATGGTGAAACGCGGCCAGGTGATGGGCATCAGCGGCATGACCGGCATGGCCGGCGGCGACCACATCCACTTTGGCATGCTGCTCGACGGCATCCAGATCGACCCCAAGGAATGGTGGGACCCCCACTGGATCAAGGACCACATCGCGAAACGAGTGGATTTACCTGGATTTCAGGGCTGAAATACTACGACTGTTCTAAGAGTTGTCATCCTGAGCTGACCCTGAACGCAGTGAAGGGGAAGTCGAAGCATCTGCTTTTTCATATCGAGCTGCACGAAAATGGGTGCCCCATCCTGACGAAGTCAGGGTCGAATACATCAGCTTTGTCGTTCGGACTCAGAAGCAGCTGCAACCTGCGTTTATGTTGGTCGAAATGCTGGGCGGCTCCATTTACCAAGCCGCTCAACAGTTCTCCGACCGTTAACGGAGAAATACAATACCGTGTTGCATGCTTCAAGTAACGTGAAGCAGTCTCCCATTCTGTACGAGTGATCTTTCCACACTCGGCGTCGCTGATTATCTGTGTATCCAGAAATACTTTAGGCGGTGCAATGATCATTTGCATGTAAGAGGAAATCGAGTTTTATCTAAGGATTGACGGCAAACTCTGTCGCTCTCAACTCGCGCACCCGATCCCCAATCGCATACTTCAGCGCATCCACACCCAACCCGGTCACCGCCGAAATCGCATAGAACGCCAGCTTCTTCCGCTTTGCCATCGTCTGCAGCTTTTTCAGCTTCTCCGGATTCGCCACATCAGCCTTCGAAGCGACCACGATCATCGGCTTCTCATCGAGCCCATGGCCAAAGCTCTTCAGTTCGCCCACGATCACCTTGAAGTCCTCAACCGGATCAGGCCGACCGCTCGAATCTGACACGTCCACCAGGTGCACCAGCAGCCGCGTGCGCTCAATATGCCGCAGGAACTGCACGCCAAGCCCCGCGCCCAGGTGTGCACCCTCAATGAGCCCCGGGATATCGGCGACGACATAGCTTTCTTCATTCGGATATTCGCCGATCGACACCACGCCAAGATTCGGCTCGAGCGTTGTAAAAGGATAATCGGCAATCTTCGGCCTCGCCGCCGAGAGCCGCGAGATCAGCGTCGACTTGCCTACATTCGGATAGCCGACCAGCCCGACGTCAGCTAATAATTTCAACTCCAGCCGGAAACGCCGCTCCTCGCCCGGTCTGCCTAACTCGTGTTCGCGCGGAGCCTGGTGCGTTGAGGTGGCAAAGTGCTGGTTGCCGCGCCCGCCGCGTCCGCCGCGCGCAATCACGATCCTTTCATCGGGCCGCGCAAAGTCGTGTACCAGCTCGCCCGTCTCGTCGTCATAAAGCGACGTCCCGACCGGGACCTTCAGAACAATATCTTCGCCGTCGCTGCCCGTGCAGTTCGAGCCTTCGCCATGCCGCCCGCGATCCGCCTTGTGCTCCGGATTGAATCGAAAATGAACGAGCGTGTTGTGACGCTGGCTCGATTCCATCACCACATCGCCGCCATGCCCGCCGTCTCCGCCCGAAGGTCCGCCGCGCGGAACGAACTTCTCGCGCCGGAAGGCCATGCATCCATTACCACCGTCACCGGCTTTTACCCGGATTCTTGCTTCATCAATAAACATTTCTATTGTCTAGTCTATCGAATCGCGTAATCTCGCATCACGATTCCTAGAATTTGGACAGTAGGGCGGGGTGGAAACTCTCGCATAACACGAGGGCCAAAGCAGCTCGTCGGAATGATGTAGCCGCCATCCACGCGTCCGCAATTTACACGGGGCTTGGCCCTGGTTTTGAACTGCTTCGCCTTGGAGATGGTCTTGAAGTTCAGGATCGCGCTGCTGTGCGCACTGCTGCTCATACCCTGCTGCCGGATCGTCGCACAGTCCACAACCGGAGGAGCCATTGCCGGCACCGTTCTTGACGCGGAAGGCCGCGCCATCCCCAATGCACAAATCGCCCTGCGCAACCCATCCACAGGATTCGAGCGCAACGCAAGAACGAATGACGCCGGCGGCTTCTACTTTGAAGAGCTCACACCCGGAAGCTACACCTTGATCGCAGGCGCCGACGGATTCGCGCCTGTGCTTGAACAATCCATCACCGTCGAAATCGGCCGCCTGACTCACATTGTCCCCCGGCTCCCAGTCGGCACCGCCCAGCAAACCGTCCGCGTCAGCGATCAGGCGACACAAATCGACACGACGACCGCCGCAGTCACACAAAACATCAATCAGACCGAGGTCGACGAGCTACCCAGTAACGGCCGCCGCTGGTCGAACTTTGCTCTGCTCGCCCCCGGTGTCACCCCCGATCAGAACGGCTACGGACTACTCAGCTTCCGCGGCATCAGCGTCCTGCTCAACAACAACACCATCGACGGAGCCGACAATAACCAGGCCTTTTTCTCAGAGGAAAGAGGACGCACGCGCATCGGCTATTCGACAACACAAGCCGCTGTCCGCGAGTTCCAGGTCAATACATCGAATTTCTCAGCAGAATACGGACGCGCCGCCGGAGGCGTCGTCAACACGGTCACCAAAAGCGGCGGCAACGACCTCCACGGCCAAATATTCTTCTACGATCGCGACAACAACTGGGGCGCAACGAATCCCTTTACCACGCTGACTTCGCGCACGAGCACTGGCGACTTCGTCACGACGCCCTTCAAGCCGTCCGATGTGCGCAAGCAATGGGGCCTCAACGCCGGCGGCCCGATTCGCAAGGACAAAATCTTCTGGTTCTTCGCCTACGATCAGTACCAGCGCGATTTCCCCGGAGTAGCCCGCGCCGAGACTCCAGAGAAATTTTTCGAGACTCCCTCAGCCCAGCAAATCCAGACATTAGCCGGACGCATCCAGCAATCCCCGGCACAAGCTCTCGTCAGCTACAACAACCTGCTCAACAACCTCAACAGCCTGCTCGGCAACGTTCCGCGCAACGGCGACCAGATCATCTTCTTCCCCAAAATCGACTGGCAGCTCAACGAGCGCAACCACCTCATCTTCCAGTACAACCACATGCGCTGGAGTTCTCTCAACGGAGTGCAGACCGCCGCGTCGGATACTTATGGCGTCGCGAGCTTCGGCAACGACTATGTCAAAGAAGACTGGGGTATCGCCCGCTGGCAATGCTTCCTCACCGCCAACATGCTCAACGAGGCCCGCTACCAGTACGGCCGCGACACTGAATCCGAATTCGCCCCCGCGCCTGCGCCCTTCGAGCAGAGTCTTTCGAAAAACGTCTACGGCCACGCCCCGCAAATCAACATCGCCACGGGCAGCTCCGGCTTTCGCTTCGGCAAACCGGCATTTCTAGACCGCCCTGCTTACCCTGATGAGCGCCGCCACCAGTTCGTCGACATGGTCACTTGGATCAAGGGCAACCACGCGATCAAGTTCGGCTATGACCTGAACTACGTCACCGATTACAGCGATAACCTCTACGATCAGAACGGCACTTACGACTATTCCGATCCGCTGGACTTCGCCGCCGACTACTATTCACCGAATCACTGCACAGGAACGACAACAGGCGTCGGCAACCTGCCCTGCTATACCTATTTTGAGCAAGGAGTCGGCTACACCACATTCCAGTTCCAAACCGCCGACTACGCTGGCTTCATCTCCGACGAATGGAAGCTGCGCCACGGCCTGACGCTCTCCTACGGCGTGCGCTACGAATACGAACAGCTGCCGAACACCAACAAGAACCTCGTCAATTCCGACATCCCTCAGACGGCCACCCTTCCCCACGACCACAATAACTTCGGTCCGCGCCTTGGCATCGCATGGGACATCTTCGGCAAAGGCAACACCGTTCTCCGCGCCGGATACGGCATTTACTATGGCCGCATCATCAACTCGACAATTTTCACCGCGCTCTCATCGACGGGTTCGCAAAACGGCCAGCTCACCTACTTCTACCGCCCGACCGACAAAGGGACGCCGCCCTTTCCCTACGTCTTCAGCGCCAAACCGACTCTGAGCGTCGCACCCAACGCCGTCTACTTCGACCCGCGCTTTCAGAACCCGCAGATTCATCAGGCGGAAGTCTCACTCGAACAAGCCCTCCCCTACAAAACCACGCTCACCTTCACCTGGATGGGCAGCGCCGGACGCGAGCTGCCCAACTTCATCGACACCAACATCGACCTCACCGGCAATCAGCCCTTCCCCACCATCACCTACACCATCGACGACCCCACCAGAAAAGGCCCGCTCCACGGCACCTACACGACAAATTTCTTCACCCAGCGCATCAACCCCAACTACCAGCAGATCACCGACATCTTCAGCGAAACCAATTCGGCCTACCAGGCCGGAGTCGTCAAACTCAGCCACCACTCCCGCGCGCTCGACTTGACCGCCTCTTACACCTACGCCCACGCCGCCGATTACAACCAGAACGAGAGCACCTTCGCCGACCTCAACGACGTCCTCGACCCCACCAACTTCAAGCTCGAATACGGCAACTCCAACTTCGATATTCGCCACCGTGTCACCGGCAGCGCCGTGGCGCACGCTCCCTGGCGCATCCACGGATTCTGGGGCTACCTCGCCAATGGCTATCTCGTCGCACCCGTCGTCGAACTGCGCACCGGCCTTCCCTTCACCATGCGCACCACCGGCTCCGTTCCCTCGCTCGAATGTTCTTACGAGCAATTCCTCCTCGGCACCTGCCCCGCAACCAGGGTCAGCGGACTCGGCTCGAGCATCAACGGTTCCGGAGGCGACAACCGTATCCCCGCCGTCGGCCGCAACACTTTCCGCTACCCCCGGGTGTACAACGTAGACGCCCGCCTCGCCAAAGACACCCAAATCGGCGAGCGCTACAACCTCGAAGTCGTCGGCGAAGTCTTCAACGTCCTCAACCACCAGAACGCCACCGACATCGACACCACCGGCTACATCATCGATGGAGCCAGCACACCCGGCGGCAACGCGCGGCTCACCTTCCTCAGCGGAGCCAACGGGACCGCCCGCTTCGGCACCATTACCAACGCCAACAGCACCACCCTCTACCGCGAGCGCCAGCTCCAGCTCGCCCTGCGCCTGCGCTTTTAAGCCGATCAACCAAAATAGATCTCGGTTATCATGGAACTAAACAAGTAAGAGCTGTATCAGTCGCCTATTAACAAGTTTGTAAAACAGTTATGGGAGTCTGATGATGGCTGTCATCTGGTTTCTTGCGCCTTCAAGACTTTGCCGCGCCCAGAGACGGCTGGTAACGAGTGCCCGCAACGGTGGGCACAGGCCAGAAAAAGTTTCGACCCTTTAGGAGAGCCAAAATGTTGCAACCACTACGGCGAATCTCGCTCGCTGCCCTGCTCGCGTGTTTTCTAGCGTGTGCATCCATCTCCACGGCACACGCGCAAAGCTCAGTCGACGGAGCCATCGGCGGTACCGTCATGGACACCAGCGGTTCCGTCGTTCCCAATGCCACCGTCGTTGTGCAGAACAACGGCACGAATGCCCAGCAGACCGCGATCACCGACGCCTCCGGCTACTTTCGCATCATCCATCTGCAGCCCGGAACGTACACGGTTAACGTCACGGCAGGCAACTTCAACGCCTACAAATCCACTGATCTCACCGTGCAGGTCGGTCTGCTCACAGACCTTGAGCCGCGTCTGGCGGTAGGCACATCCACCCAGACTGTGGAAGTCAGCGGCGAAGCGCCAGTCATCAACACCACTTCGGCTGATTTTGCCGGCGTCATTCCGCAAACTGTCCTGCGCGATCTGCCCGTCAGCAACTACCGCTGGTCCTCCTACTCGCTGCTCACGCCGGGCGTTGTCAACGACTCCAACGGATACGGCCTGCTCAGCTTCCGCGGCGCCAGCACCCTGCTCAACAACGTCAACATCGACGGTACCGACGACAACCAGGCCTACTTCTCCGAAGAACGCGGCCGCACCCGCGCTGGCTACTCCTTCCCCAAGGCCGCAGTGCAGGAGTTCCAGGTCAACACCTCGAACTACTCCGTCGAATACGGCCGCTCCGCTGGCGGCATCGTCAACTCCGTCACCAGGAGCGGCAGCAACGCGTTCCACGGCGAAGGCTACTACTACGACCGCGACTCCGCCTGGGCCGCGACCAACTCCTCTGTCACCAAGCCTTTCTTGACCCCTGCCGGCACCTATCAGGTTCTGCCCTTCAAGCCCACGGACCTTCGCCGCCAGTATGGTTTCGGCGTCGGTGGCCCAATCCTCAAAGACCGTCTCTTCTTCTTCTTCGCTGCCGACAAGTTCTACCACGACTTCCCCGGCACCGCGACCATCACCGGCACCAGTGCCAACTCCAACTTCTTCAACCCGGCAGATTCGACGCTTCCCGCTGGCAAAACCTGCAGTGCATCAGGGCTGTCGTATCAGGACCAGCAGGTCTGCGCCATTTCTACCGCTACCAAACTTCCTTACAGCGGCAACGGAACCAGCGCGTACAGCGTCTACACCCAAGGCATTAACAACCTGACCACCATGCTTGGCACCGTACCGCGCACCGGTGACCAGACGCTCTACTTCCCCCGCCTTGACTGGCAGATCAACCAGCGCAACCACGCCACCGTCGAAGCCAACCGCATGCGCTGGACCTCGCCCGCCGGCATTCAGACCGCTCCCGCAGTTGCTTACGGCACCAGCAGCTTCGGCAACGACTACGTCCGCGACAACTGGATCGTCGGCAAGCTCGACACTTTCCTCACCTCGACGCTCAGCAACGAAGCCCGTTACATGTACGGCCGCGACTTCGAGTACGAGTTCGCCCAGTCGCCCACTCCATACGAGCAGAACAACCTCGTCAACACGCCCAGTGGCTACGTCAACCCGCTCGGCCTGCCCGTCAACGTCTACCTCTCCGGCTTCTTTCAGTTCGGCACGCCGCAGTTCCTGCAGCGCCCCGCCTATCCTGACGAGCGCCGCTGGCAGATCGCCGACACCGTCGAGTGGATTCGCGGCAACCACGACTTCAAGTTTGGCGGCGACTACATCCACACCTACGACCTCGTCCAGAACCTCTATAACCAGTACGGCGGCTACAGCTATACAGGATCCACCCCCATCGGCAACTACCTCTCTGACCTGTACCTCTCGCAAAACCCGGGTATCGCGCCGGCTACGCACTACGCCGGCGGCTTCACCCAGGCCTTCGGCTCGCCCGGCTTCGAGTTCACCACCAACGATTACTCCGGCTTCGCGCAGGACCAGTGGAAGTTCTCCCCGCGCCTCAGCCTCACCGGCGGCGTCCGCTACGAGTACGAGCAATTTCCCGATCCTATCGTGCCCAACTCTGCTCTGCCGCAGACCGCCTCGATGCCGAGCAACAAGGCCAACATCGGCCCGCGCGTCGGTTTTGCCTATGACGTCTACGGTCAAGGTAAAACCGTCCTTCGCGGCGGCTATGGCATGTTCTTCGCCCGCGCCATCAACTCCACCATCTACCAGGCGCTCTCCGCAACAGGAGCTCCCGCCGGACAGGTTTCCGTCTCCTTCACCACCACCACCCCGGGCGCTCCCACCTTTCCGCAGGTGCTTACCGGCACCTCCAACATTGCCGGAGCCGGTGGCAACGCCTACTACTTCGATCCCAACTTCAAGCTGCCGCTCATCCATCAGGCCGACCTGACCCTTGAGCAGGATATGGGTTGGG
>Ga0206952_10176_pt1 | contig 14314 bp, 16 predicted proteins | sample Alteio_BWOrgHeat_39_FD_152966 | JGI IMG/M metagenome (GOLD analysis project Ga0206952, IMG submission 152966) | Enriched cells from forest soil in Barre Woods Harvard Forest LTER site, Petersham, Massachusetts, United States -... | ecosystem: Environmental > Terrestrial > Soil > Temperate forest >... | reverse complement strand
TTTCATGTACAAGTTTTTCCTGGTCACGCAAAGCCTTTACTTCATCGTGTGCACCTTTTAATTCTTCTTTCTGACGATAAATAATGCATGTTTATAAATTCAAACTTTCAAAATGCTTTTCCATAGCTTTAGGATAATCAGCAATTGCAATCTCCGGTGCATCAATTTCAGGATGCCATAATTTTTCCCATTCAAAACTATAGTAACCACTGAACTTATTTTTTGCCAAGATATCTATTGCTTCGAAAATCGCAGAATCACCCGTTCCTAATAAAACATATTGCTCTTTGCCATTAACCATTTTTGCATCTTTAATATGTGTATGTCTGATGTAATTTTTTAGTGAAGTATACACCGTTGCAGGCGGCTCTTTTGTAACTGACCACATGTTGTATGCATCCCAAACTAAACCCACATGCGGGTGCGAAACCTGTTGCATAATATTTAAAATATCTGCAGTATAAACTACTTTGCCATGTGTTTCAAGCAGCACAGCATCAATTTTTCCTGAGGCATAATCGCCGAGATATTTTAAGCCGTCAGCAATAAGCTGAATAGTTTTTTCATGCGTTTGATCATCAGGAAAATCATTTGGAAAAACTCTTATATAAGGGCATTTTAATTTTTGCGCTAAATCAATGAAACGCTTTCCTTCATCAAGATTTTTTTGCCGCTCTTCACCTTCGGGTAAATGCAATGCGCATGATGAACCCAAATCAACAACTTTTAAATTTTTGCTTTGCAGTAATTGTATTGAAGATGAAATGTTTTCATCGCTGAAAGCTTTGCATTTTGTCAAATCCAATTCTCTTTCAATTCCCCTGAATTCAATTCCATCATACTTATTTTCAGCAGCAAAATTTGCAATTTTTTCAAAAGACCAATCCGGGCAACCTAACGTGGAAAATGAAAGTAAAGGTTTATACTTTTTATTGATGAATGATGCAGGAATTGCGGCAGCTAACAATAAACCGCTGTTCAATTTTATAAATTCCCTTCGTTTAATTTTTTTTGATGGCATTCCTAAAATTAATCATTATGATTATTATTTTTTTCTTCTTCAATCATATCAGCTTCAATTTTTTCTTTTTTAAGGTTAACGCGTATTCTCGCATAAATGCTCATATAAATGTTTGCAACCCATACAAGCGAAAAGAAACCAACAAGGTAACCTTTCCAATCAGCATACAACAAATGATATTTTGTTATTATCAGCATAAGCGCAGTTACATAATGGCTGAAACAATATTCACAGGTAAACAAATAAAAGAATTTTCTTTTCAACAAGTTCCTGCTTTCCTCGCTGCATTTTGTACAATAATTTTTTATCTCTGAAAATATCTCTTCATGTGTCACCGTCCATGCAATGCAGGCAATGGGTACAGCAAGAATAAATAAAGCGGTTATTTGATTGTTGATCATTTCAGGTTAATATTATAACAAAATTCGTTCTTAAATTTTTTTAGCTTTTATTCTTAATTAATGGCACGAAATTTCTATTGATATTCAAAAATAATTTTTATGGAAAACAATCAAAAAGTTGTTGAAGTATTAAACGATCTTATTCAGATAAATAACGATCGTATTAACGGTTATGAAAAAGCACTAAAAGAATTGAAAGATGAAAATGATGATCTTAAATCATTGTTTACAGGTTTTATAGATCAAAGCCGCAACATAAGAAATGCATTGGGAACTGAAGTGCAAACTTTACACGCAGATATGGATAAAGGCACAACCAGCAGCGGTAAAATTTATCGTGCATGGATGGACGTAAAAGCTTTGTTTACCGGGCATGATCGTCAAACTGTTTTAGACAGTTGCGAATTTGGGGAAGATGCTGCTCAGAAAGCATATAAAACAGCATTAAGTACCGAAAATTTACCGGCTTATTTATATGCATTAATTAATCGTCAGAAAGAAGAATTAAAAGGTGCACACGATGAAGTAAAGGCTTTGCGTGACCAGGAAAAACTTGTACATGAAAACGCTTAATGTAAAAAGCGTTTGCTAACAATTAATTCTTTACTGCCGGTAGAATATGTGTAAAATCCTTCACCGCTTTTTACACCTAGTTTTCCGGCAGTTACCATATTAACCAATAAAGGACAAGGTGCATATTTTGGATTGCCAAAACCTTCATGCAATACATTTAAAATAGAAAGACAAACGTCAAGGCCAATAAAATCTGCAAGCTGTAGCGGCCCCATCGGATGAGCCATTCCCAACTTCATTATTGTATCAATCTCCTCAACGCCTGCAATGCCTTCATACAAACTATAAATAGCTTCGTTTATCATCGGCATTAAAATTTTATTGGCAATAAAGCCAGGATAATCATTCACCACACAAGGCGTTTTGCCAAGCTGTTTTGCTAATTCAATTATGGTTTGTGTAACGGCTGCATCAGTTGTAAATCCATTTATAATTTCTACAAGTTTTATTACCGGAACAGGGTTCATAAAATGCATGCCGATAATTTTTTCAGCGCGTTTTGTAACAGAAGCAATTTTTGTGATAGATATAGACGATGTGTTTGATGCAAGTATTGCAGAAACAGGTGCAGCTTCATCAATTTCTTTAAAGATTTTCAGTTTCAATTCAATATTTTCTGTGGCTGCCTCTACAACAATATCTGCATCCTGAACGCCTTCTTTTATTACTGTGAATGTTGAAATATTTGCAAGCGATTCTTTTTTTATTTCTTCCGTAATATTTCCCTTTGCAATTTGGCGATCAAAGTTTTTTGCAATCGTTTGTAAAGCCTTCTCAAGTTGTACAGCATTTACATCAACAAGATTTACTTCAAAATTATTTTGTGCAAATACATGCGCAATGCCATTGCCCATTGTACCAGCGCCAATTACTGAAACTTTTTTTATCATTATAGTTTATTTAAATGTTTCAATGATTCAATGGTTCATTATTATAAGCAACTTTGAAACACTTAAACACTGAAACTTGGGAACTGGTTATTGCATCGTTGCAAGCATTTGCTTTCCTTCCTGTTTTATGGCTTCATCATCGTACATGCGGTTAGGCAATTTTACTAATTTATTTAATACTTCAATCGCTTTTCCGGGCTGATGGTCATAAGCATATACTTTAGCAAGGTCCAGGTAATTCAACGCATAATAAGGTTCAATGCTTCGACATTTTTCCATAAAATAAGCTGCTGAATCAACCTGTGTATCAAATATGCCATCATAAAAATTTTTCATTCCTGGTTTTTTAAGCCATGATGAAAGAATAAGTTCAAAATGCCAATTGCCTAAAATATAATTTGCCTTTGCATGATTGCTGTTAATGGCAAGCGTTTTATCTGTATAAACTTTTATTTGCTTAATGTATGGAACCAATTTTTTATTGTCAGTTTCCACTGTGGAAAATTTTGTTGCTACAAGCGCCATTGCGTAACAGGCATCTGCATTCGTGGAATCTTTTGTATAAGCTTGTTGTGCAAAATTTTGTGCGGCAGTAAAATATACCAGTTTGGATTTATTATCTTTTTCACGTGCACCGATGCTGCAATTCAGCTCAGCGCATTTAACCAGTGCATCAATATTGTAAACATCACTTGCAGTAATTTGTTTATACTTTTCCAAAGCGCCGGCTTCATCAAATTTTAGTTCAAGATTATGCGCATCCCGCAGTAGGTTTGCATTATTCTGCGCTAAAATCCGCATAGAAAAGAATAAGAGTAAAGGCAGCACAAATAATTTCTTATAACAACACATCATATTCAATGCAATTAAGATTTTCTTTTTGTTTTGTATTCAACAGAAACACTTCCATTAAAAAAAGGTATTGGAGGATTCAACTTTTTTATGGCAACCGAAATCTCGTCTACCGCTGAAAATTCACTCATTATTTTATCAGCAATTTCTGTAACAAGCGTTTCAAGCAAACGCGTTGGTTTTTCCATGCGCTGCTTTACTATTGTATACAGCCTGGTATAATCAATTGTTTCGTGTAAATGTTTTACAGGCATTGTTTCCGGCTCAAAAAAAACAACAAGATCAACTTCAAAATTGCCACCGGTTTTAGTTTCTTCTTCATGCACACCATGAAAGCTGTGAAACTGCAGGGTAGACAATTCAATTTTAAGCATGGGCAAATCTATATTTCAATAAAACAGGAACAAAAATAAAATCGTTAATAGAAAAATTAATTTTGGCTTTGGGTTAATGAAAGTAGGTATCAACGGAATGTTTAAGGCGCCACCTCGACGTAAGGAGAGGTCTCTTTAATTTTTTACTGTTAGAATTTCGGGAAAGGTCTTTTATCTCGACATGATGGAATCCCAAACTTTAATGATCTTTATTTTCTTCAAAATAAGATAATGTTTTTGCAGCCAATATGAAAAATAAACTGGCTTACATTCGTATTCATTTTATCAATCTATACAATGAAAAAAATTAGTAGTGTTATTGTTATACTGACCCTGTTGTGTTGCTCGCTGCAATGTTTAGCACAACAAAAAATAAAATTACCTGAAGTAATAAAATTGCCAAACGGTTGGAGCTTAACACCGGTTGGTAAAAGTTTGCCATTAGGCGATCTGCCTTTGAATATTGCAGTTTCATCAACCAAAAAATATATCGCGGTTACCAACAATGGCCAAAGCACGCAAAGCATTTTGTTGTTTGATGCGCAACATGATAAAAGGCTTGACAGTATTGATATTGCTAAATCATGGCTGGGTTTAAAATTTAGTGCTGATGAAAAATACCTGTACGCTTCCGGCGGCAATGATAATCGTATTTTAAAATATGCGATCATCAACAATAAACTTAAGTTAAAAGACAGTATTATTTTAGGTAATCCCTGGCCTGCAAAAATTTCACCAGCAGGAATTGATATAGATGATGCAAGGCAAATAATGTATGTAGTTACCAAAGAAAATAATAGTTTATACACGATTGATCTGAAAACAAAAACGATCATTCAAAAAGATGCATTGGGCGCAGAAGCATATACTTGTTTACTATCTCCAGATAAAAAAGAATTGTATATCACAGTTTGGGGCGCTGATAAAATAAAAATCTTCAATACAATCACAAAAAAAATTACAGATAGCATTGCTGTTGGTGATAATCCAAATGATATGTGTTTGTCAAAAAACGGCCAATGGTTATATGTTGCCAATGCAAATGATAACAGCGTTTCCGTAATCAATATACATCAACGTAAAGTGCTTGAAACACTCAATGCTGCGTTGTATCCTGATTCAAGACAGGGCTCAACCACCAACAGCGTTGCATTAAGTGGTGATGAAAAAACTTTGTATATCGCCAATGCTGATAATAATTGTCTTGCTGTTTTTGATGTAAGTAAGCCGGGCAGCAGTACAGCAAAAGGTTTTATTCCGGTTGGCTGGTATCCAACATGCGTAAAAACAATCGGTAATAAAATTTATGTTGCTAATGGAAAAGGTTTTACTTCAATGGCTAATCCTTTGTTCGATCCATTTCATACCAATTCAACAATAGGTTATCAAAAAGGAGACAATGATCAGTATTATATCGGCGGATTATTTAAAGGCACGTTAAGCATTATCAACACGCCAACACAACAGGAATTAAATTTTTACTCGCAGCAGGTTTATAAAAATACACCTTATAATAAAAACAAAGAATTAGAATCTGAAGGTGCAAAGGATAATCCTATTCCTGAAAAAATAGGAGATGCGTCACCCATAAAATATGTGTTTTATATTATTAAAGAAAACAGAACGTATGACCAGGTTTTAGGCGATATGCCTGAAGGAAATGGTGATACAAGCCTTTGTTTGTTTGGTGAAAAAATAACGCCTAATGAACATGCATTATCAAGAGATTTTGTATTGCTTGATAATTTTTATGTGAACGCAGAAGTAAGTGCGGACGGGCATAACTGGAGCATGGGCGCTTATGCAGACGACTATCTTGAAAAAACCTGGCCTACAAGTTATGGAGGACGTGGTGGCAGTTATGATGGTGAAGGCAATCGTGCTATTGCAAATAATAAAGATGGATTTATCTGGAATGATTGCGCAAGGTCAAAAGTTAGTTACAGAACCTACGGCGAATTTGCGGATGATTACCAGCCAAACATTCCTGTTTTAAAAGATCATCTTTGTCCATATTACACAGGTTGGGATTTAAATGTAAGAGATACGGTTCGTTTTAATCAATGGAAAAAAGATTTTGATTCGTTGGTTGCCATCAATGCATTGCCGCATTTAAATACATTGCGTTTTGGAAATGATCATACATCAGGATTCTCAAAAGGCAAGCCTACACCGTTTGCTTATGTTGCAGAAAATGATCTTGCAGTTGGAATGTTTGTAGATTATTTAAGTAAGAGTTCAGTATGGCAGCAAAGCGTTGTTTTTATTTTGGAAGATGATGCACAGGATGGGCCGGATCATGTAGATGCACACAGAAGCACGGCTTATGTAACCGGTGGTTTTGTAAAACGCCATTACGTTGATCATACGATGTATTCCACAACATCAATGTTGCGCACTATTGAATTGATATTAGGGCTTCCGCCAATGAGCCAATACGATGCTTCGTCACCATCTATGTGGCGTTGCTTTCAATCAACACCGGATTTAACACCATACAATGTAAGGCCTTTGCAGTATGACATCAACCAAAAAAATACAGCAGAAAATGCCTGGCAACGTAAGAGCGAAACTTTTGATTTTAGTAAAGAAGATTTAATACCTGATAGAGAATTTACTGAAGTAATCTGGAAAGCGGTTAAAGGGGCTGATGCTGTTGTGCCGGCACCAAAACGCGCTGCGTTTGTAAAACAAAGTGAGAAGAAAGATGATGATTGAAAGTGAAAGGTTGGTTATATTAACTTCCTGTGCATTTTGCTAAACTTTGTAAAATACTTACCTTTAACGTTAGTATTAAAGAAGCATGATTATTTCGTTCGGCAATTCAGAAACAGAAAAGATTTGGAATGGTGAACGGGTAAAAAAACTTCCGAAAGAAATTCAGGAAGCAGGCAGAAGAAAGCTCAGGATGCTTAATAATTCTTTTAATTTGGCTGATTTAAGAATTCCTCCTTCCAACAGGCTGGAAAAGCTTTCTGGAAATTTAAAGGATTTTTATAGCATCAGGATAAATGATCAATGGCGCATTATATTTAACTGGAGTTCCGGAAATGCTTCTAAAGTAGAAATTATAGATTATCATTAAAACTCTATTATGGCAAGGCTTAAAAATATCCATCCCGGCGAAGTACTTCAGGAAGAATTTTTGATTCCTCTGAATATAACCGCTTATAAGCTTTCAAAGGATATTGAAATACCTCAAACCCGGGTCTCTGAAATTATTAAAGGCAATAGACGTATTACTGCAAATACTGCTTTAAGGCTTAGTAAATACTTTGGCAACTCTGCAAAATTTTGGCTGGGGCTTCAGGATGACTTTGATATCGAGGAGGAAAAAAATAGTAAAAGCGCCATACTAAATTCAATAAAGGCATTAAATATAAATGCCGCCTGACATTTCTTAAAAAACTGCTGCGCCACAATTTATTCATTAGAAATAATTCATTGCCATCCACTTCCGTTAAAATCTTTCACTCCAACAAATTTTTTCTTAGGTTTGAATACATGAAAAAATTGCTGTTCATAATTCTTTGCACAAATATTGTTTTTAGTTCCTGCGCACAATCGCATAAGCCCATTGTTGGCGCAGGTCTTGAAGCAGATCCATATCATTATACCTCAACAAAAAATTTAACCATAACGCATGGCTGCGTGGTAAGCGCAGAACCTTTGGCAAGTGAAGTGGGTTTAGCCATTTTAAAACGTGGTGGTAATGCTTTTGATGCTATGATCGCAACACAGCTTGCTTTAGCCGTTGTATATCCGGGTGCAGGTAATTTAGGCGGCGGCGGATTTACCATTGCAAGAACAAAAAATGATTCACTCATTGCATTGGATTATCGTGAAGAAGCGCCTTCAAAAGCAAGCCGCAATATGTATATAGATTCGGCTGGTAATGCCAGAACTGATCTTTCGCAAAACGGGCATTTGTCTTCAGGTGTGCCGGGAACGGTTGCCGGTTTATTTGCGGAGTATAAATATGCAAAACTTCCTTTCAAGGATTTGACACAACCTGCAATTGATCTTGCAGAAAAAGGTTATGTATTAACAGAGAGCGAGGCTGTAAGTTTCAATTCAAATAAAGAAGATTTTATTAAATACAATACAAAGCCAACTGCATTTGTAAAACCTGAAGAATGGAAACGAGGTGATACTTTATTTCAGCCGGAATTAGCAGCAACATTAAAGCGCATTCGTGATAATGGCTTAAAAGGTTTTTATGAAGGCGAAACCGCAAAACTAGTTGTTGAAGAAATGCAGCGTGGTAAAGGAATAATAAGTTATGATGACCTGAAAAATTATGTATGCAAGCCGCGCAAAGCAATCGAGTTTGACTATCGCGGTTATCATGTAATTAGTTTTCCGCCTTCAAGCAGCGGTGGAATTATTTTAGGTGAAATGCTTAAAATGATCGAACCTTATCCAATGCACGATTATGGATTTCAAACACAGAAAAGTGTACAGTTGATGATAGAAGCAGAGCGTAGAGCTTACGCAGATCGTGCAGAGCATTTAGGCGATCCTGATTTCTGGAATGTGCCGCAAAATATTTTGTTGAGCGATGCGTATGTTAAAAATAGAATGAGTGATTATGATTCAACAAAAGCTGGCGTAAGCAAAAATATAAAAGCAGGCAATGTGCATGAAAGCGATCAAACGACACATATAAGTATAATTGATGCAGATGGAAACATGGTTGCAGTTACCACAACATTAAATAATGGTTATGGCAGCAAAACCGTTGTTGGTGGTGCAGGTTTTTTTCTGAATGATGAAATGGATGATTTCAGTATTAAGCCCGGCGTACCAAATATGTATGGAGCTGTTGGCGGCGATGCAAATGCAATTGCTCCGGGCAAACGCATGTTAAGTTCGATGACGCCGACTTTGGTTTTGAAAGATAATAAACCATTTATGGTTGTGGGAACCCCGGGCGGAACAACTATTACAACTTCTGTTTTTCAAACGATAGTTAATGTTGTTGATTTTGGAATGAGTGCTGAAGATGCTGTTGATAAACCAAAGTTTCATCATCAATGGTTGCCGGATACAGTTTTTATTGAAAAAGGATTTTCTGAAAATACCGCTGAACAATTAAAAGCAATGGGTTATACATTAGAGACGCGTGAAGCTATTGGCAGAACTGAACTGATAAAAATTTTACCGGATGGAAAACGTGAAGCCACTGCAGATATTCGTGGTGATGATAGTGTGAGCGGATATTAGCTGCTCAATGATATATCGTACAAGTGAGTGACACAACCGTGATGCCACGAAGAACAAATGTTCATCACAAAAAAATTAACCATGAAAACAGAAGAAGCTTTTTTACAATCAACAATCAAAAAATTTAATGGCCAAAAGTTATTAGCTGACAAAACTTTTGCGCAATTGGATGAAAGAGATTTCTTTTTTAAGCCATCTAAAGAAAGCAACTCGATTGCAGTAATTGTACAACATATGAGTGGCAATATGCTTAGCCGCTGGACAAATTTTTTAACCGAAGACGGTGAAAAAACATGGCGTGAAAGAGATAAAGAATTTGAAGATGTTCTTACAACAAAAGAAGACGTTTTAAATGCCTGGAACAAGGGCTGGCGATGTGTTTTTAATACATTGAAAAGTTTGAATGCTGATGATGTAATGAAAACAATTACTATTCGCAATGAACCGCTTTTAGTGGTTGATGCAATCGTTCGTCAAATTGATCATTATGGTTATCATGTTGGCCAAATTGTTTATATAGGCCGCATGGTAAAAGATGAAGACTGGACGAGCTTAAGCATTCCAAAAAATAAGAGCGCTGAGTTTAATAAAGCCATGAATAAATCATGATTAAATCACTTCACATTTTTAATTAAGGCGAATGTTTCCTGAAGCTGTAATTTTTGATTTAGATGGAACGCTTGTAGATAACAATGCTTATCATATTGAAGCATGGAAAATTTTTTATGATAAGATCGGCAAACCTTTTTCAAAAGAAGAATACACGAAAAATATTAATGGCAGAATCAACAGCGATATTTTTAATTATGTTTTCAATACAACTTTAAGTCCTGAATTAATTGAAGAATACTCGCATGAAAAAGAAGCGATGTACCGTGATTTATATAAACCGTATATAAACCCAATAAATGGCTTGCTTGAATTTTTAGAAGAACTGGAAAGAGTAAAAATTCCAAAAGCAATTGCAACATCAGGCCTGGTGCCTAATATCAATTTCATGTTTGAACATGTGCCGATAAAAAATTATTTTTCAAGCGTGATTGATGCATCACAGATCACACAAGGCAAGCCGCACCCTGAAATATTTTTAAAAGCAGCCATCTCTGTAAATGCGGTTCCTTCAAATTGTGTGGCGTTTGAAGATTCTGTTGTAGGCATTCGTTCTGCAAAAGCTGCAGGCATGAAAGTAGTTGGGTTAACAACAACACATACTGCTGAAGAAATAAAAGAAGCAGATTTGATTATTAAAGATTATACTGAAATTTCTTTAACAAGACTAAGGCAACTGAAGCCAGTTGAATTACGTTGATGACTTAAATTTTTATCAATGAAAATACTTGTTTTTTTAATTGTTATTGCATCAATATCAACTTCATTTAGTTGTGTTGATTCATCTGCAAAAAAACCTGCTGCAACAAATGTCGATGAAGGTTTTGCAGTTGTTGAATTATTTACCTCAGAAGGCTGTTCCAGTTGTCCGCCAGCTGATGCTGTTGTTGCAAATTTGCTAAAGGAACATAACAGCAATGTTTACGTGTTGGGTTATCATGTTGATTACTGGGATAACTTAGGGTGGAAAGATATTTTCAGCAGTGCGGTTTATACGCAAACCCAAAGAGAGTATGCGAAAAATTTTAAGCTGTCTTCTGTTTACACACCGCAGGTTATTGTAAACGGAACAGAACAATTTGTTGGATCGGATGCAGGCAAATTAAACGCAGTTGTTAATAAAGATTTGCAACAAACATCAATCGTAAAACTTAATGTGGATGCAAAATCAGCTGATGGTAAAACTGTCACAGTAAATTATTTAACCGACGCATCAAATGGGAAACTGAAAATTGTTTTAATACAGTTAATGGCTGAGAATAAAATTCATAGCGGGGAAAATAGTGGTGCAACATTGCATCATGTAAATATCGTAAGAGATATAAAAACTGTTACAGCTTTTGAAAATGGAAATGCAGTATTAAAAATTCCTGATGGCTTATCGGCTAAAGATTGCCACGTAATTGCATTTAACCAAAATACAAATGATAGTAAGATTACTGCCGCTGCGGAAGTGGATATTCAATAAATTTTTAAGAAATTTCATGCAGGTTAATACCGTTTGTAAAAAAAATATTAGCGAAATCTTATTTCAGGCAACTTTTTATTTGGGATGCAGGTTTTACCGGAAAACTTTATTATGAAAACAGGATTTTATACAGTCTTTATTTTGCTGTTATTTGCTGCGTGCGAAAAGACGAATATTGAACCGTCAACAGAAAATGTATCTGCTTCATCCGAAGACTTTTCAAAAATCTCAAAGGCTGAAGCCTTGCTTACTGCACATCAATGGATGTATAAAGCTTTTTACATGAATTATGTGGATCAGAATCATGAAGGCAATCCGTTATTTATGCGGGGTGCATCCAATAACCAGGATAAAATTTTGGCTACCGACAGGTTCACTTTTAGCAGCAATCATGATTTTGTTCAAACAGAAGGCAAGTATGTATATAAAGGCACGTGGCATTTTTCAAATGGAATTACTTCAACACTTTTTATGAAGTACGATTGGGGAACGGATGAAGATTCTATTATTAATTTCAATGCCAATCATCTGAATTTTATTCAGTCTTTCGGTTATCATGCTGATGATCATTCTTATACAGAATTAATTCCAGCAAAATAGACTCAGCATGAAAAGTCGTGATATAAGAAGTAATGATGCAGGAGCAAAGTTGTACATATATTTTTCGGGCTGGTAAATAGCTTTGATGAAGCTGTGATTAATTCAGAATTTTTTTAAGTAGTATACTTAAAGAAGATATACTGTTAGGCTTTATAATATAATCTACAGCTCCCAGCTGCAGCGCTTTTTGTCCGTCGCGTGCATTCATGCCTGTTGAATACATATAAACAGGAATGTGCGCAATACGGCTGATTTTTTTTATCTGTTCAAGGCAGATCATACCATTGGTTCGTGGCATATTTACATCAATAAAGATATAATCGGGCTCAATATTTTTTAAAATATTCAAAGCCTTATCACAACTCTCAGCGCTAATAAAATTGCATAATTCGTTTGCATTTTTAAGCGCGGATGAAAAAATTTCATGCTCATCTTCATCGTCATCCACTAACAAAATAGTTTTTTGCACACGATCATTTTCAGCAGTAGTATCAAATGCTTTTTTCTGGTACATCTTCGGGCGTTTAGCAATATTTACAAGCTAATATAATTAACCTTACTTTCTTTGGTATTAAGTAGTCGTTGTGTAAAATTAATTATTAAATTAATAATTAATTTTAGAAATGTTAAGCAGCAAAGTAACCAGGCAAAGATGAGATTTACAATGATAAAAGCCATATTTTAAATAAAAATATTATTGTTTAAATGTTTGAAAGCTTCCATTGCGCCCATGTATTCACAGGTTCTGGCGCCGGCCTTATTTGCATTGGCAATAATGTTTTTCCAGTTCTCAAAAGATATGCTGTTTAAGTCTTCATGCATCTTACTTAACTGGTAAAGCACCGCACCTACGAATGCATCACCGGCGCCGGTAGTATCTGTTACTTTTACATGTATGCTTGGAATAATAACTGTTTCCTGGTTTATGCCAAGCACGGTTCCTTCTTTGCCAAGTGTTATGGTAAAAATGGCATTTGTTTTTTTAAGTAAAATATTTACTGCGTCGCTTAAAGTTGTTGCGCCCGTTATCAGCAATGCTTCTTCATCGCTCACTTTAAAAAAATTACAGCTTTCTAAAAAATTCCATGACTGATCAATAAATGTTTGAATATTATTTTTAAACAACAGGTGACGGTAGTTTGGATCAAAACTTATAAACAGATTTTTTTGTAAAGCTCTTTGCAACATGCCCTGGTAAGCAGCTTGCAACGGCCCGGGAAGAAAGCCTGTTGCCGAACCAAAATGCACAATTGAAAATTCATCAAGATCAATTGATTCAATTTCTGCGCGGCTTAATTCACCATCAGCGCCGCGGTTAAAAATAAAATCACGTTCACCATCTTCCATTAAGGAAACAAAGGCAAACGTGGTAAAATAATTATTGTCCTGCAGCATCCATTTTGTAGAAACACCAAAGCCCTGCATTACTTCTATTAATTGTTTGCCGAATGGATCATTGCCCACTTTTGCAGCCAACTCTACTTCGCCTCCAAGTGCACCAATAGCTGCCGCTACATTGGTTGGCGCACCGCCGGGTTTTTTTAAAAAATTTTGTCCTGCAGAAAGTGATCTGCCTTTATCGGTGCAGATCATATCAATCAAAGCTTCACCGATGCAAAGAATTTTACCCCCCGCCCCTAAAGCGGAGTTTTCGGAATCTTCATATTCTGTAAGTGCATTCATTGATTATATTATTTAAGATGCTATCAATTTTATTTATGTTGATTAACCGGGGTGTTTTAAACGTAATTTATTCTCATGCCTGAATGCTAATATAATCAAACCTTAAATTCTTTAAACAACATTACAAGAATGTATTGTTTTATTTTGCATCAATGATAAGGGCTTACAGAAGGCGGAGGCTTACATTTATTACTATTACTTACTGGTTCCTGTTGTTGTTTATTATAGCTGCATGGGTGTGGTGGTTTATATCGTTGCAAAACCAAAACAACCAGATGCTGAAATACAAATCGCTGCAGTTAAATAAAGATGATATTGCTTATGATCAGAAAATAAATTTTATTAATGATGAACATAAACGAAAAACGGCGCAGTATATAAGCGAAGGAATAACTTTTGTGCTGGTTACTTTAATAGGCGCTGTATTTGTTTACCGTGCAGTAAGAAAGCAATTTTTACTGGGCAAACAGCAGCAGAATTTTATGATGGCAGTAACACATGAATTAAAAACACCAATTGCTGTTATAAACCTTAACCTTGAAACTTTACAAAAAAGAAAGCTGGATGAAGAAAAGCAACAGCATATTATTGCTTCAACCTTAAAAGAAGCTGACAGG
>Ga0206952_10228_pt1 | contig 14348 bp, 10 predicted proteins | sample Alteio_BWOrgHeat_39_FD_152966 | JGI IMG/M metagenome (GOLD analysis project Ga0206952, IMG submission 152966) | Enriched cells from forest soil in Barre Woods Harvard Forest LTER site, Petersham, Massachusetts, United States -... | ecosystem: Environmental > Terrestrial > Soil > Temperate forest >... | reverse complement strand
TGCAGCATACAACTGTATTTACTGTAATTTTTGCTGAAAGTTTTAATGAAGAATTTCCTGTAAAATCATACTGAACAGAAAATTGTATATCATCGCCTGCAGGCTGAATCATTTGCAAAAATTTTATTTCATCCGCTTTTACTAACTGCAATTTTATATCAAGAGCAGTTTTTATAATTTCCTTAATTATTTGGAGTACACATGCGCCTGGTAAAACCGGTTGGGACGGAAAATGGCCTTTAAAAATTTCATGTTGAGCATTCACTTCAATTAATGCTTCAACAGAATTTTTCTCAACAGCAATTGTTTTAATGATATAAAGAGAATCTTTAAGCATAGCCTCTTCTAACGTGCAAAGCTATTAAGTAACAGGATAATATTTTATATAAGGGAACTGCAGCTTTTCATTGCACAAAAGCACAGTGGGAAATACTTAAAAAAAAATCAAAAACCATTAGCCGATACACAAAGCATTCTTCTTTTAAGCCGCAACGATTCTTCTGCATGCTTTATTTTTAGCTTTATCGTTGTCAGTTCATTCAAAGCTGCGTATTGGCTAAGCAGTCTTGAATAATCAATATACAGGTATTGTACTTCTTTTTCCAGCCTTGCAATGGCATAGTTAAGGTCAGTAGTTTTCATGCGATTATTTATAGCAATAACATTCGCAGAGGTATAAATAGTATGTGTTGTCTTTTAAGGATTTGATAAAAGCGTTATATTACCTTCAGTGTAAGGCAAAATCATAAACATAACGGTGTTTAAAAATACCTTCCCGGCCTTACATCGATGTAAAATAATCTCCAGATAATTGCCGGTATCCTTTATAATATCAACTACTTTTATTAAGCTATTTTATAAATTATCTTATGATTAAAATATCAAACGATAAGCTTGCTGTTATTATAAATGAAAAAGGCGCTGAGTTGCAAAGTATCCTATATAAAAACACAGAATACTTATGGCAGGCAGATGCACGATATTGGGGCAAACATGCGCCGGTTTTATTTCCTATAGTTGGGGAATTAAAGGATGGTGAATATATTTTTAAGGATAAAACATATAAATTATCACGTCATGGTTTTGCAAGAGATAAATTGTTTATTGCGCAGCAAACTTCAGGCACATCGGCACAATTTATATTGCACTATGATGAAACAACGCTGGCAGTTTATCCTTTTAAATTTATTTTCGAAGTAGCATTTACTATAAGTGGTACAGCACTTTCCTGTTCTTACGCTGTAAAAAATGCAGGTATTGATGATATGTATTTTTCTGTTGGCGGGCATCCCGCATTTAAAGTTCCGCTGGTGAATGATTTGAAATACACAGACTATTTTTTAGAGTTTAATAATGATGAAGAATTAAACGTACACCTTTTACATAAAGGGTTAATAAGCGATGCAACAGAAAAAATAAAACTTAATAATAAAATAGTACAACTGCAACCTTCATTATTTTACTCAGATGCTATTGTTTTAAAACATATACATAGCAATGAAATTAAATTGTATTCCGATAAGGATAATCACGGCCTAAAATTCATATTTAATGATTTTCCTTATTTCGGCATTTGGGCTGCAGTAGATGCTCCGTTTGTTTGCCTTGAACCATGGTGCGGCATAGCCGATAGTATTCATCATGACCGCCAGCTTATACATAAAGAAGGAATAAATAAACTTGCTGCAAATGAAAGCTGGCAAAGAACCTGGAGTGTTGAGTTATTTTGATCTTTCCAAATAATTTATAAACTTCGCCCGCCAAAACTCAATTACTGGTTTAATCCCTTTACATGAAGAACTTTTTCCTTACCAGCTTATTTATTTGTTTGGTAGAAATATCTTTCCCGCAGGATTTAGTGAAAGTGCCTGAATATGGGAAGATAGATATTGCCGATTTAAAAATGAAAGACTGCAGCTTTGAACCCGGTGCACCTGCCATGAATCTTTTATCATATAAAGATGTACAATTCTCTGTAGGCAGTAATGACAATTCAAAAATTATAACCACCATAAGATACCGCATAAAAGTCTTCAACTCAAATGGCTTTAAATACGCAAATGTTTTTATTCCTTATGATGGTGATAACGCTTCTAAAATAACTGATATACGCGGCGCAATATATAACCTTGATGAAAAGGGAGCCATACACACATACACTTTAAGTGATGCTGATATTTTTAAAAATAAACCCTCCAAAAAAACCAGTGGAAATAAGATCGCATTTACTTTTCCTGATGTAAAGGCAGGTTCTATTATAGAATACCAGTTTACTCAAACAGAAAAAAATTCTTATTCTATTGCGTCATGGTATTTCCAGGACGATATTCCAACATTGCTTTCTGCCTGTAAAATAAGCAAGCCTGTTTTTTCCCAGATACAAAGAAGATTAGTGCCGGATCTTCCAATAGAAGAGGCTTCCGTGATTGATGATTCGAAGGGATTCGATTTCCGCAAAGTATTGCTTTCATATGCAATGAGAAATATCCCTTCATTTAAGCCGGAACCATTTATGAGCAGCTTTAATGATTATGAATACAGGATTGATTTTCTTGTAGATTTCAGAGAAACACGTTACCGTGCAGTGATAAGGCAATCAAATGATCAGTGGACGCTCATCAACTCATGGTTGCTGAATTCTCCGTTTTTTGGAAGACAGTTTGCTTCGCCAATTCCCAATACAAAAGCCTTTGTAGATTCGGTAAAACATTTAAAAGAAACAACGCAAAAAATAGATGCTGTTTATAAATATGTAAAACGCAACCTCAAGTGGAATGAGTATTACTTTTTCTTATCAGATGACCTGGGTGAAGTATGGAAAAGTAAAGAAGGTAACAGTGCAGAAATAAATCTTAGTATCCTTAACCTGTTGCAAAAATGCGAAGTGCAAAGTTATCCCGTGGTATTCAGCACAAGGCTGCATGGAAAAGTAGATTATCATTTTACAAGCCTGGCTCAATTCAATACGGTTGATATTGTTGCTGTGGATAGTAATAAATTTTATTTATTAGATGGAACCAATCCTTATCTTTCTTATGAAACTCCGCCATATAATGTTGTAAACACCACGGGAATGATAATTGATGATATAAACAACCTGAAAATAAATGTTGACTTTGGCAGGGCATTGATCAAGGATTCAATATCAATCACAGCTTCTATAGATTCTAACGGAATTCTAAAAGGCAATGGAGTGAAAACTTATTTTGACCTGGATAAAATTCAGAAGCTGTACGATGAAAAAGATGCTGCTGAAAATGAAGATGAACCGAAAACTATGCCTGACATAAAAATAGACACATCCTGGTTTTTGAATAAAGAAAATGAGTTATTGCCTTTAATTGAAAATTTTAAATTTAATCAGGAGCTTCCTGTTACAAATGATTTTTACTTTCTTAATCCTTTTCTCTTTTTCAATCTTGTAAAAAATCCGTTTACTGATACAAGCCGCAGGTCTGATATAGATTTTATCGCCAAAAGTTTGTTTATAGTAAATATGAAAATTGCTTTATCGAAAAACATAAAAGTTGAAGAGCTTACAAAAAATAAAGAAACTGAAATGCCTGATAGCAGTATACGCTTTAGTTATAACAATGAAATAAAAAATGATACTATTTATATAAGCAGCATTTTTGAAATAAACAAGCCGGTGTTTGATAGACAGGATTATGGAGAACTAAAGAAATTTTTTGAGAATATATACAACCTGCTGAACGACCAGGTATTATTAAAGAAACAAGAAGAATGATATTTTAATTAACAACAAAGCAACCAGGGAAGGTTGCTTTGAGCATTTGTGTTAATTCTCGCAAAACAAAATTTACTTGTCAACTGTTCCGTCAGTAAATTCTTCCTGCTCTGTAATAGATCCGTCAGCTAAAATATTTACACTGTACAGTTTATCATCTTTAGTTAATTTAATATTATAAACTGTATTATTTGGCGTTGTTACTTCAGTAACCCCGGCAATTTTTGATTCACCAAATTTTTTGTTCAGTGCCATTACAATATTAGTAGGCAATGCATTACCGGTATAATATTTTAATGAGTAAATAAAACTGCCATCTGTGTTATAAAACACTTTATTAAAATTTCCATTTTGCGAAAAACTTACAAAGAAACCGTCTTTATCATCTCTCCATTTTACGTTTTGCGCATTTGGAAAAGTTTGATTGAAGCTTTGAATAAGTTTTGTGCCTGGCGCAGCGGCAATAGCTGAAGAAACCATTAAAACACATACTGCATATAAGATTACTTTTTTCATAATAATTTGTTTTTATTGCTTTTTTTGAATGATCAAATTTATATGCATTGGTAAGCCTAAGTCAAGTGATACTACACCATTGGTTAGTTAAAAAACGTTAAACAATTTTTTGCGATAGTGTACGGTTATAGATGAAGGAGATGAATCAAAAGATAAAGCTGATCTTTTCATCGGTGAACGGAGGGATTGCAGAATATAAAAAAGCATACCTGCCATTTGTTAAGTTGTGTTAATCTGCTGATGAATGGAAACAACATATAATAAAGGAACAAGGTTATTCTAATTTATTAGATTACTCAAAGCGTTATCAATGGTTGAATATAAAAACTTATAGTTTTCATTCAGTAATCTTTCTGGCAATACCCATCTGCTTTTTAATATAAGTTCCGTTTCAGTTTTAATAAGGAGAGCGCCAAATTCCAGCAACCATTTTGGTGAAGGCAAACCAATATTTATGCGCATGTATTGCCTTAGTTTTTGCATTAAAAATTTATTGGTTACAGGGTTTGGAGCAGAACAATTAAAAACGTCTTGTAAGTTTTTATTTTCATTGATGAACAAAATGATTCTAAACAAATCCTCAATATGAATCCAGCTAAACATTTGATTGCCGTTGCCTTGTTTTCCACCTAATCCAAATCGTACAAGATTTTTTAATGGCTTCATTACACCTTCATCTTTGCCTAATACAATCGCTATTCTCAATAATACCTGTCGCGTATTTGGCAACTGATAATCAAAGAAAGATTTTTCCCAGGCTTTTGCAACGTTCACAGAAAACCCTTCACCAATTTCTCCTGTTGATTCAGTCATTGGTTTGTCTTCAGCATGACGATAAATAGTTGCTGTGCCAGAATTGATCCAAAGTTTCGGCGGATTAATGCATTGCTGTATTATGTCTCCTAAGATTTTTGTCGTTTCAATTCTTGATGAAAATATTTTTGCTTTATTTTTTTCAGTATACCTGCAATCAACTGATTTACCTGCAAGATTTATCAAAATTTCAGCATCATTCAATGATTCAATTAATTTGTTTTTATCAGTCCAGTTTACAAAACCTTGCCGTCTTGAAACAATGATCACATTGTAACCGAGCTCTTTAAATTTTGCTTCCAGATATTTACCAATGAAACCAGTTCCGCCTGCAATTATAATTTTTTTCATACGTAATTAAGGTGATATATAAGGTTCATTGTAAAAAGTAAAATGAAGATCACGGCGAAAGAAATAAATAAGGTGTTCATCAACACTTCACCAATTTTAAAGATCAGTTTGTTCGGTATTTCATACATGGGATAATAAGAAAACTGTGTTATTACTTTGCCTGTCCAGTAAGCGGCGATCAAGCCTGTAATGGCGATGGCTAAACCCGTTCCATTCTTTAATTCATTGGTCAATAATATCGTAATCAACCCAAATGAAAAATTTAACCCCTGTATATATCGTCCATATGTTTTGGCGATTTCCTGGTTTAGCGGTTTGAGTTTTTTTATATCGTTATACCAATCAAAAACTACGTGTCTTATATATGGATAAATGATTGCAGTAAACATTTGACCGATTGCAGCAGTGACGATCAAAACGTTTGGCACTGAAAATTTCATACGAATGATTTATTTAAAGACTTTTAAAAAACTTCCCAAAAACCAATTCTCTTCTGCCTTAATCATAACACTCATGACCTTGTCTGCATGAACGGAAAACTTTTTTATATTATTTACCGTATCAGTGAAAGATTTTATCTCCGTATTGCGTTTGTCGCCTTCAACGCGACTTAATTCATCCAGCAGTTTAACCATGGGATCAAGCTCACGTCTTTTGCGTTGCTCCATAATATGCATGGCTACTTTCCATATATCTTTTTCAGCCGCGAAATATTCTTTCCTGTCTCCTTGTGTAATTGCTTTGCGAATAAGATTCCAGTTTATTAATTCACGCACATTCATGTTGGTGTTGCCGCGGCTGATATTTAATTCGGCCATGATATCATCTGTGCTCAATGGTTTTTCAGCGATAAGCAATAAAGCATGAACCTGCGCCATCGTTCTGTTGATACCCCATTGCGTTGCGAGGATACCCCAGTGTTCAATAAATTTTTGCTTTGCTTCTATTATATTCATAGTGCAAAGAAAGTAAATTATTTCTGAATTTTCAATAATTATTGAAAGTTTAGAAATATAAGTTCCTGCCTACTGTAAAGCAGATAAGACGTTTGGGTTAATTGTTACGAACAATTTCATTCATTTGTACATTCAATCAGTATAATAATTAAATTGTACCTTCTCTTTGAAAAACTAATTTGCACACAGCCACGCATAACGATTCATTATGAAAACATTTTTTCCCCTCACTTGCATACTTGTAAGCACTATTGTATTTGCACAACCGGGTTCAATAAAATATACCATAGATTCCGCCAGTGTTGAACATGCAGGCGTTCCTAAAGGCGAAGTGATCAGGTTCACTTACAATAAGTCGAAAATATTTCCCGGCACCACGCGTGATTGTTGGGTGTATGTGCCTGCACAATACAAAGCAGAACAACCTGCCTGTGTTTACATCAACCAGGATGGCATTCAATGGAACGCTCCTGTTGTATTTGATAACCTTATTTATAATCATGAAATTCCTGTTACCATCGGCATATTTATAACGGCGGGAAAAGTGTTGGCAGATAGTGGTGCCAATGCGTTGGAGCGTTATAACCGCAGCTTTGAATATGATGGATTAGGTGATGCATATGCACGTTTTATTTTAAATGAAATATTACCTGAAGTTGAAAAACTGAAAACAAGTGATGGCCGTGTTATTCATCTATCAAAAAATGGTAACGACCGTGCCATCGGCGGTTCCAGCAGTGGTGCTGTTTGCGCATTTACTGCTGCCTGGGAACATCCTGAAGCATTCTCTAGGGTGTTCAGTGCAATCGGAACATATGTTGGACTGCGTGGTGCAGAAATTTATCCTACGCTTATTCGTAAATATGAACCAAAATCTATCCGCATCTTTTTACAGGATGGAACGAACGATCTGAATATTTATGCAGGCGATTGGTGGAAAGCAAATGAAACAATGGAGCGGGCCTTAACTTTTGCAGGCTATGAAGTAAACCATGTATGGGGTGAAGATGGACATAATGGCAACCAGGGAAATTCTATATTTCCTGCTGCGATGCGTTGGCTGTGGAAAGGCTGGCCAAATCCTGTAACAAAAGGAAATTCCAAAAATCAATTCTTAAGTGACCTGTTGATTCCGGGTGAAGACTGGCAACTGGTTGGCGAAGGTTACCAGTTTACTGAAGGCACAGCGGTAAACAAAAACGGCGAAGTTTTTTACCAGGATATCCCAAATTCCAAAACATATAAAATTGATGTGAATGGAAAACTTACTGCGTTAAATACAGATGCAAAAAAAGCAAGCGGAACTTCTTTTGGTGCAGATGGAAAACGATACACTGTTGCCGGTGCAACAAAACAAATTCTCAGTTATGATGCGAATGAAAATGTAACGGTGATTGCAGACAGCATTTCAGGCAATGATCTTGTTGTAGCTAACAACGGCAACATCTATGTTACGTCACCGGATGGAACTGTAAACCCGAGCAAGCTTTATCTTATCAGGCCCAATGGAGAAAAAGTTGTAGTAGATGAGGGATTGAAATTTGCAAACGGCGTTACATTATCTCCGGATCAAACGCAATTGTATGTAACAGAATCTGCTTCGCATTGGGTATGGATATATAAAATAAATCCTGATGGAACGCTTACCTATAAACAGCATTATGGTTGGTTACACGAACCCGATTCACAGGAAAATGCCTGGAGTGACGGACTCCGGTGCGATACTGCGGGCAGGGTATATATAACATCAACATTGGGCATACAGATCACGGATCAGTTGGGCAGAGTGAATGCTATATTGCCCTTGCCGCCATCACCAAATTTTAGAACATCCAATGTTTGCTTCGGCGGAAAGGATTTTAATATCTTATATGTTAGTATGGGCGATAAAGTGTATCGCAGAAAACTAAACACAAGAGGCGCTAATACATTTGAGCTACCAATAAAACCTGCTAATCCGAGATTGTAAGATCTATCAATACTCATGGTGCCCTTCATCAAGTCTTTCATTCAACACATCTTTGGGCATATTGATCTGCTTACCGATTGGTTTGCCATCGCGATAGGCAATTACATTTAAATATGTTGCTCCAACAGGAAACTGAATGGGCTTGCCATCAAACTTTGCAGAAAAGTTATCAGGATTTGTATTGTCAAACGTGTAATAAATATCCAGCCCTTTTACTTCTGTTGTGAGCGTTACACCAAAGTCACTGTTCTTCATACGTTCCGGTTTAAACACCACATTGTACATGCTTGTTGAATATTTTATATTGGCTGCATCAAGACGTGGAAATTGTTTTTCCAGGCGTGTTATAAAATCATCCCAGTTCTTATTCGCTTTCGAACTCCAGTAAACTTCAGACAACGCAATTGCTCTCGGCCATGTCATGTATTCCGCATGCCTGAATGTAGGAACAGATTCAGTCCATAAATTACCTTGTCCACCCAATATATATTTTTCATCCACACTATCCGGAACGGGTTCATAATTGTATGAATCAGAAAGCCTGCATAAACCATAAGTTGGTGGTTCACCTGTTGGTTCTGCCTGGTAAAGATCAAGGTAACAGTAATCCCATGGTGTCATCACAACTTCATGATTCATTTTTGCAGCAGCAATACCGCCGCTCATGCCGCGCCAGCTCATAACAGTTGCATCGGGTGCAAGGCCACCTTCCAGAATTTCATCCCAGCCAATTAATTTCTTACCTTTTGATTCAATGATCTTTTCCACTCTTTTTACAAAATAACTCTGCAGTTCATCCACGTTATTTAAATGCTCATCAGCCATACGCTTCTGACATTTCGGACATACTTCCCAAAAACCTTTGTAGGCTTCATCACCGCCAACGTGTATATAAGAATTTGGAAAAAACGCTGCTATCTCCGTAAATATTTTATCAAGCATAGTGAATGTTGAATCGTTACCGATACATAAAATATTATCATTTCTTTTATAGCCTTTGCCGCCTGCATTAACAGAATATGGCAATTGTGTACAGCTCAGGTTTGGATAAGAAGTAATAAGCGCAAGGCTATGTGCAGGCACATCAATTTCAGGAAGAATAGTGATAAAACGATCCTGGGCATATTTAATAATTTCTTTCATGTCATCCTGTGTATAGAATCCGCCATCCGGTGTTGGTTCACCCGCTAATGCAGGCATAAATGTTCCCCAGCGACCGGTGCGTTTAACCCGCCATGCACCCACTTGCGTAAGCTGTGGCAAACTTTTTATTTCTATGCGCCATCCCTCGTCGTCAGCAAGATGTAGATGCAGTGTATTGAATTTATAGCGCCCCATCTGGTCAATATATGCTTCCACTTCCTGCTTTGTAAAAAAGTGGCGGCTGACATCCAGCATTAAACCACGCCATCCAAAACGCGGTACATCTTTTATATCAACACAAGGCATTGTCCACTGAATATTTTGCACAGCAGTTGTGCTTTCAATTGAAGGTGGCAATAATTGTAAAATTGTTTGCAAACCATAAAAAAGACCGGTGGTTTTATTCGCTGTGATAATAATGTTTGATGATGTAACTTTTAATGTATAACCTTCATTGTGTAATGACGTATCTGCCTGTTTATTCAATACTAAGCTTATTGAATTTCCGGATGATTTATTTGTTGAAAGATGATAGCCTGTTGACGTTGCGATCTTATTTATAAACCATTGAATGGTTTGCTTAACATCAGCATCGGAAGATGAAGTGGTAATAGCTGTTGAACTGGAAAGAACAAAACGGCCTTCATGCACCTGCATGCTTAACGGCTTTGGAATGATGGCGATGGAATCGCCTGCTTTTGCATGTAAGGCGATTGTAAGAAGTGCAATAAAAAAGCAAAGAGATTTGCTTTTGCTGATGGCTTTTTTCATCTGTATATCTTTTGTTTTTTAATTGCCACATGGAATTCTCTTTATGGTGGCTCATTTCATTCAATGGCATTTATGTAAAATGCCTAAGATAAAACATAGCTGGAATTTGGTGAAGGCTTCATTATTTCATCTCGGCTTTGCGGCGAAGAATGTAGCTGAGGAGTTTGCTGAGTTTTGTATTGTCTTTTTCAAAAAATCTATCTGCATACACTCATAAAAAAATTAATCACTCTGCAAGTTTTTCACTCAACTCATTTATTAATTCTTTGCCTTTTGTAATATCAAGCTGCAGTTTTTCTTCATTAAAAATCTTTTCGTCATTTAATGTTTCAAGATGTGCGTTCAATTCATGCAACAAATTTTTTACATCACTGTTATTTGATTTTAAGGCAAGTTCTTTTATAATGCGTATCTTCTCAAAATCAACAATACCTTCTCTTAGTTTTTCAAAGCGAATGCAACTGTTACCACCGGGATAAACAAGATAGCAATCACCTGCAGCCCAGGAACCGTAACGTGCATCGCGTAATGGATCTTCGGTCCATGAATCATACGCCCAGCGCAAGAAACCATCATAACCATGCGCTGCAACAAACCAGCTTATCCATGTGGCTTCAACGGGCGGAGAAAATAAAAATGTATTTGGTTTTGCAGGATGACAACAAACATAAAACGTAGAAGTAAATCCTTTTGCCGCTCTTTGTTTTACTTCATCAATCGAAGGCTGGTATTCATAAACGGAAGAATAATCATCCAGCAATGTATCGAGCTCTTTATGCCAGTCTCCCGCATAAGTTATTTTCCATTGTTTTGAGTTTTCTTTGATCACTTTTATGGCAGCAAGTGTTTGCGAAAGCTCGCTTTCATTCAACCCAATATATGTTTTATTCAGCCATCCTTTTTTTTCAAGATGCAATCTCAGATCATTCAAAAAAGAATTCCACGCGTGTTTGAAAGTATCAGATCCGGGAGGCCATAATTCATAAACATAGTTGCCTGAACTTTCGTCTTTGTATCGAAACCTGTTGTTATATGGAAGTGGTGTATAAATGGTGATCGCTTTATCAATGCCTAAACTCATAGCCAAGTTCACATACGTATCAAAAATTGAGTAATCAAATTTCCATTCCCCATTTTTTTGCTTTATCCAATCAATCATACCACCTTCAATCGCATATTCATTATCACCCCACGGAGAATGCACACCGTATGTTGTTATATAAGTTCCACCGGCGTCTGCATACAACTGCAAATGCTTTTTCAACAAATCAATATGTTCTTCACTCCAGGGTTGTACATTATAATAATCTGCGATCACCCACGGGTTTTGCCAGAGATCAAGCCTGTAATGCCAATCGTGAGGCTTAGGCAACAACTGATTTTGTACTTTGATTTGTATATGCAATGTTGTATGATAATTAACTGCATTCACTTCAATTGTTCCCGTATATGTTCCTGCATCTGCATCAGGGGGAACATTTAAATACAACCATACAGGCCTTACTGTTTTACCCGGCACATCAAAACGATCTTTCTCTTCACTCATCGGCACAAACCTGTCGGGCATAAGAAAGCCATTTGTATATGGCGATGGGCTGCAATCAGGCTTATCAGAACCATACGGAAAATTAGCAAGTACATATTCAACTTTACTTAAGTGAATATTTTCTTTGCTCAGCAATTTTCCTTTTTCATTTTTCAGATCATTTATTGTAAAACGAACCTGTTGCAAAGTATCCGGCGACCATACAACAATTTGTGCATTTAATCTTTCATTTTTCCACCCCGTTGCATTCCATGTTTTTGTGTCGTTATTTATTGCAGGCACTTCTGTTCTAAAATACAACGCATCTTCTGAGCCAAATGCAACATGCATTCCCGGCTTTTCTTTTGTCCATGCCGCAACATCAACAGAGTTATCTAAATCGTATTCGGATTGATAATGGGCGTCGCCAATTTTTGGAAGCATGATTGAATCAATTTCACTTTTATTTTTTTGTGCCGATGCAATAATTGCAAATAAAAAACCAGTAAGTACAACAATCGTTCTTTTCATCACTTCAATATTTTACGAGTCTTTGCGGGAAATCAAATTTAGTACAGCCAAACAGAACAACCATTTAATATTGTTATTTTAAAAACGAACTTTGAAAGCATTCATCGGCTTCATTAAAATCATCATGAAAACAAAAATCATATTTATATTATTGATTGGTTTGTTTGCATCATCATGTTTTGCACAAAAAATTTTGTGTAAAGAGTTTGATGATTATATGCTCACGTGTGAGCTGGTGCCTGCAGGTCCTGTGCCTACTGCTTATGATGCAAACGGTGTGTATCCGTACGTAAGTTATGCGGAAACATCTAACAGGCCTGTTTTAAAAAAATATCATTTTATTCTGCTGGAGAATGAATATATGAAGGTGACTATTTGCCCCGATCTTGGCGGCAAAATAGTTTCAATTATTTATAAGCCTGCAAACAAAGAAATATTGTATCAGCCAGGCATTGTGCGATACACAAGAATATTGCCCCGCTTTTACTTTACTGCAGGCGGTATTGAAGTAAGTTTTCCTATTTCGCATTCGCCATCTCAAAATGAAAAGTTGTTGTATAAAATTGATAGTAGCAGCAACAGGATGTATATTACATGCGGTGAACGTGAACTTCGTTTTGGTATGCAATATTCAATTGAATATTCATTGGGTATTAATGATAATTTTTTAACACAGCGTGTAGTGTATTATAATCCCGGAACAGAAGCCTGTTCATGGATGAGTTGGAGCAATGCAGCGTTACCATCAGCACCCGATACAAAATATTTTTTTCCAAATGGTAAAGTATTGCGTCATTCATCTTCGGTTGATACAATTGACTGGCAAACGCAGGGACCAAAAACAGAAGATGATATTAAAGAAATGACTGGTTATTTCTGGCAAACAAAAGATGTAAATGCATTTGGTGCATACACGCCTTCGTTGGGAACAGGGTTATATCATATAGCAGATGAGAAAATTGCCCCTGGTATAAAGTTGTGGAGTTATGGCAGGGGACAGGATACTGATTGGGCGGTATTAAGCACAGCAAGTCATCAAACATATATTGAGATACAGGGAGGGCCATTAACCGACCAATCTATTAAAACGATGCTGCAGCCAAAACAGGTAAAATGGCACGCAGAGTATTGGTTTCCTGCTGATGCACCGCTTGATATTTATACATTGAAAGCGCCTGATGTTAAGCTGCGCCCATTAAATACCGTTCCATTATTTCAATGGGCAAGACCAAACACAATTGAAGTATGGCAACAACTGCAACATGCAGCCCAACAGCAAACAAAGCCACCTGTGCCTCCTGCTATTGATGAAATGCTGTGGGCGCCATCAGGGATGGAACAAATGGATACAGCTTTTCAATATGCCATTAAACACGATGATGACAATGCTGATCTCTGGAAATTTTATTATGGTGCATGGCTTGCCGGCAGATCAAAAAAAGACAGCGCAGTTAAAATACTTTCTTTGTGTAACAATGGTGTTGCAAAAGTATTGCTGGCTCGTTTGCTGAAACTAAACGGGGATACAAGTACTGCAGCAAAAGTATTTGAAAGCATTACTGAAACATGGGTGCAACTGCATCCACAGGTTGTAGTGGAACGCGATAAATTGTTGCGCAGTATCGGTTTGCAAACTATTCCCGAACGCGAACAATGGCTACGCAAAGTGGATGCATTGAAAGATGAATGGGTTATTGAAAGAAGAATACAGCTTTTAATTGATGAAAATAAAATTGAAGAAGCAAAAAAATTATTATTATCTGTAACCTGGCAAAAAGTACATCAAACTTATACAAGAACAGGATTATGGATTCAGATATGCGAAAAGCAGGGCATCAATTATTTACCTGTTCCGCCACAACTTGGCGAAGACAGGCTTGCACGATTTGGTGCGTACAGAGAGTATGAATAAAAATAATTATGAACTGAATGACTCTTGATTGCCTCAAGCTAGCCAGTAGATGGTGTGATTCAATTATAGCACCTCTTGCATAAAAAGAAATTGCAGAAGCATAGAAGATTTTT